>Ga0209189_1001649_pt1 | contig 16490 bp, 20 predicted proteins | sample C_130820_EF_Meta_FD_187308 | JGI IMG/M metagenome (GOLD analysis project Ga0209189, IMG submission 187308) | Freshwater microbial communities from Lake Croche, Canada to study carbon cycling - C_130820_EF_MetaG (SPAdes) (version 3) | ecosystem: Environmental > Aquatic > Freshwater > Lake... | reverse complement strand
TCTTGTGCCGCTTTGGCATCAGCGGCGTCACGAGCGTCTTGTGCCGCTTTGGCATCAGCGGCGTCACGAGCGTCTTGTGCCGCTTTGGCATCAGCGGCGTTAACGCCATCAACGCCCGCGCCTATGCCTACGCTATTGCCTATGCCTACGCTATTGCCATCGCCGCCGTCACCGGGGCCGCCGTCTTCGAAGTTGCGTATGCCAAAAGCTTTGTTGCGCTTTTTCTTTTCTAAATTGCTTAAACCGCTGTAAGTATTTGCCACGGCTATTTCCTCAGCGCGTTATTCAGTGCAAAAGCCCAGTCTTGCCATGTCGCAAAGCCACGGCTGTCCGGCACGCCAGGGAAGCGGCCAATGCCCGACAGCGCATCCGCCCAAGTTCGCCACTGGCCTTCGGGCACAGTGCCGAGTTGGTTGGCCGCAAACAGCTCGGACATAAGGGCGCACCAGTAGTCCCACTCCATGTTCCGGGGATCGTAGACCTGTGCGATCATGGGTTGCCTGTGCTTCTGGAGTCACCGGTGGTCATAGACAACAGAACACGGCCCGTTTGGTACGTCCCACCCGCCACATTGGATTCAAACCGCAGCCGCATCTCACGGCGCTGTTCTCGCATGTCGATTTTAAGCGTAGTCGGGTCGAACGGATAGGGGTCGGAGTCCACCACGGTGTCGTCGGCGTAGCCCTGCCCGGTGACCGTAACCGTCATGGTGCCGGTCTGTACGAAGTCGGGCTCCACGCGCTCCAATCTTGTCCACAAGTTATCCCCAGGTTGTTGCTGGGTTCCTACCAGCCCACCCAAGGTGCCCACGCTGTTGGTTTCGAAGTAGCTCTGGATGGCAGTGACGTTGGTCAGGTCAATAGAATCGTAGCCCGTCTCATGCTGCCACAGCTTGTAGTTTTGCCCGGTAAACGTGACCGTTATCGTGCCGCTGCTGGTAGCGGCGTTGGACATCGTGACGGCGGTTCCTACCACGTTGGTCACGGTCGTGTTGACGGGGATGTACTGCCCAGTTATGACCATCCCGATGATGATACGGTTATCCGCCGCGCTCAGGGTCAATGTCGTGGTGGTGTTTACCGTGGCAAGCCCTTGGCTGAAGGTGATGCCAAAAGACTCATTGCCCGCCCAAAAGGGTTTGGGGAACACCTCGGAGAACACCCCCGCAGACCGGCGCGCCCCTGGCGCCTCACCGGCGTCATACCACGACTTGTTGCGCACGTTGTAGATGATAGCGTCGGTGCATTCCGTGGCGGTGCCCTTGGGGTAGAACCACCATATCTCACCGTACCGGCTCACCTTGCTGGCCCATACTTTCTGGCGTTGGGCGATGTTCACGTTATCAAAAAAGTAGTTCTGGTTCAGCTCGTTGGGTATTTCTTGGACCGCGCCGTTGTAGGACAGGAACCGGTCCACGCCGATCCAGTAGAAGATGCCGTCGTACTCAATCACGCAGCTTGACGACATGATTGAGGTCTGGCTGCTCACCAAGTCGTATGTCCAGTAGAAGTTCTGGCCGCCAGCGGATGACGGTTGGAATGACACGCGGATAAGGGCGTCGACAGCCCAGAACAGACCAGACGGCGACGTAGAGCCGCCCCGGATGGGTAGGCCCTTGACGATCTTGCCGGTGGCCACATTGTTGGCATTGGCGTCCGCTGAGACCCAGTTTGCAAAGTCGCCCGCGCTGGAATTCTGGATCAGCCCGTTTTCGCCGTACACGAACAGGTATGGGTGGAGCACCACGCACCCGCCGGACACCGAAATGTTGTTGTCAAAAGTAGCCGTGATGCTGGCAGAAGCCGTGGCGGCAGCGGACATCACGACGGCGGTTCCGGTAACGGATACCACGGTAGTTCCGGCAGGTATGCCAGTGCCAGTTATGGTTTGCCCCGCGCCCACGCGCACATTGGCTGCCGCCAGAGTAAAAGTTGTTGTGCTATTGGTTGTACCCGCTGCCGTAAACACACCTACCTTGGACATGGTCAAGCTCCCTGAGTTACCGGGGAACGTGCCGTACAGCACGGGCGTGTTTGTTGAGGACGTCAGGAAGGACAAGTTCTGCCCAGGGTGCGCCACCAGGTTGTTTGTGTTGTTGCCGGTGGAGTCGTAGGCGATGTCAAACTGCCACAGGTTGTAAACGCTCGAGGTGAAGTTGCTCAGGGTGTACGCGTACGGGCCCGAGCCAACGCCGCCCACTGGGCTGGTGATCCACTGTTGCAAGCCGCCACTGTAGCCCGATACCACGTAGTTAAATCCGTTGACGGTGCTCATGGCCATGCCACGGGAAATGCCCGAGGCGTTCAAAAACACCGCGTCATAGCCACCAATCTTGCGGGGCCGCGTGCGCTGGAACCGTACCCACCTGCCGTCGGTGTAGCAGGGAGCATCAAACTGGGTTCCGTCCCGCTGTATCCCCGGAGGGATCTCCATGGCTATGACTTTTTGGGTCATTAGAACGTGCCCCCGCTGATACCGTTGGTGACGGTAAGCCCCGTTGAGCTGAAGTACCCCGCCAAAGCATTTGCGACCACAAAGCCTAATGCACCTGGCACAGTGCTCAAGTAGATACCTGTGTTGGGATCCGAATTGAATTTGATCGACGGCGTGGCCAACGAGCCGTCGCCCACTGTTAAAAACCCGATGTTGCTCGTAGAACCCGACGCCGCGTTGTAGACGTTCGTTCCGTCGCAGATCAGCACCAGCGAGGTTCCTTGCTGTATTGTCACTACCGCGCCGCCACTGGCGGCAGTCTTCACGGTGAACGAGTACGAGCTGCCCGTGGTGTTGTTGGTGAACGTGTAGAGCTGCACGGTAGATGGCACCACCACGATCTGGTTGCTGGTAAGCGCCCCCGAGTACACCTGGATTGTGTTGGCTGCCTGCACGGATGACAGCGTGAGCGTGCCGCCGGTCACCGACAATGCGAGCTGGGTGTAGGCGAAGGTGTTGGACCGCCCGATACCGAAGCTGCTCCAGTTCGTGCCGTTAGACACAAGGCTAATTGACTCGGCTAACTGGAGCTGCTGGCTGGCGTTCCCGTCGATCGTCTCAGCACCTGCTGGGGTGAGCGTGAGTATCCCCGTGCCATTGTTCTTGATGGTGATGAACCAGCCCGTGCCCACGGTAACGGCAGAAGGAAGCGTCAGTGTCCCGACGCCGCCTGTCCACACGCTCAGGTCGGCGCTGTTGGCCGCCGTGAGGGTGGCGCTTGAGTTGTACGAGAAGACGGGGTACACCTGGTTCAGGGTTAGCCCCGACGCCGCAAGGCCGTATCCCGCCAATATCGAAGCATTGGCCGATGAACTGCCAGCGCCGAACAGGACATAGGACCAGGTGCCATTGGTCGTGGTGTTGTCCGTCAGGAACACGTAGTAGGCCAAGCCCGACGTGATGGCGATGATGGTGTTACCCGAGTTGTCGGTCACCGTGAAGGTGTTGGCGCCCACGTTGCGGATCAACGCAGATTGGCCGGTCGACACCTGCTGCGCGGGCGGCATCTTCAGCAGCAACCCCGTCGTGGTGGCCGTCACATCAATGATGCTGCTCACCGGCGTGTTGGTGTTGCCGTTCACCGGCCACTGCAGTTCGGTGTTGACGCTGATCGACAGCGCCTCATAGCTCACCGAGGCGGGGTTAATGGTCTGGCCGGAGAAGGGGTTGGTGTATGAGGGCATGGTTAGGAGTCCTGTGCGATGGCTTGGCGGTCACCAATACGAAGCTGGTCCTCGGCCTTGAGCGCGGCCATGGCGGCGTCAAACAGGCCATTCCACACCTGTAGGCGGCTATCGTCCTTCAGGAACGGTGCAGTCTGCTTCAGCGTGCCGTACAGCATGGCGTTGGGGGCGTTCTGGGTCAGCCAGTTGGTCTGGTTGTCGGAGGCCAGCGGCTGCAGTCGGGTGTACACCAGCGTCTCAAACGCAAAGTTGGCGCTGGGCGTGGGCGCCACAAACCAGTGATCGGCGTCGTAGTCGGCGTAGTAGAGCGGCGTGCCCGTTGCGGTGACGTCGGGGGCGTAGTTGTTCAGGTACTCCAACTTGCGCAGGTAGATCGGCTGCTTCTGGCCCGCCGTGGTGGTCAGGGTCATTGACACCGTCTTGCGCCAGCGCGCGGGCTTGGCAATCACCGGGTTGTTGATCGTCATGGTGCCGTCAGCCACCAGCATCTGGCCCAAGGTCTTGATGTCCTGCGCGATCTCGTACTCGGCCAGCATGATGGCCGTGGGGATGAAATTGACCACCGCCGCGTCACTACGCTCCAGGTACTGAAGCACCGTAGAAGTAAGGTTGTCGTAAGTTTGGACGGCAGCGGGTGTAGTCATTTGTCGGCCTTGGCATCAAGTTTGTCAAAAATCTGCTTGCAGATGGCCTTGATCTCGTCGATGTCTCGGTGGTAATCGTTCTTGGTGACATAGTCGCGCTGCATACTGCGCGTTTCTAAGTCAAGGCGGTCCATGGTTCGGGTGATGTTGTTCAATACCCACCCGCCCAGAAATGCGATAAGGCCAAGCGCGGAGTTAATGATCGACTGGGTATCCATAAACGGCCTCATGCTAGTTGTGAAGCGGCGGACTGCACATGCGCCACCCGGTTACCCCATCCCTTGCCAAAATCCCCCCAAGTTGGAAGGCTTTCAAGGAACTGTAGGCGCTTGTCATTGTACTGCGCGATCAGGTTTTGGGCAGGAATCTTGCCCACTGCGGCCAAGGTGCCGGGGCCGATCGCCCCGTCGGCGGTAACACCCACCAGCTCCTGCAGCCACTTGGCAGCGCGCCCAGGGCCGCTGTTGATGGCGGCGTCAAACACCGCGTAGTCCAAGCCGGAAGGAAGCGAATCGCCCGCCACCTTGTCCCAATACTTGCGCTTGTACAAAGGCGCCACCAAAGCGGGTGTCAGGGCGCGCATGTCGGCCTCCGATACTGGGTGGCCAACGTACTCCTCCCAGACCGCCTTGGTGCAGCCTAGATTGGTCATGCCCCCTGGATCTTTGGGATTGTTCACGTAACCGCCCTCGGATTTGAGCACGTGGGTCAGCGCGGCGTCAAAATTGGCTTTCATTTAATCGCGTCCTTCATTGCGTCGGTTTTGTCTTTGCTGGACTTGGAGCTGCCGTAGAAGAAGCTGATGATGGTGGCCACGGCGGTGCCCAGCAGGAAGCCCAAGATGATGTTGCCAAAGTCCTTGCCGCTTGCTGGCACTTGGCCAAAGGTGATGGCGAAGAAGTAGGCCATAGAGCCAACGCTCCAGAACCACGCGAACCAGTAAATGAAGTGCTTGGCAAACTTGTCGTCCTGATTCAGGGCGGTCTCCTGCATGTGGCGAGCGTTACCACGATCTTGGTTCTCCAACTCAAACTGGCGCAGGTCTAGCTCAGCCAGTTTTTGGGCAGCGTCTGGGTCTCCTGCGATGGCCTTCGCCACGGCTTGAACGTCATCAGCCACACCAAACTTATTGGCAAGAGCGGTAACAGCAAGACCACCAAGAGGCCCGGATACAGCAGTTGCAACAGCAGGAGCAAGTCCTTTAAGAAGTCCAAGTAGTTCATCCATGTCATCTCCTCATAAAGTCCACGTATTCCATAGTGCCCCATGCAACTAGGGTAACGACTATGGCGGCGAGGGCAACCAACAGCACCATCTCCACCACTTCTTCAATCTCTTTTTTGCGCTTCGCTTTTACCTTGTCCATCGCGTTCTCTTGAGCTTTGCGGTCGTGTACGATCTTGTTGCGCTCGCGCAGTATGGCCTCCCAAGTGTCGGCGTTGCCTGACCAGATCAGCATCTGCTTCAACTCATTCTCGGCGTCCTGTAGCTGCTTGGCCTTCATGACGATCTCAATGGCCTGCGCGGTATCCGACTTCCCCGGCTTGGTAGCGGCCTTGGCCACCACGTCCTTCGCCTCAAAAAACTTCATCAAGTCACCGGAGATGGCCCCAATGTCCTTGCCCATTTTAATGGCGGCCTGCACCCCCTTGATGGCCGCTTGGGCTGCAGCGAAAGCGGTAAAGGGGTCGATCATGGCTACACCGAGGCGTTTCGCAAGGGCGTTAGGTCTTCTGTAGTCCAGAAGTCTTTTGCCAGCATGATTTTAAGGTGGTCTTTGTTTCGCTTAAGCGTGTCTGCCCATCTGGAATCAGACTCGTATTCGGGCTTGCTACCGTTAATCAAATTGACGCTATCCATAGCGGCTTTGTAGTGTTGTGCAATTTCAACAGGTGTGGGGGTATTGGCCATAGGTTTACCTTAAATGCGGTACATCACGAATGTGTTGGCTGCGGTACGACGAATTCGAAACCGAGCAGAAATACCCGTAAGCACCGTGAGCGTTCCAACACCCGTCACCCCAGTGTTGACAGCCATCGTAACCGTGCCTGACGCTGTGTTGATTATTGAAAAGTCAAACCCTAAATCAATTTTTGCCCATGCAATCAACGTCTCTAATGTGGTGCCCAAAGGCATTGTCAAGGTAAAGCTAGTGCCGGAAGTAACCACAATCTGCGGTAATATTTGGGCATTAGTTAACGTTGCAGCCGTACTAATCGTTGCTGCTGGAGCAGAAGCATAAACCACCGCAGCACCAGTAAAAGACTGGACAGAAGTTGCGTCCATTGCTTGACGGATATTACCCGAACCATCGCTTAAAACAACCCAGTTACTGCCTGTTTGGGAAATAGGCGCGGCAAAGCCATCATAGCCACCAAGAATTACGTTGCTGTTACCTGTAGTAATAGAACCGCCTGCGTTTGTGCCTATAGCAATATTTCCATACCCCGAGGTATTACTTACTAACGCGGCTGCGCCCAAAGCAACATTACTATCTCCCGTCGTGTTATATTTTAACGATGTAGACCCCACGGCGGTATTGTAATTAGCGGTATTTAAAGCCAAAGCTTGATAGCCAATTGCGGTAGTACCGGTGCCTGTTTGGTTGGTGTAAGATGATTGGAAGCCAACAGCGGTATTGTTATCGGCAGTCGTATTGGCTTGTAGTGCTTCTTCGCCCAGTGCAGTATTGTTACTGCCGGTAGTGTTGCTGCGTAGAGCTAAAACACCACCGGCGGTGTTAAAGCTACCAGTCGTATTGGCATATAACGAACTAACTCCCGTAGCAACATTGCTGGCACCCGTTGAGTTTGTATACATCGCCGTAGAACCAACAGCAGTATTATAATTTGCGGTATTTGAGTACAGCGCGTAATTCCCCAATGCTAAATTATAAGTACCAGTTGAGTTAGTAAATAACGCAAGGACTCCTAAAGCGCTATTAGTAGCGCCCGATCCCCCGCCCAATCCAACAGTCAACCCGTTAATAGTCGCGTCGCTGGTAGAGCTCAGCGTGGTGAACGCGCCCGAGTTGGCCGTTGTAGCACCCACGGTGCCGTTGATGTTGATGGAGGCCGTGCCGGTCAGGTTGGTCACCACGCCGCTTGCGGGGGTGCCCAGAGCAGGCGTCACCAGCGTTGGGCTGTTAGCCTTGACCACCGATCCCGTACCCGTTACCGCGTTCCATGTTGGGGCCGCTGCACCCGCGCTAATCAGAACCTGGCCGGACGTGCCCGCCGCTGAGTAGCCGATTGCCGTAGCCGTACCGTAAACAACACCGCCGTTGGTGGGCGAGGTTGAGCTGTTTGTACCGCCGTTGGCGATGGGTAAAGTCGTAGTCCATGTTGGGGCCGCTGCACCCGCGCTTGTCAAAATTTGGCCGGAGGTTCCTACCGCAGAATAGCCAATTGCCGTAGCCGTGCCGTAAACGATACCGCCATTGGTAGGAGTTGTTGTGCTATTTGTGCCGCCGTTGGCGATGGGTAATGTTCCGCTGATGTGCGTAGTTAAGCCAATCTTGCCGTAGCTGGGGGCTACCCCTACCCCACCTGAAATAACTGCGTTACCCGTGGGCACGTCAGCCAGCTTGGACAGGGCCGTGGTGGTGGATGCGTACAGCAGGTCGCCCACAGCGTAACTGGTCTGGCCAGTGCCGCCTGCGGTGGCCGGAGTGGTCTTCCAGCCAATGGTTTGCACCGTGTTGCCAGAGTCCTTGTAGAACAGCTTGCCATCATTGGTGTTGATGGCCAACTCCCCGGCTGCCAAGTTAGCCGCCAAAGGCACGGCGGATGCTGTGGAGCTGGAGTAGAGCTTGATGGGGGTGTAACCTGACGCAGCCATGGTCTGTCCTTAGAAAAATGCAAAGAAGCCGTTGATCGGTACCGCAACGGGCACGGTGGGTTAGCTACGCGGTAGCCCAAGGCACGCCAGCAGTGACTGCGGGTGCCGCTTTGCGGAGTTTGTAGGCTGCAAGCTCGGCATCCGCACTGGCCTCGTACTGATTCTCAGCGCCAGCGTCACGCTTGATCCATCCAATCACCTTGGCCTCAGTGAGGTCCGCAAAGGGCGTGGGGGTAAGCGGCTTGTTGGCAAATCCGAAGCTGTAGTTGTGCGTGAAGCTATCAACACCGTCCGATGCGGTGATGCTGAAATGCGCAGTAACCACGATGCCATTTGGGTCGCGGATTAGGTTGTTGATTTTGTAGGTGTAAGTGTTGGCCATGGTAGTTTCCTTAAGTAGAAGTAATGGTCTGCCAAGCAGCGCCGGTATAAACACAAAGTTTCGCAAGCGTGGTGTCAAACACCATCAGACCTGCTGCAGGACTAGCAATCGCATTCTTTTGCGTCGTAGTCATGTTGGGCATGCGCACACCTTTGGTGGTGCTCTGTACGTCTAGGAGTGCTGATGCATTTGCTGTGGCACCGATGCCCACATTTCCCGTGCTATCAATACGAGCTCGTTCAACGGGGTCTGTCCCGGCTACGTTGGTACTAAATGTTAAATCGGTAGCCCCACTGCCAGCATTAATGGCCTTAATAACACTAGCACGAATAGCGCCGGTGGTCAAAGTTCCGGCTGTTGGGCTTAGATATAGCGCAACAGTAGTGCTGGTTGCTGTTGAGAAATTTTGTAATAAAGTTGCTGTTTCTCCCCCAGCATTAGTTTGAAGCACATGCAGCTTTGATAATGGCGCAGCAGTTCCAAGCCCCACGCTTCCAGCAAAGTAGTTATCCGCAGTTCCTTGAGCATAAATGTTGTATCGATTTGCTGCTGCAGGTATGCTGCTAATAAAGCCGTAATTGTTGGTGGCTCCGATAAGGGTTGACTCCGCAACAAAGCCGTATTGATTTGTTAATGTGCCTGTAAAGGTATTTTGCGCAGCGTAGAATCGGTATAAAGTTGTTGCCGCAGCAGGTGAAACTATATTAGTTTGTGAAGATATGCCAAAGGCAGTAGTAGTGGTGGTTTGGTCAATTGACGTTAACTCTCTTATGCCATATACGGTTGCAGTAGTGCTTGCTGTAGGTGATACCCTTAAAGATTCGGCAGTTTGGGGTGGTGTACCAATTCCTACCTTTCCAGCAAAGTAGTTATCCGCAGTTCCTTGAGCATAGAAGTTGTACCGTGCGGTGCCTGCTGCTATGTTACTGAAGAAGCCAAAATTATTGGTCGCTCCGGTAAGTGATGCATCGGCAAAAAAGCCATATTGATTCGTAACAGTTGATCCTGCACCAATAGTTGATTGAAGGGTATTATAATGGCCTATCGCAGTAAGCGTAAAAGCACTAGCCGCAGTACTAACGTTTGTTCTAAAATAAAAAGCATTTGAAGTTACGTCTGATTGGACAGCGCCTACGTTAAATATCCCGTAAGAATTTATTGAACCAGTCATGGTCTTAGCCAAACGAACCGATTGGCCTGCCACATTTGCTGAACCGATACCTATCTCACCGTTGTTTGCAATGCGCATCCGCTCTGTGGACGTGCTGGCTCCGCTGGCAGTGGTGCTGAATACCAAGCGCCCCGGCATACTATTGGTGCCGGGTGTGCCATCTACATTAGCATCAATTCTAGCTGCAGTAATCGGCGTAGAAGAGCCATCATCCCCGGTAAATATAATAAGACCTAAATTATCACCCGACTGAACAATTGTCCCAAAAGTTCCAACAGTTGTACTTCGGCTTTTGGTAAAAACATAATACGGTGCATCTCCGTCATTGCCAAACCTCACTGCGGATATACTAGCTCTACCTATTGATGAACCTTGCAGTTGAAGCGCGGGTGTAATTCCTACAACTGTTGTGACTGCCGTATTTCCTATTACTACCCTCCCGTTTGTATCAATCACAAACGGAGTGCTGTCCGGGTTCGCGCTATCTTCAATCAACAATGCGTTGCCTGTACCGAGCTGAGTAACACGCAAAGCCGCATTAGTGTTGTCGGTTACCTCAATAACGGCGTTGGCAGAGCCTGTGATGTTGGTAAAAGAGCCCGCTGCTGGGGTTGTGGCGCCTATGATGCCGTCGATGTTGCTTGCGGTGATGCTGCCCGATACCGCAAAGCTATTTGCCAATGCCACGGTGATGTTGCCTTGGGGTGCCCCCGCCGTAATTGATATGCCGTTCCCTTGTGTTAAGGCACGGCTGTTGGGCAGTGACACCTCTTGGTTCACCGTGATGAACGTCTGGTTTTGGACTACGGTACCAGCAATTGCGCCCGTAGTGGTCTGCACCGTGACGCCGTTTTGGACGATCGGGACCGACTCTGTTCCCGCAAGGGTGCCCGCTGTGGGCAGTTGGGTGATAGTTACGTTTGCCATTATTGCCCCGGTGATAGACTGAGAGTGTCGAGGTTGCCGTTGTTCGTAGGTACCTGCGTGTTCTGTTCAGGCGACAGCACCCAGTTGTTAGGGCCGCCTGTCGTAATCCCATCCGGTACCACGTCGATATTAACATCGGGACGTGGAAAACGGATGGTGATCTTCTCCGTGGGCCGGGGAGCAAGACGGTACGGGTCCTTCTCGTCTGCGCACCCTTGCGCGCACACCAACAGGCCTGGGAAGTTGGGGTCGTTGCGCGCTTCCGCATGGGCGCGCTTCATCTTGCACCTATCGCACACGAATATGGCGATGTCGGAACCGCCAAGGGTGTCAAGGAATCTAGGCATCAGGAATCCCTCCAGCGGCATTCAACAATGTGCGCGTAGCGCGCGGTGTGGACTACACCGGGATTGTTGAGCCAGCGATGCAAAGTTCCATGCCGTATTTTAAGGATACGGGATGCTTCCATCAAGGAGACGTATTCCACGCCGTTTATTATGCAAGCGCGCATGGGATGGCACAACTTTAGGCTTGCAACATGGCTTTTAGGGAGCGCAATACCTTTTCGCGCAACGCTTTGATGTTTGCGCACTTCGGGTCGTCGCATTGCCATTTTTAAATTGGCCAGTTGTTTCTCTCGAACGTCGGGGCTATCCATAGGATTCGTGCGCAGCATACGTTCCGCCAAAGCAGATTTGTGCGCTTCGGTGTGGCGAAAACCGGTAGAGCCTTCTCCTCCCGAGGCAATGTTTGCCAAGGCGTACCCCATCCCCCGAAAAGTGTCTATCAGAAAAATTTCGTGTTCAAACGCTTCCTTTTCGGTAGGCCAACCCGCGAGTATTAAAACCGAAAATCCGCCGTATTTTTTAACGGTGCGCTGCCATATTGAATTGCGTCCGGCACTTGAATGAGCGCGTTTAGCAGACCCTTTACCAATGTAAAAAATTTTTCCATCAGGTTTTTTATGAGCATAAGTGTAATTATTCATCTTGTGTAAACACTTATGTTCGGCTGCAGAAAAATTGGCGCCTTGTCGCGCTCTTCACTCTCGGCGTCGTTTAGGTACTGCGCGGCCATCTTCTCAAGGTACCCAATGCGATCCATCTGCACACCAGGTAGCTCAAGGCTCATGCGGTGGGACAAGTTCATCAGCACGGCCTCGTACCAGCGCTGGGGTATCTCCAGTTGGCCGTTCAAGGCGCCCACATCCATGATCTGGCGGGAGTACCACACCGTCATTTGGACGAACGGATCTGAAGGCACTGGCCACAATTGCATTGTGGGCTGCGGGATCGTGCGGTTAAACCAGAACTGGAAGGGCTGGTTGGCCGTGAAGTTCTTGTTGGGCAGGTTGGTGTAGTCGTCGCGGTTCAGCCGCGCCATCGTGATCTCAGTGCTGTTGTTGCCAAAGTACAGCTCGCGCAGGGCCAGCGTGGTGCCGCCGGTGGCGCGCATCCGGTAATACTGGACGTTCTGGCCTGGGTCGATGTCCGTCCATACCCACTGCATATCCGCCACGGCGACGCTGGTGCCGGTAGCCAGGTTGTTCCATGTGGATCCGTCGGTGGAGTATTCCAGCACGTAGCTCCATGTTCCGCTGCCGCCACCGGCGATGTAGGGCAGGAAGCCCACCGAGCCGATGTACTGGGGGTCGTTGGTACCGTACACCACGGCGATGTTGCCGTTGGGGGACGTCTGCTGGCAGTACGTCGTAAGGTCGCTATCAGCGGCGTTCTGGGCCGTTCCGCCTGCGGATGATGTGTAGCTACCCACCGGCCTGTTCATCCGCCTGTAGAGCACGTTCTGCGCATCCACGGCACCCACTGGCAGGCTGTAGATGTACTGGTTGGCATTGAGGCCAATGACGGTCTTGTTGATGGCCCAGTAGTTGATGCCGAGGTTGGCCAAGTTGGACAGGAAGAAAAACAACGACTCCTTGGCCGACTGCACCTGCTCAACCGTCAACTCCTCGGCCAGCTTTCCGCAGCGCCGGGCACCGTGGTCGATGAGCGTCTGTACTGAGGTTACGGTCTGACCAATGGTGCCGGAGTAGGCCATGTTGTTTCCTTACCAGCCGGGGCAGTCCCAGCGTTTTAATGAGGCCTTGGCGCGGGGTGCGTCACCCTTTGAATGCTCCACCACCCCGCTCATGCGGGCGCAGAACGAGTCCTTGCGTGCGCCGCCCTTGGGCTGTGGGGCCTTGAGATGCGATCCTGTCTCGCGATTGTACTTCTCACGGCCTTTGGCGGTCAGTCCGGCACCTTTGGCAACAGACAGCTTCTCTCCCCGGCCTACGGCCAGCGAGGGGGCTTTGTCTTTCTTGGCCATGGCGTTTACCAGTTGGAAGATTTCTTCGATGCGCTGCCGGTAGACACGCGCCGGGTGGTGATGTGGCCGCCCCTTTTGTGGCCATAGGGTCCTTCACCGTCGCCGCCTCTAACGTTGTTGTTCGCCGTCTGCTGCGGAGTAGGGTTGTTGCTCATCACCTGTTGATCTGCGTTCAGCAAATTTTTAGATGCAGAGCTGTTGTCCTGGGGCGCGGGTGTTGTCGGCACGTTGGGGGTGCTGGAGACCATGCCACCGAGGCTTGCAACGCCGCCATCGGCCATCTTCTTGGTTTTGGCGGACTCGCGGAAGGCTTCAGCAGTCGGCGCGCCCTTGGAGCCAGGCTTGCGCATGCGCTCCTTTGATCCGTTGGCGATCCGCTCTTGTTTAGCGTGAATATTGGTGTATAGGCCGCCATCTTTCATCTTGTCGGCCTTTACAAACTCTTTGCCGACCTTTTGGGGCACGCCCCCAAAGCCGCCCTTTGTATGGGCAGCGGCTTCCATCAGACGGTGTTGGGCGGGTGATTTGGTGGGCATATCGTTCCTTATGCGTCTACAGCGCCTTCAAACTCAGGCTTCTGCTTGATGATGGAGTATAAGGCAGCACGGTCTGCGCCTGCCACGTATTCAGCGCCCGAGATCGCTACTTTGCCTGCGGACAGGGGCTGCTTGCCAGCCTCACGGGCCTCTTTGGATGCGTAGCCGTAGAACGTCACTTCAATGCCCTGACCTTTAAAATCTTCTTGGACTGCACCGATGTTCCAGTAGGTTGCTGGGATGCCGTAGTCTGTGTCGATTGATTTAATGAGTGCCATGATTATCCTAAAACATTAAAAACATATTGCCGGTGGCTGTTGAAGTCACGACACCATTAATGTAACTTACGTTAAGGTAGCTGTTGTTACCTGTTCCGCTGCCTAAAAATGTAAGGCCAGTGTTGTTGCCGCTATCGGTACTGTTGTCTAACGTCCAAGGCGTACTTTTTGTCAAAGTACGTTGAGTGGTCGTATCGGATGTAAGAACAGCTAAACTATTACCAGACACTGAACTGTAGTTAAATGTTCCGAATGTACAATTACTAGCAAATTTAAGCGTTTGCGATCCAAAAGTTGGGAAAGACGTAAATGTATTTATACTTTTTACATTGAACGTAGCAGTAAGACTAGAGCCACTAATCGTAAAATTATAAAGATCAAAACTAGAAGCTGAAATTACGGCAGTAGGGCCAAAACCAATAGTAATTGTTGATGTTCCTACATTAAAAGGAGAAGCAACATAAAAGTCTAATAGTATTATTGTTGCAGAACCTAAATTTGCTCCTAATATTGGGCTTCCTGATGTTCCAAACTCTTGAGTTGTAAAAGTTCCAGAAAAATTTATGCTTCCAGTTGCCGACCCACCTACTAAATTTGATGTTGTTGTTGGAGCACCAACTTGGTTATAAACCGCAGTTCCGGTAGCTGGAAAAGTTATAGTTCCACCATTTGTTGTTAAACTTCCTGTACCAAAACTATAAGTGCCGCTTGTTGGCTGAAAATTTATACTAATTACTTGAGATGCTGCTGCTTGTGCAGTGGCTCCAGAAGGCACTATTATGGAGTTGTATGCGTAAACCGTATACGTTGTGTTGGCGTTGTATGTAAAAGAACCGGCAAATCCTGTTAAATCCAAAAGATTTAGATTACCTGTTGCAGTTGATGCAACAAGCATAGTAACCGCATCAGTTCCACCAGTTACTTTAAAAGATGGCATAAGTAAAGAAGTGCCAGCCCAAGAAGTTCCAAGCCAAGAAATAGTTCTAGTTCCAACACCAGTGGAACCCGTCAACGCAAACGTTGGGTTAGTTCCGGTTAAAACCAATATAGATGGCGTAATAATTGCACTTACATTTATTACATTTGCTGTTGCAACACTTGTTACATTAACAATTCCAGTTGAACCAAACGCAAGATTTCGAGTAGTGGTAGTACCCGTTCCAGTAACAAAAGTTCCACAATTCCAAGCATAACCTGCTAAATCTATTGTTCCAGAAGTAAATGTAAAAGAACCGCCGTTGGTTGTTGTATTATTTTGTCCGAAGTTAGAAGCTAAAGTTATAGTCCCTGTCGTAGAGTTTACTACTACGTTTGAACTAATTGCCGTACCATTAGTATTTAATGTACAGTTTGTTAAGGTATTAGTTAAGTTAAACGCAGCGGTATGCGTCCAAATCGTTCCCGTAGATAGGGATACATTTCCAGAAACTGTTATTGGAGACGTGCCAGCAATTGTGTAAACAGAACTGTTGCTTCCCGCATTTGTCGTAAAACTCTGAACACTAAAACCAGAATTTGATGTAAAGGTTGGCCCAACAGACCCAGCGTATCTTGAGGGGGCACCAAAAACTACATCATCAGTGGAAGTTGGTACGGCAGCCGAAGCAATACCGGGGGCAAACCCGTATAAATCATTTGCGGCGATAGTTCCGGATGCAGACGTTGTGTACGTCCCCGCCCCACCGGCTGTTCCAGTTAACTGTGCAGTAATTGTTCCACTGGCTGCTCCAGCATTGTTATATAAAACCGTACCTACTCCAACAATGCCCGGAGTAATTACACCGCCATAAACAGTAGTAACGGTTAACGTAGTTAAAGTTCTTGAGCCAGCAAATACGATTGCAGGAGGTGCTGTTCCCCAAAAACCCGGAGTAGCGGCGCCATATTGTTTTGAAAGACCGCACCAGTACAAAGTTGCCATATTAAGCCTCTTGCGACACGGCTACCGCATCCCAGCGGGAATCAGCGGCGTTGTACACACAGCCGATATACACCAACTTCGAGGCCACGGTGGTCGTAGGCAGAGTGACGCCAACAACACGGAATGAATTGGTTGAACCTGTTGTCCAAGTTAAAGCGCGAGCAGTGCCGTTATCCTTGAACCTGAACATAATTTTTTGACCATCAGCAGGGGATGCGTTTGCGTCAGCGTTAATTGTCATTGTATTAGCTAAGGCGGTAATTGCGTATTCATCAAAAGATGTACTATCCCAAATAAGTGTGGATGTTGTATTTGATGAAACGTTTACTTTGGGTTTGATGCTAGTCGTGATGTTCACACGACCTGTACCTTTTGGTGTGAGGGTTAGGTCAATATTGGCGTCAGAACCTAAAATACCTAATATCGGTGCAGCACCAGCGTTTGATGGGGTTACATTTAAATAGTTGGCCGTACCACCAGTTGATATTTGAAAAGTTTGATTTGTTCCAGCGGTAACGCTTCCATTTTGAAAAAATAAAATATTACCAGAGCCTTTGGCGGAAATTGATAATCCCGCCGTTCCATCACTACCTTGTGCCGATATAGCTGGTCTTGTACCAGTAGCCGCACCCGTTACCTGCACATAGTTAACGGCGGAAGCTGTGTGAGAAATAACCATTTGCTGCGTTCCAGCAGCGTTATTGGTTGCAAAGTTATGTGAGCCACTTCCTTTAGAAAGCCAAGAAATACCTATGCTTCCTCCGCTTCCTAAAGCGCGATTGATTG
>Ga0209189_1001648_pt1 | contig 16493 bp, 10 predicted proteins | sample C_130820_EF_Meta_FD_187308 | JGI IMG/M metagenome (GOLD analysis project Ga0209189, IMG submission 187308) | Freshwater microbial communities from Lake Croche, Canada to study carbon cycling - C_130820_EF_MetaG (SPAdes) (version 3) | ecosystem: Environmental > Aquatic > Freshwater > Lake... | reverse complement strand
TGAGCGACGAGTTGGTCGCGGTGACGACGGGCTGGAGCAGGTCCGCCGTCACGTTCTTCCAGCCCTGCACGAGGTTGCCGGCCGACGAGGTGAACGCGATCGTGAGTCCGTCGTTGCTGATGGAGTGGTTTTGCGAGTCCCGCAACCCGATCAACGCACTGTTGTTCCACGTGCCCCCGGAGATCACGTTCGGCTGCTCCGACCCGGCGGCTGCCGTGGGAACGTCCCATTTCCGGCTGACAAGAACATTCGTGCCGGAATCGACATCGTTGACGAACACGTCGGACGAAAAATCGGAGTCGGTCGTATTGGCCACGATGTCCGCGGATGTCCGCCTCGTGCTGAAGACCACCCGCTTGCCGTTGCCGCTGATCTGGCTGAACAGCGGCTCGAAGAGTTGGGTCGTCAGAATGGTGAAATTCAACGTCGGGGTCTGGAGGTACCCGAGCGCCGCATCCTTCTCCTTCGTGATGCTCGCGGTCTTCGTGGACCACTGGCCCGTGCCGCCGCCACCCCCGAAGCCCGTGGTGCCGGCGACGAAGCAGTCGAGCGTCCATTGGCTCCCGGCACCGGCTCCTGTTGATTGCGTGTTTTCCTGGTCGAGGATCGAGGGGTTCACCGTGTCGATCCAGCCGGCCGGCACCCAGCTGTCGTAGAGCACCCGAGTGCCGTCATCGGAGATGCCCTTGTTGAGGGTCATCGACTGGATGGACTGGGCCAACGTCGAGACATTCGTCACGCTGATGGGAATGAAGTTCTGGGCGAACACGCCCGTCGCCATGGGCTTGCCGGCGACCGGCGGAGTCAACCCCGGCTGAGCCAACGCGATGGCCTGCTGCTGGCCCTTGTCATTCAGGCGGCTGACGAGCGCGATGTTGTTGGCGGGGTCCGCTCCGCCCGCCCGCCAGACGAACACGTCCACCGTGCCCACCTGCCCGGGCTGGATCACCTGCTGTTCGCCCGTGAGCGGACGGTACGTCGCCTGGTCGTTCTGAACCGGCACGCTCGCGTCGTATTCGTTGGCGCTGATGATCGAATCGAAAACCACGCTCTGGCCGTCGCCGCTGAGGTCCGCCGTGCGGTTCTGGAACATGGGCCACAGGCCCATGCCCGAGCCGATGTAGGTGGAGCCCTCCACGCCCGCGTACCCCGCCGACTGCACCGTGCTGCCGGCACGGTGCGTGACGAGCCTCGTGGTCCCCGTGCTCGTGTCGAGCCAGAACAGGTCTGGATTCAGCGAGGGGATCGTCTGCTGGCCGGCGATCACGTTGGTGTCGGTGCTCGAAAAGAGCACGTACCGCCCCGAGTCGCTGATGTCCACGAGTGTGGCGCCCGCGGGAATCGGAAACTGGTCGTAGGCGGGGTACCCACCCGAGGCGTCGCGCGGCGCGGCCAGATCGACGATCGTGGCCGCGAAATTGAGGCGGGATTCGAGCCGCTCGGCGGCGGCGAGCCGACTCTTGCGTGCCGCGCGGGTCTGCGCGGGCGAGCGGCGGGGGGAGCGGGTGAACATGGAGAGCAGGCTGGTGGTTCGCATGGCGTCCTTTTCTGGGCGTTGTCTTCTGCGCGATGTCTTCTGGGCGATGTCTTCTGGGCGATGTCTTCTGGGCGATGTCGGATTCTGGAAATGAATGTCGGAGTGGTCGGAAGTCGACGGGAGCGGGTGGAGGACCTACCTCCTGTCGCGGGACCAGATCGTCGCCGTCGATTTCACGAGCGGGCCGGACCAGTCGTACCACTCGTGAGTCCCGTCGGGCGGTGCGGGATCCATGTCGGCCGAGGCCAGATCGATCCAGTCGTCGATGGAGCGGTTGTCCCAATAGCCGTGGAGACCGACCTGCGCGCCCTGCATGACATAGATCGCGCTCTTGATCCCGCCGCCACGTTCGAAGTCGAAAAGCTCACGGTCCCATGTCGTCTTGTCGGTCATGTCGACCTCCAACGTCGGGCGCCCTGTCTTCGTGGCGTCGACGATGAAGAGCATGCTGGCGGTGAGGTTGAGCCCGTCTTCGACGGGGTCATAGACCCGGACGCTCGTCATCGTGATCGTGGACTCCGTCAGGTCGAAGCCGTCGTCGCCCGAGTGGTTGCTCTCCACCGCCTTGACGTGCCATTCACCGGTATCCACCCCGATCACCGACACGGCATCGATGTCGTCCCGGTCGGGGCCGTCGCCGTCGCCGCCTCGCGGATCCCTCCGGCCCAGGTAGTTGGCCACGATGCTGTCGGCGGTGAACGACGACGGGTAGAGCGGATTATTCACGGACGGGATGTTGTCTTTGGTCACCGCCTGCGCGCTGCCACAAAAGAAGAGGCCGCCGTTGGCGGCCTCCCGCACCGGCTCGTTGGCGCCGTTCGCGGCCTGGAAGGTCACCCGCTTCGCCACGAGGGACGACCCCGAGTCGAAGACCAGGGCCGGCGACGTGAGATAGAGGAAGGTCCCCCGGCCGTTGCGGATGCGCACCTCGACCCCGTCCTCGATCGTCAGCTTGACCTGTCTCAGGACGTGGACCTCGCCCGTGATCACGTAGATCGTGCCCGCGCGAAAGGTCGTGTCGGACGTGATCGACCTCGACACCTCCACGACGCCCCCGACCGCAGGGGGCAGGACGAACGACGGCGTCGGCTGCACGGCGGGGGTTTGCGGTGCGGGAGGAGGCGCGGGAGGAGGAGCAGAGACCCTCGCGGAGACCGGGGCGGGCGTCACCGCGATCGGAGCGACCACGGGCGGCGGGGCGAGCGTGACGCCGACGGTGACCGCCGTCGGCTTGGCCCCGACGCCACCGACGGCCCGGATCGCCGCGGCCCGGCTGCCGGCGGGCACGGCTCCGAACGAAAAGAGAAGCGTGACCGGGGTCGAGGGGCCACCGTTCGTGGCGACGACCCTGGCGGGCACGGCATACCACCCGGCCGGCGGCGCGGCGCCGGGCTTGCCATCGACGCGGATCGTCGCCGCAACGCGGTTGGTCGCCGCCGCCGCGAGCGCCAGCACACGATTGCCGGTGGGCTGAGCCTGGCCGGCACGGACGGCCACCGTCTGGCCGCCGAGCGAGAGATCGAGTCGGACAGTCGCCCGGGCGGGGGTGAACTTCGGCGTCTGCGTGCCATTCCAGGAGGTCAGGCCGCCCGTGGCCTCGAGCCGCAGTGAGGTTGCGGCGGGGAGCGACGGGACGACGATATCGACGGTTGCGGACCAGACGCGATTCTTGGCTGACAAGGCAGCGACGACGGCGGCCGAGGACGTCGTCAACGCCGACACCTGCTGGGAAGCCGGCACCGCAGCGGGCGAGAGCAACAGCGGACTGCTCCGTTCGCCGCTCGTGGACGGTAGCGCTGGCACCGGTGACGCCGAGGAAAGATTGACCCGTGACTCGAGTCGCTCGACGCCCAGCCCGTTGGCACCGGAACGGCGCGCGGGGCGGCCCGGACTTGATCGACGGCTGAAGAACGAACGGTATCTCATCGAGTGCTGTTGCCTGGCAGGTGACGTGGCCCACGTCCGACGGCGATCTTACTGAAACCGGGGTCCGAAAAACCTCAGTGCCGCAAGCTATGTTGCCGCTTACGACACGTCAAGCAATCGGCCTCACATTGTTTCGCATGGGGCCACTGCGCCGCCGAACCCGATCCCGGCGACGAACACCGCCCTGTTGAGTCCGTCGCCATCGCGCGACCCATACCCCTTGGCATACCCCGACCCAAAAAGGGGCCGAATACGGCATGGGTCGTGACGAATCGGCCGCCAGGGCAACGGGTATGATGAGCGCGTTGGCGGCGAGCCCCTCTGCGCGGTACCCCACCACGTGACCCGAGCGATGATTCGAATTGCCGTCGTCGAGGATGACCCGCTCATCCGGGCCGCCATCGTGGCTCGCTGCCGACGGGAGGCCGGCTTCACGGTCGTCGGCGACTGGGAGTCGGCCGACGACGCGGCCCGCGATGCCGACTGGCGTCGCGTCGACGTGCTCGTGGTCGATCTCGAGCTTCCCGGCAGCCTGTCTGCGATGGGCTTGATCAGTCGCGTTCGCGGCGCGAACCGCCAGATCCTCCCGATCGTCCATACCATTCACGACGCGCGGGGTGCGCTGTTTTCCGCGATCCACGCCGGCGCCGTCGGCTACGTGCTCAAGGGCGAGTCGCTCGTCCGGGGCATTCTCGACGCCGTCGAGGGGCGGGCGCCGATCAGCCCGGCCGTGGCCCGCTACTTCGTCGAGGCGTTTCGGGCCGAGGTGCCCGCCGGGGCCGTCAGGCCGCTGACAGACAGGGAAACCGAGCTGCTCGGGGCGCTCGCCGCCGGACTCACGTACGCCGAGGTCGCCGACCGCATGGGCATCAGCCGGCACACCGTCCACTCCCACGCCAAGAAGATCTACGACAAGCTCCACGCCCACGGCCGCACCCAGGCGATCCGCACGGCGAAGCTCAGCGGCCTCTTTGATCCGCCGGCAGACCCGCTCGACCCGCCGGCAGACGAGCCGACGGAATAGGCGACGCGGCGGAGTCGGAGCCGACGAGCGACAAAGGCAGCGGCACGACGAAGCGGACGCTCGTGCCGCGGGAGGCCGCCCCCGTCGAGCAGCTGAGCCGCATTCTGCCGCCGCACGACCGCACACGTCGCTCCATGCCGACGAGCCCGTGTCGGCCGCCTCCCGCTGAGCCCGCCAGCTTTTCGGAGAAGCCGACGCCGTCGTCGTGCACGCTGAGGGCGACCGCCCCCGGGTGGAATCGGATCGAAATCAGCGCCCGGGTCGCCCGCGAATGCTTCGCGACATTGGCCACCGCCTCGCGGACGGCACGCCCGAACGAGAGCGCCGCGGCGGCGGAGTCGATGGACGCGTGGGGTGGACCGACCGCCATCTTCCAGGCGAGCGCGATGCCGCGGGCTCCGAGGGTCTGCTCCGCGTGGTTCCGGAGGTCGTGCAGCCAGTCGGTCCAGCGGACGTGGCCCTCGTCGACCGCGTTCATCAGCCTCCGCAGCTCGCGGGCGCCTTCGACGGCGGCGTGCTCCAGGTGCTCGAGCACCTCGGTGTCGGCCACGCCGCGGGATTTCAGCAGGGCCACGAGATGGGCCACGTTCACCGTCGCGGCGCCGACGCCGTCGTGCAGGTCGTGCACGAAGTCCTGCCGCTGCCGCTGCTCCCGCACCAGGGCCAACTGCCGCTCGGCGAGCCGCAGCGATTCCTCGGCCTGTAGTCGGGCGTCGGCGCTGGCGCGGACGGCGAGGATCTGCCGCTGGTTGATCATCAGGATCGCGCCGAACGTGGAACTGACGACCCAGAAGATGCTGCCGAGGAAAACGATCGCCTGCGGAAGCTCGGGGGCGAACATGGCCGTCGGGCCGTTGCTCCCCGCCATGAGCACCGAGCGCAGGACCACCACGGACGCATAGACGAGCATCACACCGCCCGTGAACCGCGCCGACACGAGCAGCCCGGGCCGCCGTTCTTGAAAGAGTTCGTTCGCGGCGGCCACGAGCCAGACCACGTGGATGGCCGCCGTGCAGGCGAGGCGGGCCGTGGGCCGGGGGTCGACGAACAGGCACCACGCATGGACGCCCAGGATGAGGAGCGTCGCGAGGATGGCGCCGCGGAACCGGGGTCGCCGGCCGACGAATACGGCCGCGCCGACCGCGGTGCACGCCAGGGCGGCGGTCACGGCCATCATGCCCGCGGCGTAGACGAGCGGATGTTCGCCGACGATCCGCCGGGACACGAGCATGAGCATCGAGCCGGCGAAGGCGAGGCTGCTCCAGGCCCACAAGCCCACGCCCCGCATCTCGGGGTTGAGCCGTGCGAGGACGACGAAGGCGAGCACCTGCAGGCCGGCGATGACGGCCGAAATCAGGGCGAGAGTGGCTGGGTCGAGCACCATGGCCGTGGGTTGATCGCCTCGTGTCGGTCACCGTATCCTCATGATAGCGTCAACCCCATCCACCCCACTCGATCGAGCGGTCGCGACGCGCGTCCGAGGCAGCATGCCGACGCCAACCACGCACATCCGGTCCCGGCCGGGATTCACGCTGGTCGAGTTGCTCGCGGTGATCGCCATCGTGGCCGGGCTCGTGGGGCTCGCGCTGCCGGCGGTGCAGTCGGCCCGGGAAACCTCCCGTCGCCTGGCCTGCGGCAACCACCTGCGCCAGATCGGGCTCGGCCTCCACGCCCACGAGTCGGCCCGCCGGTTCGTCCCGGCGTGGCGCAAGGAGTTTTCCTGGGCCGAGTATCCCAAGGACCCGCCCAATCCCAACTTTTCCGTCGTGAACGCCGGTCGCACGACGCTCGGGGCGCTCGGCCAACTTCTGCCCTTCCTCGAGGAGCGGAGTCTGGCCTCGCTCTTCGACATGACCCGCGGATTGGCCGACCCCGTCAATCTGCCGCCGCCGTTTCCCGACGGACGAAACTCACCCACGTGCTTTTCGCCCGTGCCGCTCTTCGTCTGCCCATCCACGCCCTTGGGCATCCCATCCGACTACGGCGCCGGATACAGGGTGATCGGCTACCCGCCGGACACCCCGCTCGTGCTGCCCAGAACCGACTACGCGCCGCTGCGTGGGCTGCATCCGAGCCTGGCCGCGTGCGCCGGCCTGCCGGCCGACTTCACGCACAACGCGATGCTCGGCACGACCGACTACGTCAACAGGCGAACAGTGCGGTTTCGCGAGATCACCGACGGGCTGTCGCAGACGCTGGCGTTCGTGGAAGAGGCGGGCCGGCAGCGGCGGTTTTTCCTGGGCCGACCCCTGGGTGATTCCGCCCCCGGCGGAGCGACGGTTCTCAATGCGTTCTACGGCGACTGGAACACCGCCCGCCATGCCCGCGGACTGAGTGGCGCGTCGGAGGCAGACCCTCAGCAGGCCGGCTGCTCGGTCGTGAACGTGCTCAACGACGACAACCCTTACGCGTTCCATCCCGGCGGTGCCGGGGCGGTGATGGGCGACGGCCGCGTGATGCTCATGGCGAACGAGATCGACGCGACGGTCTTCGCCGCGCTCGTCAGCCGCGACGGCTCGGAGGCCGTCGCGGGGCCATGACCGCGGCGAAACACGCCGCGCGCATGCGGCGGCAGCCAGGGCGAGCTGCGTCGCGTCGTGCCGATGGCGAAGCCGGAGGGGCGTGAGCCTGCGGACCCGCCTCGAGCGGATCATCCCCGAGGCCGGACACGAATCTGGACCGCGGCTCCTGCCCCCCTCCGGGCCTTTTTGCGCGAGCGACGGGGTAAGAAGCCCCCGTCGGACGTGGTCGCGAAATCGCTCGAGAACGAGGCATACCCATCGGCATACCCCGCGCAAAAATCGTTGCACTCCTTTGCATCGGCGACTAGCTTCCGGTCATCCATCACGGGATCGTATTTGCCTCAAGATTGTCGGTGTTGACCTGCGGTGGTCGGCGGAGGCAACGCGGTTTCCATTCCCCGTGCCGAATGGTCTTTTCGATGGTCCGCTTCTTCCGCGTTGCCGCCCTTCCCTCCCGCCGCTCCCGCGAGGCCCTGCGGCGGCGTCGGCGGAGTGATCGTGAGCGGGATCTCAAGCTCGAGTCGCTCGAGCCGCGGCTGGCGCTCGCCTCCGTCGCGGGGCTGGCCGACACGGTCGCGCCGGTGGCCCGGTCGGTCACGCTACCGGACGCCGGCACCTACGGCACCGACCGTGCGCTCGCGTTCAAGGTGAACTTCAACGAGCCCGTAAAGGTGGTCGGAAACCCGAGCACCGTCACGCTTCCCATCGAAGTCGGCTACGCGATGCGCGAGGCCCGCTACGTGTCCGGGAGCGGCACGCAGTCGCTCACCTTCCGCCTGACCGTCGCCGCCAACGACGTCGACACCGACGGCATCAGCCTCGGCCGCGTGAACTCAGTCGCGATCCGTGACTTCGACTTCAACAAGCCGAGCGCCGCCCCGCGCGTCCTCGACCTCGCCGGTAATCCCGCGCGGAATGTGATTCCCGCCGTCAACACGAGCGGCATCCGCGTCGATGCCACCGGCCCCGTCGTGGCGTCCTACGGCGGCTTCGCCACGAGTGCGGTGTACGGCCGGCAGCAGGTCTCGCTGCAGGTCGCGTTCGACGGCCCGGTGACCGTGACGGGCAGGCCCACGGTGCCCGTGACGATCGGCGGACAGAACCGTTCGCTGGCCTACGCCGCCGGCTCGGGCACAAGCACGCTCACGTTCGCCGTCACGCTGCCCAAGGGGGCCTCGGCCGCGAGCCCGGCGTTTCGCGGCACGAACGGCCTCCCCGGCGAGGTGATCCTCTTGCCTGTGGGCGCCGACCTCAAGGATCGCTTCGGCAACAGCGTTGCGGCCGTCGGCGGGAACTTCGGGAAGACCTTCACCCATTCTGCTAGCCGCGTGGTCGTGATGGGCACCCACTTCGAGAAGCTCGGCACGGTCTCGCAGGACGACCTCAACACGATCCTCAACGACGAGCAGCAGGGCTTTTTGAAGGACGGCGACGCCGACTACTGGAAGGACTACGCGCCGCCGGTGTTCACGCCGGCGAAGAACGACGTCGATCTCTACCGCGTGGCCTACCGCTCCACGATTCCGGAGCAGGGCGACCGCCCCACCGTGGCCTACGGTCTTCTGGCGATCCCGAAGGGGGCGACGGGCAAGCTGCCGCTCGTGTCCTACCAGCACGGCCAGCTGCTCCTGAAGGAGTCGGCTCCTTCCCAGGCCTTCTCCTGGGACAAGACCGAAGATAAGACGCCGGTCCGCTACGGCCTCACGCAAAAACAGCTCTACGACTCGGGCTACGAGACCCGGCTGAATGTCGCCCAGTTCGCCGGCCACGGCTATGCCGTGATCGCGGCCGATTCGTTTGGCCTGGGCAACTCGATCGAGCTCGACAGCTTCCTGGCCAAGCAGAGCGGCCAGCAGGCCTGCCTCGACATGCACGCGGCGTCGCAGAAGCTCATCTCGAGCCTGAAGCTGACCACCGACAAGCTCTTCCTGAACGGCTGGTCAACAGGCGGGCTCGCCACGCTCACCTTCCAGGAGGCGCTCGAGGCCAAGGGGGTCAAGATCGACGGCGTGTCGACGTCGGCCGCGCCCTCCGACATGGAGATGTTCGTCAGCCGGATGATCTTTAATCCGCGGCCGTATTCGACGACGACGGTGCCGGACGGCCCAGGGAACGTGGCGATCCCGCAGGCGGCGGCATTCTCACTCGGGGCCTATGGCGGCAAGCCGGGGGCGGCGCTGCAACTCTTCGGCGGCAACTACGACTTCGCGCGGAAGTTCTTCATGCGGGAGTTCAAGACGCTCCCTGAGTTCACGTTCCGTTCGGTCGTGGGCGGCAACACGGCGCCGGTGATGACGATGGACGGCTTCACCCGCTCGGCCGAGCCGGCGAAGTTCATCGCGCAGAAGTTCGGCAACAATGCGCATGCCTACGCGACGACCGCGTTCGCCGGCCTTGTCCGCGACGCGAGCGCGGGGAAGACCCGCCTCGACAGCGACATGCGAACCTACTACGGCCTCGCCGACGAGGTCGTGCCCGCATCGGCCGCCACCATCATCGACACCTGGCAGCAGGACACCTTCGGCAAGACGAATCTTGTGATGGTGCCGGTCCCGGACGCAAGCCACCGCGACGCGATTCTCACGGCCGCCTACAGGCAACTCGAGTGGTTCGACATCAAGCGTTCCGCGTTACCGAGGCTCGACGTGCTTCCGCCCGCACCTCCGACCGTGTTCTCCCCGAACGGCGAGCCGCTCCTGGGAACCTACGCCGGCTCCTTCGGCACCGTTGATCTCACATCTCGGCTCTCGCCACTGCAATACAGCCAGCTGAAGAAGTGGTTCTTCGGGACGTTTTCCTCGAATGGCCTCCTCGCGGGATTTGCCGTTGTGGATGCAGGCTACGGAACGACGGCTTTCGTCTACGTCGTTGACCTCGATAAGGGGATTTCGCTCGTTGACCGGGGGGAGATCGGCCTCCCGCTGGTGTCGACCTTCATCAATGGCAACCCCGGCGCCGGAGCCCGTGCCACATTCGCCAACGGGATCGGCGGAAGCCTTTCCGTGTCGATCACCCGAGGCGCGGAATCGACGCCCTTCCGCGTGGAGATCGTCTCCAAGGACGATGGCCTACGAATCGACGCGACCCTCGATCCCTCCGGCGCCCCGCTCCCGGTGTCCACCCTCGTGCCGGCGCCTCCCGGTGACATCTATGCCACCGTGAAAAGGTCCCTCCTGCCCGTGACGGGATCCCTCCAACTCGGGTCCCGTGAATGGAACCTCGCGGATGGGTTCCGGGGCGGCTTTGACTACACCCAGGGCATCCTGCCCAGCCACACGGTCTGGAACTGGACGTTCCTGCAGGGAACCTCGGATGACGGCACCGCCGTCGGATTGAACCTCACCGGGGGGATCGTCCCCGACGGACGAACCGCGGACAATGCGCTCTGGGCCGGAAAAGAGCTGTCGACACTGGCGAAGCCCACGTTCATCTTCAACCGTCAGAACTTCATGGACCCGTGGGAGGTCACCACCGCGGACGGCCGGGTCCAGTTGCAGTTCACACCCAAGGGTTCACACACCGAGAACCGCAATCTTGGCCTCGTCAATAGTCGATTCATCCAGGTCGCCGGGCTTTTCAATGGAACAGTCCGCACCGCGGAGGGCCGGGTCCTTACCCTGACCAACGTGCCGGGCGTGATGGAGGATCAGGACGTCTGGTGGTGATGGCCCCTTCCCGGTTTTTGTGCCAGGGCTCATGAGGGCGTCGGGGAGCGGTCGGCGGGGCGCGTCGGCGGGGGGGGTGTGGCTCGACCGGAGACACGTCACATGTCGCCGCCCGGCACCGGCGCCGCGTTGATCATCGGAGAATGCGGCGGCATCATGGAGGAGGAGGTGGCTGACGCGATGCGGACCGGAACCTTCGCGCACACCCTCGCTGCGTTCCAGGGCAACGCCGCCACCGGCGGCGCGGCTCCCGGTGCGCACGACGCGTCCGCCCCGGACGCAAAGGCATCGCCATGAGCACCGGCACGCTCTCCCTGACCGCGAGAAATCTCGCGCTCCTCGGCCTGGCCTGCGGGCTCTGCGCCCTCCTCGTGGTTCTCCCCCCGCCCGGCTCCCTCGTGGACACGATCCGTAGCGCCGTCGATCCGGGCACGGGCAGACCGAGCTACGGACCCGCCTACCAGGGCGGCGAGGCCGCGATGGCCGCCCTCGGCGTCCTGGCCTTCTGCCTCGTCCTCTGGGTGAGCGAAGCCCTCCCCTTCCACATCACGGGCCTCGTCTCCCTCGCCCTCCTCACCTTTCTCAAGGTGGGCGCGTACAAGGAAATCATCTCGACGGGCTTCGGCAACGACATCGTGGTCTTCTTCATCGGCGTGCTCGTCCTCGGCGCCTTCATCACGAAGTCGGGCCTCGGGAAGCGCATCTCGGCGGTCATCCTCTCCGTCACCGGAAACGACACGAGGCTCATCGTCCTCGGCTTCCTCGTGACGGGAACGCTCCTCTCCATGTGGATCACCGACATGGCGGTGGCCGCCATGCTCATGCCCCTCGCCCGCGCCATCCTCCTCGAGGAGGGGGTCGTGCCGATGAAGTCCAACTTCGGCAAGGCCCTCATGATCTCGGTGGCCTGGGGCGCCCTCATCGGCGGCATCGCGACGCCGGCTGGCTGCGGCTCGAACCCCATCGCCCTCCAGTTCCTCTCCTCCATGGCGGGGATTCACCTCTCCTTCCTCGATTGGATGGCCTACGGCGTGCCCTCGGCCCTCCTCATGGTGCTGCCCGCCTGGGCGATCCTCCTCGCCTTCTTCCCCCCCGAGATCAACCGCCTCAAGGTCTCCAAAGAGGACCTGCGTCGCGAACTCCAGGACATGCCCCCGATGAACCGTGAGGAGGGGATCACCCTCGCCATCTTCGTCCTCACCGTTTTCGTCTGGGTCTTCACTCCCCTCCTCCAGGCTCCCCTCGGCATGGTGATCGAGATCTCCTTGCCGGCTCTCCTCGCGGCCTGCCTCTTCTTCTTCCCCGGCATGAGCCGTACGAAGTGGAAGGAGATCGAAGCCGAGGTGGACTGGGCGGGCATCCTCCTCGTCGTCTCGGGCCTTTCCCTCGGCCAGTACCTCTCCAAGACCGGCGCCGCCGAATGGCTCGCGGTTTCCCTCCTCGGCCGGGTCGGCGACGTCCCCCTTTTCGTCCAGATCTTCCTCGTCACCCTCGCGGTCTGCCTCCTCAAGGTCGTGTTTTCCTCGAACACCGTGACCGCGACCATCCTCATTCCTCTCGTCATCGAGCTCGGGAAGGCCACGGGCATGAACGTCACCGCGATCACGCTGGCGGCCGGCCTCACCTCGAGCCTGGCCTTCATCCTGGTCACGACGACGCCGACCAACATCATCCCCTTCAACGCCGGCTACTTCAGCATCAAGGACATGGCCAAGGCCGGCCTCGCCATGACGGTCGTGGCCTCGCTCGTGATCGCCCTGGTCTTCATGGTCGTCGGCGGCCTGCGCGGGGAGTTTCCGGCGGCGTCGTGGGGGGTGTCTTCGATCGGGGCTCCACCCCTCCCTTCGACACCGCGCCGCCGTTTTTGACCGCCGTGAATATCCTCCTGCTACACACGTTCATGAGTCCGTGTCCGGCGCCGGGTGATCGTCGCCGTGGTGTCATCGTCGACAACGATGCTTTTCCATCCGGTATTCCACGAAGAAGGGGTGATCTCCATGGTGCGTCTACTGACCGTCATCGTCGCCCTGCTGTTCGTGTCGATCGCCGCGGCCTGTTGCCCCGTCGCCCACGCCCAGTCGGCCGCGGCCGTCGCCCCGGCCCAGGAAGCCGCGATCGAGGCTGGCATCAAGGAACTCTCGCTGCAGTGGTCGACCGCGATCCTGAAGAAGGATGCCGCGATCCTCGAGAGGATCTAACAGGCTGCGGATAAACAGCCTGCTCGGTCGCATGGATGCGATCGCGGGAGTGCAGCTCCCTTGAAAAACGGAGGTTTTCGTGCCTGGAAAAAGTCCCGGAGGACTTTTTCCACGGCCAGCTAAGCCCCCGACTTCGTCTCCATCGAGGACCCGGACCCGGGGGCGAAAGCCCCGGGGTTTCCCGGCGCTCCTCGACGGCGGACACGCAGCGAGCCGAGGTCTGGAGGACCGAGGCGAACGTCCGGCGAGAGGGCGTGGGCGGCACCGGTGCCCGGGCGCCGTCGGCGGATCGCGACGCAGGCGTCCGCGGCGCTGCCCTCGTCGCAGGGCGGTGCTTGCAGGCAGGAAAGCCTGCGGCTTTCACGAACGGGCCAGTCCAAACGCGCCGCGGAGCACCGCGAGCGCCTGCTGCCCGTGTTCGGCGGCGACGACCACGTTGAGCCGCACCTCGCTCGTGCTCACGAGGTCGATGTTGATGCCCTGCTCGGCGAGCGGCTTGAACAGCCGGTCGGCCACGCCGGCGTGGCTGCGGATGCCCACGCCCGTGATCGACAGCTTGGCCACGTGGGGCACGTCGGCGACCCGCGCCCCGCGCGCCGCCGCGATCCTCCCCGCCACCTCGATGGCCCGGTCGCGGCTGCCCGCGGGCACGGTGAACGAGATCTCGGCCCGCCCGTCCCGCGGATGGCTCTGCACGATCATGTCGACGACCAGACCGGCGCGGCCGACCTCCTCGAAGACGTCGGCCGCGACGCCCGGCGTGTCGGGCAGGTCGGTGAAGGTGACGAGGGCCTGCGAGGAATCGAGCTGGCAGTCCTCGATCGCGAGATCCTCCATCCCCTCGAGCCGGCGGACCACGTCGAGCGGGCTCGACTTGACGAGCGCGGTGCCGCCGGCGTCGCCCGTGCCGTCGCCGTTTTCCGCATCGAGCCCGAACGCCCGGTGCACGGCCCGCACCGCCGCGGGGCCGTCCTTGCGGTCGACCAGCACGGAGATCTTGATCTCGCTGGTCGTGATCATGCGCACGTTGATGCCCTCGTGGGAGAGCGCCGAGAACATCCGGCCCGCCACCCCCTCCGACCGCTCCATGCCCACGCCCACGACCGACACCTTCGCCAGTTCGGCGTCGTGGGAGACGCCGGTGGCGTGGAGCGCCGTGGCGACCTTCCGCGAGCGGTCGAGCGCCTCCGGCAGGTCGTCGGCGGGCACGGTGAAGGAGATGTCGGCCCGGCCGTGCTGGCCGACGTTCTGCACGATCATGTCCACGGCGATGCCGGAGGCCGCCAGTTCGGAGAACAGCGCGTGGCTCGAGCCGGGCTGGTCGGGGACGTTATCCAGCGTGATCCGCGCCTCGTCCTTCGCCAGCGCCACGCCGCTGGCGGGCCGCGGCGTCGACTCCTCGGCCGAGAGGATGAGCGTGCCGGGGGCGTCCTTGAAGCTCGACCGCACGAGCACCTTCACGCCGAACTTCTTCGCGAACTCGATCGACCGCGGGTGCATCACCCCGGCGCCGAGGCTCGCGAGCTCGAGCATCTCGTCGTAGCTGATCGACGGCAGCCGCCGGGCCTCGGGCAGGGCCCGCGGGTCGGTGGTGTAGACGCCCTCGACGTCGGTGTAGATCTCGCAGAGATCGGCGTCGAGCACGGCCGCCAGGGCCACGGCCGTCGTGTCGGAGCCGCCGCGGCCGAGCGTGGTGATGTTGCCGTGCTGGTCGATCCCCTGGAAGCCGGCCGCGATCACGATCGAGCCGTCGTCGAGCAGCTTCCGCAGGTGGTCGGTGGAGATCGAGCGGATGCGGGCCTTGGTGTGCGTGGAGTCGGTGCGGATGCCGATCTGCGCCCCGGTGAGGCTCACGGCCTTGTGCCCCAGCGACTGGATCGCCATGGCGAACAGCGCCACGCTCACCTGCTCGCCGGTGGAGAGGAGCATGTCCATCTCGCGGGCGTTGGGCCGCTCGGTGATCTGCTTGGCCAGGTCGACGAGCACGTCGGTCTGGTGCCCCATGGCGCTGACGACCACCACGACCTGGTGGCCCGACTGCTGCCGGGCGATCGCCTTGCGGGCGGCGGCGAGGATCTTCTGCGGATCCGCCACGCTCGTCCCGCCGAACTTCTGCACCACGAGGGCCATCGCTGAATCGTCTCCTCTTCGCGTCACGCGCGGGTGGAACCCAGGAACTCTCCCATCAGCCGCCAGCCCGGCTCGATCCGCACCCCGCCCGCCAGGGCGGCCGCCTCGTCGTAGCTGGTGAGGCCCGTCGCCGCGACGCCCGCGCCCGCCATGACGAACGGCACGGGGCCGCGGGAGTGCGTCTTGGTGGCGATGAACGTGGGGTGGTCGGGGCAGACGAGGATGCGGTGGTCGGGCACGCCCGCGAGGTGGGCCGCGATCGGCGCGACGATGCACGCGTCGATCGCCTCGATCGCCTTCACCTTCTCGTCCGCGTCCCCCTGGTGGCTCGCCTCGTCCGGCGCCTCGACGTGCACGCAGACCAGGTCGCTTTGCTCCAGTTCGGTGATCGCGGCCCGGCCCTTGGCGGCGTAGTCGGTGTCGAGGTAGCCGGTCGCCCCGGGCACCTCCACCCGCCGCCAGCCGGCGAGGCTCGCCAGGCCGCGGAGCAGGTCGACGGCGGTGATCATCGTGCCCTGCACGCCGTAGCGGGCCGCGAAGGGCTCGAACGCCGGAGCCTTGCCGACGCCCCAGAGCCAGACGTGGGTGGCGGGCCTCAGGCCGCGGCCGATCCGGTCGCGGTTGACGGGGTGGTCGGCGAGCCAGGCGGCGCTCCGCGACATGATGTCGGTGAGGAGACGGCTGCCGGTGCCGCGTGGGAAGGCGTCGGCGACCGCCTGGTCCATGAGGTCGTGGGGGGGCGTGGCCCGCAGGTCGGCGGCCAGCGGCGCCGGGCGGCCGGCCGCCCCGCGGTAGAGGAGCAGGTTGCGGTAGCTCACGCCGGGGGCGAACTCCCAGCCCGCGAGCTCGGGAAAATCGGCCGCGAGGCCCCGCTGGGCGGCGGCGAGCAGCTCGGCGGCCTCCTCGGAGGTGACGTGGCCGGCGGTGAAGTCATCCATCACCGGACCCGCGCCGCCGGCGGGCGTGGCGATCGTCACGAGGTTGCAGCGCACCGCCCAGTCGTCGGGCCCCAGCACGATTCCCTTGGCGGCGGCCTCGAGCGGCGCCCGGCCGGTAAAGAAGACGAGCGGGTCGTAGCCGAGGAGGCTCATGCAGGCCACCTCGGAGCCGGGGGGCAGGCTGTCGGGCACGTGGTTGGTGAGGCCGACGCGGCCGCGGGCGGCCAACGCGTCCATGGCGGGCGTGCGGGCCGCCTGGAAGGGCGTGCGGCCGCCGAGCACCGCCTGCGGCGCGTCAGCCGCGCCGTCGGGGATCACGATCACGTATTTCATCGCCCGGTCCTCGTGGTGGATGGCGTCGGGGTCACTCGTCGAGTACGCCGAGGCAGACGCTTCTGCCCCGCACGACGTCGGAGGCGTCGATAGCCTCGATCGCCCGCTGCACCGCGGCCGAGCCGCAGACGTGGGTCATGATCACGAGCGGCACGCCGGTCGCCGGCGCGCCGGTGGCACTCGCGCCGGTCGCCGGCGCGCCAGTGGCACTCGCGCCGGT
>Ga0209189_1001647_pt1 | contig 16494 bp, 14 predicted proteins | sample C_130820_EF_Meta_FD_187308 | JGI IMG/M metagenome (GOLD analysis project Ga0209189, IMG submission 187308) | Freshwater microbial communities from Lake Croche, Canada to study carbon cycling - C_130820_EF_MetaG (SPAdes) (version 3) | ecosystem: Environmental > Aquatic > Freshwater > Lake... | reverse complement strand
CAAGCCATTCAGTGCAAATAAAAAAACGACTCGCAACTTCAGTGCACTGGTTTTGGATACTTGCCATGCGCCCCATCCGCTGAATGCACACAGCGTAAAAATAAACGACCAAATAATGCCAAATGCAAAATCGGGAGGCTTCCACGAAGGTTGCTTGAGTGCGAGGTACCAAGGCCCTATCTCTGTCAAAGAGGCCCCGACAGTTGCAACTGTCATGCTACAACCCAATGCGATTGCCAGTCCTAACAACCGTTTCGAAATGATCATGTCCTTGCAAAGCCAAACAGATGCCCTAAATCTTTGAAAAAGATACGCACATGCGCCATGGGTTTTTTTCTCACCAGCACTTTGTTCATGTAGGACTCGAACGTGAGTTGCTGCACATCCTTGTCTTCGCAAATCGTGACAAATTTTTCACGTCGCTTGTCGTTCTGGTACCAGAAATATTGCATGATGCCCAGCACCCAAAACACGGTACCGTGCTGCCGCATAAATGTTTTTCGCGCTTTCTTAAGGCAGGATGCTTTGCCGGTTTTAAGGGCTTCTTCAACCGCATCAGCGGCCATCCGACCGCATGCCATGGCGTAGTAAATGCCCTCGCCTGATGCCGGTGCCACCACACCCGCTGCATCCCCAGCCAACACAACATCTTTGCCGTTATCCCAGTGCGGTAAGGGCTTCATGGGGATTGGCGCACCCTCACGCCGTAAAGTTTCAGCATGCTGCAGGCCTGCGGTTTCGCGCAGTCTGGCCACAGCGCCTCGCAAAGAAAATCCTTTGTCTGCGCTGCCTGTGCCAATACTCATGGTGTTGCCATGGGGAAAGACCCAGCCGTAAAAATCAGGTGACAAAGCGCCGCGGTAGTACACATCGCATCGATCGGCATCGTAATCGCTTTGCTGAGTGGGTGCCCGCACGATCTCGTGGTACGCAAACACATACTTGGTGCGCTCTGCGCCTTTGACAGTTTGGCGTGCAACTTCGGATTTGGCACCGTCTGCACCAATGACAAAACGCGCTCGAACACTCTTTGCTTGAGGCACAGAATCAGGGGAGCCAGCCAGAGAGGTCGATGCTGAAGTGATGTGAATGCGTGCGACGCCATCCTCATCCCGGGTTATTTTTTCAAATGAACCTTTCAAACGATGCGCCCCGTGCGACCGCGCTCTTTCGCGTAACCATTCATCAAATTCATCGCGGTTGACCATGCCGACAAAGCCATTTTCAATGGGAATATCGACTTTGTTGTCTTGGGGGGAAATCATTCTTGCGCATCGCGCTTTGGCCACCAACAAATGGTCAGGGATTTCAAAATCTTTAATCAAACGCGGGGGTATCGCTCCGCCGCAGGGCTTGGTTCGGCCTTGGCGGTCCATTAAAAGAACATTCCATCCGCGGCCAGCGAGGTCATCTGCCGCAGTAGCGCCAGAAGGCCCACCACCAATCACAACAACATCATAAGTTTCAGTACGCATGGATCACACCCTTTCTGGAGCCAATAACGAAGCATGGCTTTGCAATGTGCCTTGGCGGTCATACCGACCCACCCCAACAGCGCACAGAGCCGCCACCACAAACATGACAGATTCAAAACCAAACACACTGGCGTAAGCCGTGCCTTGCTCACCCAACAGATAGTGCGCGAAGTCACTTGCAGCCGTGCCCAGCAAGCCGCCCAAGCCAAAGGCAATGGCCTGTGAGGCACCCCACAAGCCCATGCGGGTGCCTGCATGCTGCTCACCGCCTTGTGTCGCCAATCGCATCATGGTGGCAATCGCTGCAATAGAAAAAACACCATTGGCGATACCCAGCAGAAAAACATTGGGTTTCAATGGCCAAGGTGGCCCATTAGCCGCAGCCGAGCACAAGCCCAACATGGCCAATCCGGAAACCAAGCAACCGCCGACCATCCAACTTTGAATCGAACCCATGCGCCCTGCCACACGGCCACTTCCAGCCAAAGCGACAGCCAGCATTCCGCACAAAACCCCACTGTGGTGCAGACCCGACAATTGGGTCGTTTCACCCGGCGTAAGTCCAAATAAGGCACCGGCAAAAGGCTCCAACACCAAGTCTTGAGAACTGTAGGCCAACATGGATATGAAAACAAACACCGAGAAAGCTTTGGCCTGTGGATCAGCCCAGACAATCTGCAGGGTTTTCTTAAACCCTTGCTTTTTTTCAATCGCAACGGCTGGCTGAGTGGACGTCAATTCGGGTTGATGGATCACAGACTTGGCTTCAGGCGGGCTCAAGACGACCTGCCCTTCCAAGTTCCAAAGACATAAAAAAGAGATGGCCACCACCAACAAGCTGAGCCCTCCGCAGATTTCTAACAAACGTTGGGGGGTGTAAGGGTCCAATAACTTCCCGACTGTGATGGCTGTTACGGCAAATCCGATAATCATCATCATCCACACCACGGTCGCAGCGGGCGCTCGTCTTGTTTCGGCAACGCGCTTTGACATCAACACCAGCAAGGATGTGCCGCAAGCACTGACGCCAAATCCAATCAACATGAATGCCACGATCGACAAGGCGATGCCATGGTTCAGTTCTTGCCCCATCCATGAAGTGGCCATGCTTGCCAAAAAACCACCCAAAGCCAAAACAACCATGCCACCCATCATCCAAGGCGTGCACCGTCTGCCTTGATCGGCGCCAAAACCCATGCGGGGACGCACCATTTGGACCAGGTAATGGAAACCGACCAAAAAACCCGGAAGCATGGCGGGAAGTGCCAACTCCACCACCATGATGCGGTTGAGCGTCGATGTGGTTACCACCACAATCGCCCCCATACAAGCTTGGACAATACCTAGGCGTGCGATTTGCAGCCAACCAAACATAGGCAAGGTATTCAAAAAGTCGCCCCCTCAAGCGCTCTCAAGGCCCAAGCACTCACCATCATGCCGCTCACGAACAAAGGCACGCCAAAGGCACTGACACTCAGCGCTTTTTCCACAGGACGGCGCACAAAGCGGATCATCAAAGGCAGCTGGCCAAGACTTAACACCAGCACAGCCAATGCAGAAATGGGTGACTCCCAGTCCCACAACAAAATCGCCACAGCCCACTGCGCCAACAACATGAATGTGCAAGCGCAGAAAGCTGCCCGGGTCACGCCCAGTTGAACGGGCAACGATCGCACGCCCATCTGCGCATCGCCCTCTACGGCTTTGAAGTCGTTCAAAGTCATGATGCCGTGGGCTCCAAAGCTGTAAAGCAGGGCCAAAACGACCGTCTTTTCTGTGGGCATTTCACCACCCAGCATCACGGCAGCCCCTGTCACCCAGGCCAAACCTTCGTAACTCAGCCCACACACCGCGTTGCCCCACCAGCCATTGTTTTTCAAACGAATCGGCGGCATGCTGTATGCCCAAGAGAGCAATAAGCCCAAGCCGGTCGCCGCAAAAACCCAAGTCCCCAGCGGCCAAGCCCAAAGCATGGAAAGCAGTGTCCACAAAACAGCGATGTAAAAACCCCAGTAGCCCGGCATACGTCCAGAGGGTATCGGGCGGTTGGGCTCATTGATGGCATCGACGTGTCTGTCGAACCAATCGTTCACGGCTTGGCTACTGGCACATACCAAGGGACCTGCCAAAAGAACACCCCAAATGATCAACTTCCAATTGTCCGCCAGTGACTTGCCTGAAGAAACCACGCCACACGAAAACGCCCACATAGGTGGAAACCAGGTGATTGGCTTCAAAAGCTCAGCGACTGTTGAAAGTTGAGGTCGTTGCATTTGTGGATTTTGACATGACAGTCCAAAGTGTCAACTAGGATTTACACCTTCAAAACCAGACCTCAGGCCCTCAAAAACATTTGCCGGATGGCATCGTGCGTGGTGTCCTTGTGCCGGCCTTGCGCGAGGTGAAGTTCTCGCAAAGGCCCGTTCAACATTTTTTTCATCAATCCCATAGACAAAGAGTCCAATACGGCATTCAAGTCATCGCCCTTTTCAATTTGTCTTCGCGCTTTATGCAATTCAGTTTGCCGCCAGACTTCTGTCTGCACATTCAATTCGCGAATCAAAGGCACATGCTTTCTGTGCTCTAGCCAAGACATGAATTTTTGAACACCTTCGTCAATGATGACCTCTGCATCCTGGACAGCAGCCTGGCGATGCGCCTGACCACTTTGGATGATGTCCTTGAGGTCATCTACCGTGTACAAATAAACATCATTTAACTTTTTGACTTCTGGCTCAATGTCCCTTGGAACGGCAAGATCCACCATGAAAATGGGGCTATTTTTTCTGGCGCGAAGCGCACTTTGCACAGCCCCCAAACCAATCAAGGGCAAGGTGCTGGCCGTGCAACTGACCACGATATCAAATTCATGCAGCTTTTTAGGAAGATCGGCCAAGGCGATGCATCTGGCGCCGTGCAAAGAGGCCAAGTCTTGCGCACGTTGGGCAGATCGATTGGCAATGGTGATGGCGCGCGGCGACTTGGCCGCAAAATGCGCCACACACAGTTCAATCATTTCGCCGGCACCCACAAACAAAATGCGGGTGTCTTTGATATTTTCGAAAATGCCACTCGCCAAACGAACGCAAGCCGCTGCCATGCTGATGGAGTGGGCGCCGATTTCCGTGGTAGTTCGAACTTCTTTGGCAACAGCAAACGAGCGTTGAAAAAGTTGATTGAGTGTGGCACCTAATGCGCCGGTATCGGTCGCCAGCTTCACCGCATCCTTGAGTTGCCCCAATATTTGCGACTCACCTAAAACCATGGAGTCGAGGCCACTGGCCACTCTGAAAGCATGGCGTGCGGAGGCATCGCCTTCCAGTCGGTAAGTATGAGAAGCCAAAATATCAACTTGGGTTTTTCCTGTCTCTGCAAGCCAAGCCATGGTTTGCGGCAGGTGCGACTGATCGCCAGCGCAGTAAATTTCGGTTCTGTTGCATGTCGACAGAATCGTCACTTCTTTGTGCGTTTCAAATTTTTGACGCAAACCCTGCAAGGACTGCTCCAATTTCTCAGAAGCAAAAGCAAAGCGCTCACGCAAATCAATCGGTGCCGTGCGGTGATTGAGACCTAATGTCCAGACAGCCATTTAAACAACCCTTCTGAGGTTGGCTGCAACAGCAGCCACCGGCCAAAGCGCTTCAATGCGTTTTTGTATACCGTTTGCAGTGAGCCCGTATTGCTGCATGAGCAGCCCATGATCGCCGTGCTCAGTGAACTCGTCTTCAAAACCTATGACCAGCACTTGAATAGAAATTTTCATATCTTGCAAAGCTTCAAGCACCGCGGAGCCAGCGCCGCCCCTGCGGGTTCCATCTTCCAGCGTGACCCATCGGTCATGCGATTGGGCAATCTCTCGCAGCGTTTGCAAATCAAGTGGCTTAGCCCAACGCATGTTCACCACCGTAGCGTTCAAGGAGTCCGCCACTTTGAGTGCTTCGTAAAGCAAAGGTCCAAAACACAAAATAGCCAGACCCTCTCCCTGACGAACGACCTCGGCTTTCGCAAAGGGCAATGGAGTCAAAGTTTTTTGCACCTCAACCCCCACGCCTGCCCCCCTGGGGTAGCGAACAGTCACGGCATGATCTTGCGCGTAGGCTGTACTCAATAATTGGCGACACTCGTTTTCGTCAGCAGGGCAGGCGACGCTCATATTTGGAATACAGCGGGTAAAAGCAATGTCAAACACACCGGCATGCGTCGGCCCATCTGGCCCACCAAGCCAGCTCTGTCCAGTGCAAACACAACGGGTAAATTTTGCAATGCCACATCGTGAATCAGTTGGTCGTAGGCACGCTGCAAAAACGTGGAATAAATGGCCACCACAGGCTTAAGCCCCTCACACGCCAAGCCTGCCGCAAAAGTGACGGCATGTTGCTCGGCAATGCCTACGTCGTGGTAGCGATTTGGAAAGCGCTGACCGAACTCCACCATGCCCGATCCCTCACGCATGGCGGGTGTGATGCCTACCACGCGCGTATCTTTGGCAGCCATATCGCACAGCCATTGGCCAAAGACCTGGGTGAAAGTGACTTTGGAGCTGGGTGCACTCACCACACCCAAAGAAGGATTGAATTTCGCCGGTCCGTGATAAGTGACGGGGTCGATTTCGGCCTTTTCATAACCCTGGCCTTTGCGGGTGACCACATGCAAAAACTGCGGACCTTTGGCCTTGGAGATTTTTTCCAAGGCATTCACCAAACCCTCCACATCATGGCCATCTAGGGGCCCCGTGTAGGTAAAACCCAGCTTTTCAAAAATGGTATTCGAATGAATCAAAGTTTGGGTTTGTTGCTCAAAATGCCGGGCCAATGCAAACAAGGGCGGCGCTTTGCGCAGCACCTGCTCACCTATCTTTTTGGCCTCTGCATAAAACCGTCCTGACATCAACTCTGCCAAATACTGGTTCAAGGCACCAACGGGCGGGCTGATCGACATGTCGTTGTCGTTCAGAATCACCAGCAGATCACAACGGCTGGCACCCGCATTGTTCAAGGCCTCGTAGGCCATACCGGCTGTCAGTGCGCCATCACCAATGATGGCCACCGCTTTGCGCTGGCTGCCGGTCAGTTGAGCTGCCACGGCCATGCCCAAGGCTGCAGATATGCTGGTCGATGAATGCGCGGTACCGAATGCGTCGTAAATACTTTCTTCGCGGCGAGGAAAGCCACTCAAGCCCCCTTGCTGACGCAAGCTGCCCATTTGCGAATTTCGACCCGTCAATATTTTGTGCGCATAGGTCTGGTGGCCCACATCCCATATGAGTCGGTCTTCAGGCGTATTGAAAACATAGTGAAGCGCAAGGGTCAATTCAACAGTCCCTAAATTCGAACTGAAATGCCCGCCTGTTTTTGAAACTGTTTCGATCAAACGCTCGCGCAGTTCAACAGCCAAACCTTGCAAACGCTCACGAGAGAGTTGTCGCAAGTCTGAGGGCGATTGAATCCGTTCCAGTAAAGCGTCCATAGTTGACTTCACGCAAGTGTTGACTTGGGCTTAATCTAACGGGATTTTCAGATACGTCAAGTTAAATTGACACTTTTCATGAAAATTAAAGTTGACAAACGCTGCAAACTATCGTTTACCCTCGATTCAAAAGATGTTGATTATCTTTCCGCTTATAAAAAATCGACATTGTCAGATTGCCAACAATAATGTTCACGCCATCCAATTTTTGAAGCTTTGCTTAAATGGCTCAAAGCATTCAAAACCAACCCCAGTCCGACCTGAAAGTGTAAATTCAGGTTGACAGTCAAAGATCGTTGTTAGATGATTCGCATCTGCAAACTCAGTCGATGAATAGAAATCAGTTATGGCAACTACGTTTCCCTTTGCAGCCATCGTCGGTCAGGACGAAATGACGCTGGCCATCCAAATGGTGGCCATTGACCCGTCTGTCGGCGGCGTGCTGGTCTTAGGTGACCGAGGCACGGGCAAATCAACCGCCGTCAGGGCTTTGGCGGACCTGCTGCCGCCCATACAGGTGGTTAAAGGCTGCCCTTACAAATGTGACCCCCAAAAACCCGCTCAAGCCTGCCACGTGTGCCAAGCTCAACTGAGTTCACCTTCGGGACAAACACGTAAATTACCGACAGAAGTCCGGTCAGTGAGTGTGGTGGACTTGCCGTTGGGGGCGACGGAAGACCGCATTGTGGGCGCGCTCGATTTAGAAAAGGCCCTCTCCCAAGGCGTCAAAGAGTTTGCACCGGGCTTATTGGCTCAGGCGCACCGTGGTTTTCTGTATATCGACGAAGTGAATTTGTTGGATGACCATTTGGTGGATCTGTTAATTGATGTGGCCGCATCTGGCGAAAATTTGGTCGAACGCGAGGGACTGAGTATTCGTCATCCTGCACGTTTTGTACTGGTGGGCAGCGGTAACCCTGAAGAAGGGGAACTTCGCCCCCAATTGCTGGACCGCTTTGGTTTGTCGGTGCAAGTCAAAACGCCCCAAGACATTGCGCTGCGTGTCGAAGTCATCAAACGACGAGACGCATTTGACAAAGACCCATCTGCCTACAAAGCCCAATGGCAAGGCGAGAGCGATAAACTTCAAAAGCGCATTGTCAAAGCACGCAAGCTGCTGGAGTCAGTGGTGGTCGACGATGACATACTCACCCTGTGCGCAACACTCTGCCAACAACTTGGCACCGATGGCCTGCGCGCAGAGTTAACCCTGTTGAGGGCCACGCGCGCATTGGCCGCCATGCAAGGCAGCAAGAAAGTCAAATCCGAACACCTGATAGCCATTGCGCCTTTGGCATTACGCCACCGATTAAGACGCAACCCGCTGGACGATACCGACTCGGGCCAACGCGTCAACCGATGCCTTCAAGATATTCTGGCCCCTTGAGTCTGTTGCATGTCAGATGATTTGAAAGGGCTTGAAACATGGAACGATGCCATGACATCGTTGCAGCTGCTGCAAATTGATCCGCATGGCTTTGGTGGAGTTTGGTTGCGCGCGCCGTTCGGACCCGTGCGCGAGAACTGGTTGCAACAACTGTCACAAGCAGCGTTGAACACCGTGAAATTGCTCGGCAACATCGATATTGAACGTCTATTGGGTGGAATTGATTTGTCGCTCACGCTTCAATCCGGCCGGTTGCATATGCAACCGGGTTTGCTTCAGCAAGCCCACCAAGGCTTGGTTTTGATCAGTATGGCGGAACGCTTTGCAGCGGCCTTGGTTGCGCCCATGACCCAAGCCATGGACACGCAGTCATTGCCGCCATTGACAATGGCGTTCCAGGAAGCGCAGCCAATTCGCACGCAGTTTGGTGTGGTGGCCCTGGATGAATCGATGAAAGACGACCCCTCTATCAGCCAGGCACTTCAGGAGCGGCTGGGCTTGTGGTTTGACCTGCAAGACCTTGCGCCATCTGATGTCACCGGAGTCTCCTTGGATACCATCCAAGGCGGCCAAGAAGCTGCCAATATCCGAATTGCAGCCGACGCTTTGGCCGACATGAAACAGGCGCAGTCTGAGATTGAATGGACCCACGCGCAAGCGCTGGCTGTTTGCATCACAGCGCAAGAATTGGGTATCGACTCGCTGCGCATCCCCACATTGGCGCTTCGAGTGGCCCGCTGCCACGCCGCTTTGCATTTGCGCAAGCAAGTTATTGACGAGGATTTGGCCTTTGCAGCGCGTCGCGTGTTGGCACCGCGTGCCACTCAAGTGCCGGCGCCTACAGAAAATACATCGGCAACGGAACCTGAAAAAAACGCACAGCCTGATTCAGAATCCGATCAGGCCGCCGACGAGAATAATGCGGTCGGGCCTCATCGGCCCCCTGCCCTGCCAGAACGCGATTTGAAAGCAGAAGAGGCCTTTTCAACTGATGAGTCTAAAAAAGATTCAAGCGCGCAACAAGAGGACTCGCCCCGCTCGCCCACGCCTGAGGATCTGCAAGGAATGCTGATTGCAGCGGCATTGTCCAGTTTGCCATCCGACGTGTTGGCTGGCTTGCTAGCGAAATCTGGTCGCGACCATGGCAACACTTCGGGAAGATCTGGACAATTTCGCACCGGCACCCAACGCGGGAGACCTTTACCCCCCCGACCTGGGCGGCCTGGCGGTAACGCACGTTTGCACATCTTGGCCACCTTGCGCGCCGCTGCACCTAAACAGCGCTTGAGGGCGGGCACGCAGCAAGGGCGAATTGCCATTCGATCCGAGGACTTTCATGTCCACCGCTACCAGCAACACAGCGCCAGCTGTCTGATTCTGGCGCTGGATGCCTCAGGCTCAGCCGCTCTGCAGCGCTTGGCCGAGGCCAAGGGTGCGGTGGAGCTGTTGCTGCAACAGTCTTACGCACGAAGAGACAGCGTGTGCATTGTGGCGTTCAAGGGCGCACAAGCCCAATTGCTTCTTCCAGCAACGCGGTCCTTGGTGCGTGCCAAGCGGGCCATGACGGGTCTGCCAGGCGGGGGTGGAACGCCTTTGGCATTGGCCTTGAAAATGGCCTGCGAACAAGCCACCCAGTTTAAGCGCCAAGGCGTGACGCCCATCTTGGTGGTGCTCAGTGACGGACGCGCCAACGTGAATCTGCAAGGTTTGGGGGGCCGCCCACAAGCGCAAGCCGATGCGCTGCAATGGGCTGCGCAATGGCGTCAAACGGGCCATCGTGCTTTATGGATTGACACCTCACTTCAGCCCGACGCCCAAGTGCAAAACATGGCTCAGATCATGGGCGGAAATTACATGCCCATGCCGCAAGTTCAAGCGCAAAGTATGGCTGCTGCCATGGACAACCTGCGACGACTTTCTGCGTGAATCCCTAAGAATTCACAAGTCACTGTCATCATTTTTTTGTCGAGCGCGAGCCAATGTCCTCTCGCGCTCTCGGGGCCCAAAGCTCGATGCCAAAGCGCCCTCAGAGGCCAAGCCCTCAAGGTACGACTTCTCAATTTCAGGCGCAGCTTTGACAAGCTCGCGCTCGGCAAATGGCAGGTGTAACAAGGCCCTTAGGCCAAACAAAATTCGCAACCAACTTGGCAAGAAGACCCTGCGTTTTCTTTTAATGATGGCTTGAAGAATGACGCGTGCCGCTTCTTGCGCTGACGTCTCTTTGTTCAAAAATGATGGCATGGTCGATCGCAGCCTGACAAAGCCAGGGTGCAACGCACCCTCGGTCACAAGGGGCGTACTCACCCAACCTGCATACATCACACCGACACCCACACCGTGGGCTGAAAGTTCAATGTGAAGCACATTGCCCATGGCTTCTACTGCAGACTTGCTGGCCGCATAGGCGGACATCGCAGGGGGGTGGGCAAAAGAAGAAACGGAGGAATTGATCAACACATAACCGCGCTGCCGCATCAAAGCGGGCAGCGCAGAGCGAATCGTGTTGAAAACTCCAAAAATATTCACCTCCACACAACGCTGCCATGCTTGCGGATCCACATGGGCCACAGGCCCAAAAGCAGCCACGCCCGCATTGGCAAACACCACATCAATGCGGTGGCATACAGACAGAGTTTGGGCAACCACTTCCATCATCGCCGGCAGCTCTGTGACGTCCGCCATAAAATGCAAAGTGTTTGGACCACAACGCGCCGCCACCAGGGCCAACGGTTGTGCATCGTAATCGACCAAAACAGGGATGCCGCCATGGTTCACAACTTCGATGGCTGTCGCCGCACCCATACCTGAAGCCGCGCCGGTGATCAACACGACCAAGCCTTTGAGCGACAAAGTGTGGGATTTAATGGAGGTTTCGCGCATCAAATACCCCAACTCACAGGGCCTTGGTGACCATGAAATACACAATCGGCAAGGGGAGCACTGTGGCAATTGCCCCCGAGATTTGCCAGATACGGGACAGGCGCCAATAGGCTTCGCAGACGGTATCGGTGTTCCGAAGCAAGGCGCGCTGCTTGAACTGAATGGGCACCAGGATGAGCAACCAAATCAAACCTGAAAAACTGAGCAAAGCGTAGGACCATTGAATCCATGGATGGCCATCTGCACCTCCAATGCGCTCAGCCATGCCATGACCGGTCCAAACGACCCCGAGCGAGCCAAACAAGGTAAAAAGCACGTCAGTGATCAGCACCATGCGATTGCTGAATTGAATGATGGCGTGGTTGCGCGTTTGCTCAGCCAGCAAAGCCCAGATGCCGCTCACGATCACATTGCCTAAAAACAGACATGCACAGACCAAATGCACTACTTTTAGATTAGCCTCCATCAGCGGCTCTCTTCTCTGTGGATTTTCTAGAATCAGAATCGGCATTCACGGATCGGGCTTGCTCTGCTTCGCGTTGCTTACGCGTGATTTCGCTTGAACGACGAAGATCACGAAACTGCCAGAGCACAAAACCAAGCCCAGCAAGCACCACGACCACGACTTCGACAATTTTCAACATCACCTGTGATCAACGGTTGTTTTTTTCGCGTTGCTCCAAACGACCGAACAAATCCACCATCCATTCCACGCGCTGATCAAAGCTTCGGGACGGCACAGTCCAAGGTTTTTGGATAGCCAATGGATGCCGCTCGCTGCTCACGATGTCCACCAAATAATGGATGGCAGGTACAGGACTCAAAGTGACATCGGGCAATGCAGGCGCCTTGACCGCGACGGCGGTCGCTCGGGCGATCAAGGCCAGTTTGCGCGCCGTTGAAACCACTGTGCGGTGGTTCACTGAGTTCAGCCCTTCGCGCTCTAACTGTTTGCCGATTTCGGCGTAGACCAAACGAGCGGCTTGTATGGCCGGGCGACAATCCCAGGGCAATTCAGCCAAACCAAACTCGCCCCGGCGGTACAGCGCGTCTGCGCGCAACAACAAGCGCTGAGTGAAACCCGCAATGCGAGAATCAAATACAGGGTTGACCAACCAAGCGTCCGCGTCCATGCCAATTTCACGGAACCAAGCCCTTGGGATGTACAAGCGACCCATGCGGGCATCGTCGCCAATGTCCCTTGCAATGTTGGTCAATTGCATGGCCACGCCCAACTCGCTGGCGCGTGCAATGGCCGTGTCTGTACTTGCACCCATGATGATGGACATCATGGCACCGACTGTGCCAGCCACTCTGGCGCCATAGGCTTCCACATCGGCCAGGGTTTCGTAACGGCGGCCTTGGGAGTCCCACAAGAAACCATCCAACAAAGCCTCCAATAAGCCAATGGGAATACCATAGCGGTGAACCACCACGGTCAAAGCGCGGTCAGCGTCTTCGAAGCCTGGTCGTCCAGCATAAATGGACGCTAAGCGCGACTTCAAATCGGCCATGGCCAAAAACGGATCATCCCCCTCGTCAATCGCGTCGTCGGCCAAACGGCAAAACGCGTAAAGCGCAATCGCGGGCGGACGCAGTCGGGTTGGCAACAACCTGGAAGCTGCAAAAAAAGATTTGGAACCCCCGCGCATGAGTTCGGTGCAAGCCTCTAAATCGTAGGGCAAAGACACGGGCGGCGACTTCAAGCTTGGATCAGACAAATGATGTGACATTGGGGACCACCTGTTCAAGCATTTTTGCGGACATCAAGACGCTGGGCACACCGGCACCTGGTTGGCTGCTGGCACCCACCATGAATAAACCATCCACATCTTGGCATCTGTTGTGCGGCCGGAACCAGGCACTTTGAACCAAGATGGGCTCCAGACCAAAGCCCGCCCCTTTGTAGGACCACAAGCGGTCTTGGAAATCTTTCGGTGTGGTGACCTTAGACGACACCACATGTTGCTTCAGATCAGGCAGCACACTTTCTTGCAGCACGGTCGCAATGGCATCGCGGTACTGCTCGGTGATGGCCGGCCAATCGGTTTCGCTGCTGAGGTTGGGCACCACCGAAAGCACATAAAAACTGTCGCAGCCCTCTGGTGCCAAAGAGGGATCGGTGGCAGTGGGGCGGTACAGATACAAACTGAAATCTTTGGACAGCTTGTGGTTTTTGAAAATATCTTGCAGCAAGCCTTTATAGCGTGGGCCCAAGACCATCATGTGGTGCGGCACATCGTGGTACTGGCGGTCAGTGCCAAAGTACCAAACAAACAAACCCGACGAATACTTGCCTTTGGCAATGCGCTTGTTCGTCCAATGTTTGCGATGCTGCGGCTCAATCAGGTGACGATACGTCCAAGAGGCATCACCGTTACTGACCACAATGTCAGCGGGCAAATATTCACCGTTGGCCAACTCCACACCTTGGGCTTTTCCTTCTTCCACACGGATGCGTGTGACGGGCGCGTTGTAGCGAATGGGCACTTGGCGCTCATCGAGCAGCTTCACCAGTTCTTTGACAATGGCACCGGTGCCACCCATGGCAGAGTGCACGCCCCAACGGCGCTCTAGGGAATGGATGAGGGAATAGACGCAGGTGACGGAATAAGGATTGCCGCCAATCAGCAAGGGGTGAAAGCTCATCACGATGCGCAACTTGGGGTGCTTGATGTGCTGCGCCACCAAACTGTAAATCGAGCGCCAAGCTTGCATACGCACCAAATTGGGCATGGCCTTGATCACGTCGCCAATGGTTTCAAAGGGCACCATGCCCAGCTCGACAAATCCCAACTGGAAACACTTCTCGGAAGCCACCATCAGGCTCTTGAAACCTTGCACATCCTCAGGGCTGAATTTGGCTATTTGCGCGAGCATCTGCTCGTCGTTGTTGCTGTAGTCAAAGTGCGTGCCATCGTCAAAACGGATGCGATAAAAAGGCGACATCAAGCGCAGATCGACGTGGTCTTTCATCTCACGGCCGCACAGCGTGAACAGCTCGGCGATCAGGTGAGGTAAGGTGATGATGGTGGGACCCGCATCGAAAGTAAAACCATCTTGCTTGTGCACATACGCGCGGCCACCCGGCGCATCGAGTTTTTCCAACATTTGAACGCGATAACCTTTGACGCTCAAACGGATGGCGGCCGCCAAGCCACCAAAGCCCGTGCCAATCACAATGGCTGTCGGTGCAAGGTCTCCAAGTTCCTGAGAGGATCCGATGGGTTGGTTTTGTGCGCCACCACCCCCACTAGAACCACCATCGGTGCTAATTGATTTGTAGAGATTTGTCATGGGAATCCAAGTGGACAGGCAACACTGGAGACACATGCGCCTCGAAGCTTGCGTGCGTGACTGCTGAGTTTTGATTTTTGCGAATAGCCCATCGCCACAAAGCTGTGGTATCGAGCGGCAGAACGAGCATCAGGTGTTCGACAATGGCCAATGCCAGCATGGTGCCCACCAAGACCGAACCCACCACTTGCGCAGGTGTGGTCATGGCTTGGTTAGCAAAGTCCACCAACAACCACAAACAGGCGCTGGCTGTGACAACCGCAAATGGAAAAAATGCATTCATGCGACGGCGCTTGAAAAAACTTTCCAAATACGCCAAGTGAGCAGGTAAGAATTCTTCACTCAAATTACGGACACCAAAGAACAGGTTCAACTTCGCACTGGTGCGCATGAGCCACAAGACCAAATAAGTACCAGTTCCCACTTGGTTGGGCGCATCCCAAGTGATGGCCACAATGGCCACACCCACCATGAGGATCGCCAACTCGTGCCAAAGCACCGCATTGAATGACGCTACAAATCGCGGCATGCCTGTTGTGCTTTTCAAGATGGCCGTTTTTTGCGGGCCGGTGATCCAACCCGTGAGAAAACTCAACTCATTCCAACCCCAAGCCAGCAGGGCGCATGTGAAAGCGCAATAGGCCCCCAAGACGCCCGTTTGCTGAGCCGTATGGGACAAACCAACCAAGGCACCCAGCCCCAGCGCAGAGGAAATGACCAAACTCAACGTCACAGCCGTACGCGACATGCGATTTAAAAGAATCACGATGCCGGTGCTGAACCACCAGATAAAAATCGCGAATCCCAACGCAATGAGGGTGTGGGTCATCCTTGGCTTTCAGTGTCTGTTGGCAACACAATTACCAAGCAGGCACCATGCGAATATCGGCTGGTAGCGCATGGTGCTTGACTGGCAAAAAGTACAAGCGAACAAAGGTAATAGCACCTGAAATGGCCCACCGCGCACGCTGCAAACTCCCCCAAAAGCCTCCGTTGGCTTTGGCTGCGTCCATTTGGGTTTGCACGTGGAACAAGTGCGACAAACCATCTCTAAAGGCTGGGTTGTCGATGTCCAAGCTGACGGGGAAGACCTGCTTGGTGATTTCGTTGGTGATGCGGAAAACCTCGTAGTCGTAAGTGGACGATTCAAGTCCCATCTCTTGATGCAGCATAGGACGGCTGTGGTCACGGACAAACATCGTGGCGTAAACGGCCACCAAGAAAAAACGAATCCAATACACGTTGCCGCCGCGCAGCAAATGTGGGTTGGCGCGCATGATCAAGGCAAACGACTCACCGTGGCGAAACTCGTCGTTGCACCAGCGTTCAAACCAGCGAAAGATAGGATGAAAGCGCTTGTCTGGATTTTTTTCTAATTGTCGGTAGATGGTGATGTAGCGCGCATAACCAATTTTCTCGGACAAATAAGTCGCATAAAAAATGTATTTGGGTTTGAAGTAGGTGTAGGCCTTGGTGCGCTTCAAATTGCCTAAGTCAATCCCAAGGCCAAAGTCTTTTAAGGACTGATTGATGAAACTCGCATGTCGCGATTCATCGCGAGCCATGTAACGCATCAATTGCTTGATGTCGGGGTTTTCCACATTTTTGAAAATCTCGTTGTACAAAATGCAGCCCGAAAACTCGGAGGTGAGCGATGAAATGAGAAAGTCAAGAAACTCCTGGCGCATTTCTGGGCTAACTTGAGAGAATCTTTCAGCAACTTCCTTGGCAAATTCTTCATCACGCTGAAAATGATCGTGGTTGTTGTCACCCTCATATTCCGCCATCATTTTGTCCCACTCCGCGCGCACTGGTGACATGTCCAGCTTGTCCATGGCAGCAAAGTCCGTGGTGTAAAAGCGGGGGCTGAGCATGGTGCTTTCGACCGCTTTTTGTGAGGCTTTTTCGGCACTGTCAATGGTTGCTGTGGCTGTCATAAAACGGGACTCCGGCTTTCAGAAATAATTTGAATCGCTTTTTTTACTCAGG
>Ga0209189_1001646_pt1 | contig 16494 bp, 12 predicted proteins | sample C_130820_EF_Meta_FD_187308 | JGI IMG/M metagenome (GOLD analysis project Ga0209189, IMG submission 187308) | Freshwater microbial communities from Lake Croche, Canada to study carbon cycling - C_130820_EF_MetaG (SPAdes) (version 3) | ecosystem: Environmental > Aquatic > Freshwater > Lake... | reverse complement strand
TTTTTTTCTCTTTCTTTTACTATATTACTATTATTTTCATAATACTTTTTATGACGATTATTATTTGTGTATGATTTTAATTTTTCTTCTAATTCTTTATTTTTAATTAATAATTCTTCATTTATTAATTTTAATTTATTATATTCATTTATATCAATATTCATTTTTCAAATAATATTTTATTATATATTACATTTATTAATATTATTTTATATTTATTATTTTTATAATAAATATGACTAAACATAAAAGTGAAGATTATAAAATTAGTGCAGTCCAATATTATTTGGAACATAATAAATCACAAATTAATACATGTAAAATTTTTAAATGTACTCCAAGAAGTTTAATGAGATGGGTTAATAGATATATTATTGAAAAATCAGTTAAAAGACATAATAGAAAACCAATATCATATAAAATTCGTAAAATACATGTTAAGTTTTTAATTAAAGAAATAATAAAAAATAAAATCATTACAATGGAAGATTTATTAATAAAATTAAAAGAAAACTTTAAAGACATTGAATTAACAAGAAGACATATACAAAATATTATTAAAGATAATTATATAACATTAAAATTAACACATATTAGACATACGCCAATAAAAAGATTTGGTAAAAATATAAACATTAATGAAAAAATAAAGGAATTTTATAATGAAATAAAAAAATATAAAATTGAAGATATTATATGTATAGATGAAAGTTCTATAAATTCTTTAGAAAAAAGAAAACATTGTTATAGTAATAAAGGAAAAAGATGTACTATAAAAACAGATAATCAAGAAGTATTTAAGAAATATACAGGAATATTTGCAATAAATTATGAAAACACAATAGGATGGGAATTATATGAAAAAGGAGGTATAAATACAGAAAGATTATATGCTTTTTTAGAAAAGTATATAACAAATAACTACAAAAATAAATTAATAATATTAGATAATGCAAGTTGTCATAGAAATGAAAAAATAAAAGAATTAATTAATAGAAATAATAAATTATTATATAGTGTTCCATATCAACATTTTACAAATGCAATTGAAAATTTTTTTAGTATGTTTAAGTCAAAATTAAGAAAATTATCAGGAATAAAGTATATCGAATTGAAAAATAATATTATAGAAGTATTGAATAATATTAAAAATAATAAATATAAAAATATACTAAAAGGTTCATATAAACGAGATAATATTTTTATACCTAAAACAAAAATAGTTAGAAAATTTAAAATTTATAAAGATTAATTTATTTAAAAATCGGCGTTTTAAATTTCCATTGGTGTAAAAGAGGAATGGGAATACAATTTTATGAAAACAAAAATACTATTCGTGATAGATATGGTAAGAATGATAATTTTCTAAATATTTTAATGAACTATTCAAACGGAGATGAAGAAGAGATTATTGATTATATGTTGGAGAATGGTTGTGAATTTGATGATTATATAGTATATAATTCAATGTTATATGGTTCTTCATTATTGAAAACTTTCCATAAAAATAATTTTGAACTCACGGAAGAAGTTTGTATTAGAGCGTGTAGACACTTTAATTTAGAATGTTTACAATATGCAATTCAAAATGGTTGTGAGTATGGTGATAAAGAATATTTGAAAAAAAAATTGGAATGTCATTATTATTACTTGTCGAGAGAGCAGAAGGAATCAAAACTATCATTTTATAGATTCTTTTGTGATTATATAGATTCTTTAGAATAAATATACATGTAACAACATACAACAACATTATAAAATAAATTACTCTAACATAAATATATCTTTCCCAAAATAATGTAATGCCTCTTTTGCCGCAATCTGTTCCGCTTCCTTCTTCGAACGAGCAATACCTTCCCCTATAATATGATGGTTACAATCTCTCACACACATATGAAACTTTTTATGAGTAATTCCATGTTCATTAACTGTATTTGTAACTGTTTTTTGTTCATAAATAGGGAATTTACCATTAAAGTTCTTTTGAAAATATTGCATTAGAATATCCTTATAATTGTCATTATTTAAAATTAACTCGGTAATATCAATATTGTCTTCAATCAATTTAATGAGAAAATCATAACATACTACATAACCAATACCCTTATTTTTCTTCCCGAAATCATTCATCATTGCACCAATGAAAGCCTCAAATGCATCTTCTAATATTCTCAAATTATTACGACCATTACAAACAATTTCAATGTGTTTTGAAATAATAATAAACTTATCAAAATTCAATTTTAAAGCTAATTTTGATAATGTATCTGTTTTTACTAATTTACTTCTTAATTTTGTTAAGAACCCCTCTTTTTGGTCTGAAAAGCGTTCTGGTAAATAAGAAGATATAATGTTCTGAATCACACCATCGCCTATCCATTCCATAACTTCATTTGAATTTTCTTGTATGGGAACATTGGAGGAAAAAGATACTTCTTCCAATGATCCATATAATTTTTGTTTTTTAATATCATTATTATTACAATATGATTTATGAATAAATGCAGTTTGATAAAGTTGAATATCATTGATTTTTTTATTTATTCCTCCTTTCTTTAATATTTTTTGAATATCTTCTTTTTGAATAAATATATTATTTTCATTTAAAACAGGATATAATTTTTTTTCAATAATCTCTTCAGAGGAGGATACGGAATCGTTTTCGTTCATATATATTATACATATAAATAGTTTTAAATCAATAATGTTATAATAAAAAGATAAAGAATTTTATATATAATTAATGAGTTATATATTAATAATTGACAATCGAGAAAGGGGATTAATTGAATTACTGGACAAGAAAGGGTATCAGTATGAGAAGAAGAATTTAGATATAGGAGATATTCAATTTATAGATGTTGAGACAAAGAACCCATTAATAGTCATAGAGAGAAAAACATTAGATGATTTATCAAGTTCAATGAAGGATGGACGTTATAAGGAACAGAAAGAGAGAATTATACACTCCTTATCACCAAAGGTCCGAAAGATATATTTAATAGAGGGAGAGTGGGATGAAACATCAAATATATCCAATAAGAGTTTAAAGGGAATGGTGGTTAATACAATGATACGTGATAATATACAAGTAAAAGAGGTGAAAAATGTAGAAGATACTGTATTATTTATAGAGGAGATAATTTTACATATAGGTATGTATTATAATATAGTAAGAAATGAGATATGTTTAGAAGATGGAAGAGAATTCAATTTATTATGTAAGACGGGGAAGAAGGACAATATGAATTCATTAAGATGTTTAGAGAATATGTTATTACAAATATCCGGAGTATCCTCAAAGACAGTAAAGATTATGATGGGAGATTATAAGAATATGGGAGAATGGATGAAAGAGATGATAGAGAAGAAAGAAAGGGGTGAATTCATCAAATATGTAGAGAATATCAACACAGGTAAAAAGAAATTGGGAAATAAACTTGCATTAAAAATAGAATATTATTTATTTGGAGAGGGTGAGTTAGATAGTAAAAAAGACAATAAGAAAGACAATCAGAAAGACAATAAAAAAGACAATCAGAAAGACAATCATAAAGACAATCATAAAGACAATAAGAATCATAATATATCTTTATTTTCATAGAAGTATTCTATTTATAAATATTATAAGATTTTGAATAGTATTGAAGAAAATGATTAAAAAAAGTGAATAATTTAATATATAATATGTAATAAAATATAATATATTATAGTTTATCTAGAAGTAAAATAAAAAAAATCAAAAATGAGAGTATTCATTTCCACATTCATTTCCATGATAATAATTACACAAGAGATAATATACGGTTATTATTTTAATAACCATAAATTATTATTTAGTCCAATAAATCCATATAAATATGTATCAAGTAAGGATGTATATAATATAGAATTACCAGATACCATAAGGAAGAGTAATACATATCATACAATGGAGAAACTGATTAAGAATAAATACGATTCTCCTATTATATTGGACAGTTCACAATTTTTATTAAAAAAAGAGATTATTGAATCCATAACCTTTTCCAATCGGATGTCATTTACTGAGTTATCATTTGAAGAATTTATGATTAATATGCCTCATTTAATGTATAAAAATACAATAATATATATACCTGATTATTTAATTAAATATGGAAGAATATTTAATGAATATGAGAATATGATATTAGAAAATATAAATTCAAATTCGAATATAATTATATTTGGTTCAGAAAATGTTGATGTTATACCATTTAAGGATGATAGAATCAATAAACAATACAAAATTATAGAATTCCCTAGAATTAATAGGGAAGATATGATATTTTATATATTTGATAAAATTGAAGAACATCAATATGATAAATATTTATATTTTATACCATGGGACAAGATTGAACTTGAAAAACTAAATTATGAACTCATCAATATATTATTATTTGAATTAGAATCTATAAAGGATGATTTTTCATTAGATATAATTACAAATCATTTACTATTCAATATAATTAATGATATGTTAGATAAAAATAACGTATATGTATAAGGTTGTATTTAATATATTGTATTTGATATATTGTATTTGATATATTGTATTTGAGCGGTTTATAATATAGTAATATGAATTATTTTGAATATTATTTTATGTATAGAATTTGAATTTATAAAAATAAATGTTGAATTATATATATGAGTGATTTTCCAGGTGATTTTAATTTTAATTTATATAGATTATTTTATAATGATTTAAGAAATTACGATGATGTATTCCTAAAAGACCATTATATCATGTTTGGTAAAAATGAGGGTCGACAATATAAATTACCAGATGGATTTACTGTAGAATCATATAAAGCATTCAATGAGGATTTAAAAAATTTAAATGACAATGATTTAATGATTCATTATGTAAATATTGGTATCAGAGAGGGTAGAAAATATAAATTGGATCATATTCAACCGAGTGTTCAACCGGGTGTTCAACAAAGTGTTCAACCGGGTGTTCAACAAAGTGTTCAACCGGGTGTTCAACAAAGTGTTCAACCGGGTGTTCAACCGAGTGTTCAACCGGGTGTTCAACATAATATCCAACCGGTTAATAACTCGATACCCAAAGAAAAAATTGTATTTGTGATAGCAAGATATAATGAAGATATATCAAATTTTGCAGAATATAATAATAATTTGGTTGTTTATAATAAAGGTAAAGATGATATAAGTGATTGTATAAATAAATCATGTATTAAGAAGGTTCCGAATCTAGGAAGAGAAGCGGGCACATATTGTAATTATATATTAGACCATTATGATAATTTACCAGAATATATGATTTTTACACAGGGGAATCCATGTGATCATGTTGCCATATTTGATCCAGTTACAACATTTAATAAATTGAGAATAATATTTAATGAGGAGAAGAATTATAAATTTAAATATATAAGTGGTCATAAAGAACCCGTTGATTTAGAAAGTCTTGCACATATTGGATTAGGAGTATATGTTACACCCATTGAGTTAGGAGAATCTAAAAATATAAATGAGTTAATCCATGATATTCAAAGATGGGTGAATGCAAGATGTCCAGACCAAACGGAAAGAAGTAATGAAGTTATTCATAAATTAGTTCATTTTAGTTCACCAACAATATGGCCATGGGAATTCAATAGATTATTAATGGGAAGTGGATGGTATTGTACATCCGGAGAAGCTCAGACCATGAGACATGAGATAACAAGAGATAGTTTTGACTATAGTAAAATAAAATGGTTATTTGATAGACCCGAGGGATTTTCATTTGGATATGGAGCAATATTTATAGTTCATAGAGATAATATTCGAAAATATTCAAGAGCGTATTGGCAGAGGTTATTTGATTCACTACAAGAATTATTACCAGGAGCAGGATGGGGATGTGAAAGATTATGGGGATTTTTATTAGGGGAAGGAGATTTTTATCCCAAAAGATGAGAGTTATCCAATTCATTTTTGAAATAGTAGGAAATATAGTAAATTATAATTGAATAATATTCAAATAAAAAATGATTAAAATATCAACAAATAATTATTCAGTATATATATCAATGATAAAGATTCTTAAAAATGTATTCATTATACAAAGAAGCGATTCAATCATATAATGAAATCATATATACTCCGATGTGTGAGTTATATAATGATGAAGAATTAGATTATATATTAAAATCATATAAAGATACATCATATCAACCAAATAAAGAAGATAAGATTGAAAATATAATTAAAGATGAATCCGATTTAATACATTATACTCCTTGGAGTACTACTTCTGATGAAGACTCGATTATATATTATCAATATAAGATTGGTAATATAAAGAATGAGGAAGACTTATTAAATATACTATCTGAATATAGGAAAGAAGATATGAAAAGTATCATAAGATATGAATTAGATATGAGGGATGAACAGTGTGAATATATATATAGTAGCGATGAACGAGATTATATATACTACCAATATGATATGGGTAATATACATTATAGAGGAGACATTCGATTATATATAGAACAATATAGGAAATCTAAATCTATAATGGAAGACGAAATAAAAGAGGGTTCCCACGAGGATTCTCACGAGGAATCCCATGAGGAATCCCATGAGGAAAATTGTATGATTAAAGAAAAAATAAAAGAATTATATATAAAATATACAAAAAATGAAGAATATGAAAAGAATGTATTTCAAGGGTTTCTATCAGAGAATGGAGAGAGTATAAATATACACGATTCCGTTGCAAATGTGATAATCCATACTGATACAATCGATAATTTACATATTCCAGATTCCGTTGTAAATTTAACCATTCATTCAAAAAAGATAGATAATTTACATATTCCAGATTCCGTTGTAGATTTAATCATTCATTCAGAAAAGATAGATAATTTACATATTTCAAATTCAGTAAAAAGATTAAAAATCAATTCAGATAAAATAGATAACCTATACATTTCGGAATCCGTTATAGAATTAAGTATAAAATACAATCCAGAATGTAAGATTCCAGACACAGTAAGGAGTTTACGATTTTTAGATAATGTAACTGGAGAATTGAATGATGAGAATCTTCCCAGAGATTTAGTAGAGTTATTATTGATAGATATAGCTGATCTTGAATTTCTTTCATCTAGTAAAAATATATTATTAGGTGTTATTATACTTGATGATATATATGGAGAAGAGGCACAGCACTCCATTGACTATTATACATATGAAAAAAAATGTAAGAAAAGAATTTTAAATATGGACCTACTAGATAAGAAAATATTTGATAATATATTTGAAGATTTACTTAAGAGTAGTCCATAGTTATTGACCCTTTCATTCATGTATAGTTCATTTAGGGATTTTATAAAGATAAAAGAGTGTTTTGTATAAAGAATACTTGATTAAATATACATAAAAAAATGAAATTAAAATAAATAAGAAGTAATTGAATTATACACATATATATAATGTGTAAATCTTTATTACAAAACGCAGCGGAAAAAGTTCCCTTACATAATATTGATGAGATTATAGAATATGTAAAATGTAAATTGGATAAAAATGAATTTATTGATAATATACTTATTTCTCAAATAATAAAATATAAAGAACTATTATTTAATAATAATGAACAAATTTATTTTTTAATTGAAAATAATATTTATATTACATCATTAACCTTTGAAAGACGTTTTAACCAAGAAATTTATTCATGGACAGGATTAACAAATATAACAAAAATAAAATTTGGATGTTATTTTAATCAAGAAATTAATCCATTGATGAACTTAGTAAATATAACAGAATTAGTATTTGGAGAAGATTTTAATAAAAGTATTCATGCATTAGGGGAATTAATAAATATAAGAAAAATAAAATTTGGATTTCAATTTAATCAACCCATTGATGCACTATCAAGATTAATAAATTTGGAAGAATTAAAATTTGGATATCATTTTAATCAATCCATTGAACCATTGTGTGGATTAATAAAATTAAAGACTTTCAAATTGGGACATGCATTTAATCAATCGATTGAACCATTAGTAGGATTGATAAATTTGACTGTATTACAACTTGGACAAGATTTTAATGAATCCATTGAACCATTGGGTGGATTAACAAATATAACAGAATTAAAATTTGGAATAGAATTTAATCAACGGATTAATGTCTTGGAAGGATTCACATATCTAACAACATTAAAACTTGGAGATAGTTTTAATCAATCGATTGAATCATTAGGTGGATTGACAAATCTAACAACATTAAAATTTGGATATTATTTTAATCAAGAAATAAATCCATTAATGAAATTAATAAATATAAAAGAATTAGAATTTGGAGAAGATTTTGATAAAAGTATTCATGCATTAAGGGAATTAATAAATATAAGAAAAATAAAATTTGGATATCAATTTAATCAACCCATTGATGCACTGTCAGAATTAATAAATTTAGAAGAATTAAAGCTTGGATATCAATTTAATCAATTGATTGAATCATTGAGTAGATTCATAAATCTAAAAATATTACATTTTGGAGAAAGTTTTAATCAATCCATTGAATCATTGGATGGTCTAACAAATTTGATAGAATTACATTTTGGAGAAAGTTTCAATCAATCGATTGAATCATTGGATGGGTTCACAAATCTAACAAGATTAGAATTTGGAGATCGATTTAATCAATCGATTGAATCATTGTATGGATTAATAAATCTAACAATATTGACATTTGGAAGAAATTTTAATCAATCAATTGAATCATTGGGTGGATTAACAAACCTAACAAGATTAGAGTTTGGAAGTTATTTTAATCAACGGATTGATGTATTTACGGGATTCACAAATAATATAGCACTCAAATTAGGATATAAGTTTAATAAAACACTAGAACCATTCATTGGGTTAAATAATTTTACAATATTTCAAGATATGCAATATCTCAACATAACTTATTGTATAATAAAATGTGGGAGAAAGTTAGAGAATAAAGTAAGAAAATAAGATAAAATGTTAGATACATTTGGTAAAAGAATACTCTTATTTTTGATTATAAAAATAAGAATAAAACAGGTAAATACATTTTCTATTTTACAGCTGAATACATTGGAATACATTGGAATACATTTTATATTCATCGAATTATAATAAAGATACTTTTGACATCCTAAATAAGAGTATGAAGAATGGGTCTAAAAAATTGTTATCATTTTACAACCACAATACCCTACAATATTCGATAAATATACTAAAAAATGAATAAATAATATAAAATATATAGATATATGTATTGGAGTTTCATTCAAATTCAATATGGAGTATACTGTTCATAAAAATCGCAAAAATCGCAAATAGATTTTCTTAATAATAACTTATATTTAAAGACAATTATATATATTTATATATGACTCAAAATTCTCCCGGAACAAAATGTTCGTCTCCCCTAAACAAGCTTCTCAATATTATAAAATCTCTAAAGAGTCTTTACGACTCAAAACTATTTCTAAAGAAATTGAATTTATTACTACCTCTGGTGGACACCATAGATATAAAATCATTCCTTATGATGCAAATCCAATCATTAGAAAAAAAATTATTTATGCTAGAGTCTCTTCATCCAAGCAAAAAAAAGATTTGGATAGACAAATTCATTTTATTAAACAAAAATTTCCTGACTACACCGTTATTAAAGATATTGGGTCAGGATTCAATTTTGAAAGAAAAGGATTTATCTCCCTTTTGGAACAAGTCATGTCTGGAAATATCGAAAAAATTGCCATTGCCCATAATGACAGACTTACTCGAATTGGATTTGAATTTATTTTGTTCATCTGTAAAAACTTCAACACAGAACTTACCGTTCTCTCAGATAAAGATGATAAAGAACCAAAAGATGAATTTACAAATGAATTTATTTCCGTTATTACCCACTATACCTCAAAATTCTATGGAATGCGAAAATATGATTTACACTCGAAAAATTAGATTTTATCCCACTCCTTTTCAAAAAAAAGAATTTGAAAAGTTTTTTGGAGCATCTCGGTTTTTGTATAATAAAACAATTTCTCTATTTCAAAATAAAAACAAAGAACAAAATAAAAAATTCTCATTAAGTTTAGCAAATATTAGACCACTTGTTATGAAAAATAATAAAGATTTAAATAAAGATGATCCAGAATTTTGGTTAAAAGATATACCATATGATACTAGACAATTATCTATTAAAAGTGCTATATCATCTATTAAAAGTTCATTAGAATTATTAAAAAATAAAAAAATTAAATATTTTAAACATAATTTTAAATCTAAAAAAAATAATAAACAAGTTTTTTATGTAGATCATAGAGCTTTAAAAAATCTCAATCTTTTTCCATCCTTATTAAAAGAAAATTCTAAACTAAAAGTTAAAAAAAGATATAAAAATTATGAAGAGTATATTCCTACATCAGATTGTATAATTTTAAAAAATAAAAAACAATACTATATTTTATATTCCAAAGAAAAAAAAACTGATTCATTAAGAATTAAACAACAATTTCCAATAATATCACTTGATCCAGGAATTAAAAAATTTCAATCTTTTTATACACCAGAGGGATATGTAGGTAGTATAGGAAATAATAAACTAAAAGAAAATATTTTAAAAAAGGAAAAAAGAATAGATAAATTAAAATCTTTTATATCAATCTCAAAAAAAAAAGATACGAAACTAAGAAATAAATGTTATAAACTGAAAACCAAAGTTAGTAATATTATATCTGATTTTCACTGGAAAGTATCATCATTTTTAACAAAAAATTATAAAGTAGTATTATTACCAATCTTTAAATCTCAAAAATTAAAAAATAACTTAAACTCATATAATAATCGTTTATTAGACATTTACTCACATTATAAATTTCAGGAGAAGATGAAATACCAAGGTATAAAGAATGGTTGTAATGTATCAATCGTAGAGGAACATTATACAACAAAAACATGTGGTAATTGTGGAATAATGAATCATTATGTTGGAAATAGTAATGTTTTTTGGTGTAAATATTGTAAAGTTGAGTTAGAAAGAGATTACCAAGCGGCAAGAAATATACTTATAAAAAATACAAAGGATCTGACCAATCCTTTAAAAGAGTTGCATATATCAAATTTGTGATTTTTGCGATTTTAATGGTCTGTAATAAACTCTTTTTGAATTAAATATTTTTATATATATATATAAAGAGAAAATATATTGGTTCTCGTAAAAATATTTCATTTAACTCTTTCTGAATAATATTTAATCCTTTAACCCTTTACATAAACATTTTATAATACTACTTAAAGAATCATACGCCATGTGCACGATTTTAGATATTATTCAGGTAAGGGTTAAGTAGTATTATAAAATATTTGTATAGGGTTAAGTACAGTAAGTGGAATTATAAACTAAGAAATGATTAATTAATTTATGGTAAACAGAGTTTATTATATATTCAATATTTATTTATAATATTATAAAAGAGTAAAATGGTCATAATATGGTCATAACATGGTCATAATATGGTCATAATATGGTCATAACATGGTCATAATATAGTCATAAAATGTATCACTATTTTTATTCTCAGTGCTAGAGGTAAAGAACCACTCTATTAGATGTCTCTCTATATTCCAAATAATCTTCTAATGATTCTATCTTTTCTCCAGATAAAAATGCTTTTCCAGATATTATATCTTTTTTCATCTGAGAAATGATGTAATCAACAGTGGTAGCACTTTTAGAGATATCAAAGCATTTATCTAAAAGAAGAAAGTGAATAGACGACGAAAGGATGAGTGGTCGGATATTTTCAACTATATGTTTCAGATATCTATGACGATTCTTTTCTATAGCATTTTTACATAGATAATAAAGAAGACCATATAGTTCAATTTCAATAGAATCACAAATAAATTTGTAAAACCTATTGATAATCTCTTCGAATAAATCAAAATGATAATCATTGTCCTCTTGGTCCATGATGTACATTAGGTATTCTCTTAATATTTTTGTGTCTCCTTCTCTCAGAATGATTTCCTGATATTTTGGTGTACTACATAGAAATAAGACATATTCTGGACTGACTGTCGCAGCATCGTAGACATAATGTCTATCATATTGTGAGTCCAGGTTTGTAATCCTATCAACCTCGTCAGAAAAAGTGCATTCAGCACAAGTGTCAATAAGATCATTTTTCCTCTTTGTATGTTCTTCTGAACCAAACTTTGAAGATGACATTTTCATATAGTCAATAATAAATACGTACATACCATGAGGAAGAGACGTCATTTCAGGATTGTTTCTACAAAATTCCTTAAAGTCATTGATATCTTTGATATTGGTCTTCTCTGGTATCGTCTTTCCAAGATGTAAGTATGAACTTAAACAAGAAATGATGATATCATAAAAATTCATTTTACTATTTTTTTCTTCTATTATATGATTCTTACTATTATATAATTCTTATATAAAAATATATATTATTTCGTTTCATTTTTTATTGATACACATCCAAATCACACATATACACTTCAAATTGCATGTATTGTATATGTATGGGTGAAACCAGGTAAAATCGTTTGCACCATTTATTTACACATTATTCATGTAAAGAGTTAACTCATTGAATAAGATTATAAGTTTATAAAGAGATTAAAAGATAAGTAAATTGGATTATCTTTTAACCCTTTACATAAACATTTTATAATACTATTTAAAGAAGAATCATGCACCATGTGCACGATATTCGATATTATTCAGGTAAAGGGTTAATAAACTCTTTATTGAATCAAATATACATATGTAAAAAGAAATAGATATTTGGAACAGAAGAAATGATTAACTGGGTGTATAATACAAAACAATAACAACCTCCTTTTGCACCAGGACCATTATATATAGTGTTAAATTCATACTCATAAATAATAAAAAAATCTTTTCCGAATCAGATTTATAATGACATTATTTGATATTATAAAATCTTATTCAATTAAATCCATTTCAGATAATTCTTTTAAGTAACGTCTAGAACATGTTTCAACTAATAAACCATTTGCATAAATGCCATAATTCATATAATAATTATCATTTTCTAATGCAATATGATAAATTGTATAAACTCCTTGTTTGTCATATACAGACGCTCTTTCATCCACACATGAAGGTAGTCTATATTTATTATCTGTTACATAAACCTTACCATTGATTTCAATTGATTTTTCTCTTTGTTCTTGTGATATAAAGTCATCGACAAGAATGCAATGACATCCTGTAATAACTAAATCTTCAAATACTTCAGGGTATTTTTCTGTTGAACATTGATAGAGTTGTTCTTTGATACGATTTTCATAAGCGTTATGACGAATCTTTTGACTTCCAATTATGGAGATCGGTTTATAACCATGTAGTAATGTTTTTACAAGATCTCCTCGTTCTAAATCTTCAATCAGTACATATCCTTTATCTGTAAGAATTTTGGTTCCTTCTTTGAAACATACTACATTTGTATAATAGTATATACCACTATTTGAAGCAGCAATAATACTGATTCCTTTTATAGTAACAGCAGTAAATGAATTTGTCGATATATTAGTTTGTATCCAATTATGTCCACTGTCGGTAGAATACCATAGACCAGTATTATCATTCCCACCTGCAACTGCATTGGGTCCATCCATAGAAAGAGATAAAAAGTTTCCCGTTATAATATTTGATGGCAACCAATTCACACCACTGTTGGAAGAGTAATATAATCCAGTATTGGAATTTGAAGCAGCAATGGCGTTGGTTCCTACCATGATAACAGTGGTAAATGAATTTGTCAATATATTAGATGGTGCCCAATTCACACCACTATTTGTTGAATACCATAGACCACTGTCATCACTTGCACCCGCAATGGCATGGGTTCCTACCATAGTAACAGTATTAAATGAATTTGTAGATTTATCGGATAGTTCCCAATTCATACCACTATTTGTTGAATACCATATACCGTTGTCATTACTTGTACCCGCAATAGCATTAGTTCCAACCATAGCAATAGATAAGATAGAAATATTAAGAGGATCGTCTTCGAATCGGGATGACTTTGTCCACGATGCACCACTATTTGTTGAATACCATATACCATTGTTATCACTTGAACCCGCAATGGCATGGGTATCTACCATAGCAACAGATGAAAATTCATCCGTTATAATATCGGATTGTCTCCATGTTTCACCACTGTCGGATGAGTAATACAATCCATTATTTTTTGAACCAGCAATGGCATTCGTTCCTACCATAGAAGTAGATAAAAAGATACCTGTTTCTAGATTGGACTGTGCCCATGTTACACCTCTATCGGATGAATATAATAGACCATTTCCACTACATGCGATAGATCTTTTATTTAATGTATAAATAGATTTTATATAAGGATAAATGACATTCGCTATAGACCAATTGTGACCACTATCGGTTGAATAGTATAAAAAAGTATTAGATGAAACAACAGCATTTGTTCCAACCATCGCTAGACCATAAAAATAACCCGTTGTAATATTGGATGACAACCAATTTTCACCGCCATCGGATGAATAATATAGTCCACTATCTGATCCTGAAGTTACGATGGCATTTGTATCTACCATTGCGACACTATTAAAACGACCTGTTGTTATATCCGATAGTGACCAATTTTCACCACTATTTCTTGAATACACTATTCCAGCATCTGAAATTGCAATGGCATTTGTTCCAACAATTACAGATTTTAAATAAATACCACTTGTGATATTTGATCTTGTCCAATTTACACCACTATCTAATGAGTACCATATTCCATTATTCATTCCAGTACCAATAGATAATGCTCTTCCATTATCTAACATAGACAAACCTCCAAATTGATCACTTCTAACACTGGATTGTGTCCAATTTTTACCACTATTAGATGAGTAATATAATCCATAAGGGTAAACGCCATTTGAACCAGCAATAGCATTCGTTCCAACCATAGCAACTGATAAAAATCCACCCGTTCGAATATCGGATTGTATCCATGTTTCACCACTATCGGATGAGTAATACAAACCAGTTTCATAAGAAGCTGCAATAGCATTCGTTCCAACCATAGCAACAGATGAAAATCCAACTGTTGTAATATTAGATTTTTTCCATGATACACCCTTATTGGATGAATACCATAAACCATATCCACCAGCGATTGCACGGTTTCCAACCATACTTGAAGATACATAATTATTCCCATTTATAGTGGAAGATAAAAGAAATGTTTGACCACTATCTGATGAGTATCCAGATATATAACTTGGAGCAATAACATTTGTTCCATCCATAGAAACTGTACTAGAATAAATATAACTTGAATCACGTAAAGTGACAGTAGAGTCTACTAAAGTTGGATTGTAGGACATATATAAATTTATATGATATATTTATGTAAATAATGATAATAATAAATATTTTTATTTATTGTGGATGAGAATGTATTGTATAGTAGCATGTTGGATTGGGAGGAATGGTTAAGACTTGGTGAAAAAAATCGCATAACCATGGGAACCAGGTAAAATCATAGGTAGGTTATGAACATAATAAGGTGCGGCAATGGTTATGAAAAGGGCGACCCTGGACTAAAGTCAGCGGGCGTCAATATAGTTTTGTAAATGATACCTGCTAAATAAAAATGAAAGTTAGACAAAAAAATAAAAATTGTAAAAGATAAAAAGAAAGATTATATATTTAATAAGTTTATAAAGAATAAATTAGATTAATAGATAAAAAAATTCAATTATCTTTTAATAATATTAAATAAGATTAAATAAGATTACTGCGTAAAGAATATTTCATTTAATATATATCAAAAAAAATAAAATTGTAAAACAAAATAAATAGTTTGAAAAAGAAGTATGAAAAAATAAATACGCAATCGCGGACTAAGGTCGGCACGGTGTCAATATGGTTTTTGAAATGACACCTGCTAAATAAAAATGAAAGTTAAACAAAAAAATAAAAATTTGTAAAAAGATAAAAAGAAAGATTATATATTTAATAAGTTTATAAAGAATAAATTAGATTAATAGATAAAAAAATTCAATTATCTTTTAATAAGATTAAATAAGATTACTGCGTAAAGAATATTTCATTTAATAAATATCAAAAAAAATATAATTGTAAAACAAAATAAGTAATTTGAAAAAAAAAGGATGAAAAAAATAATACGCAACTGCGGACTAAGGTCCGCGGGGTGTCAATATGGTTTTTGAAATGACACCTCCTAAATAAATATCAAAGTTGGACAAAAAAATAAAAATTTATAAAAGATAAAAAGAAAGATTATATATTTAATAAGTTTATAAAGAAATTAAAAGATAAGTAAATTCAATTATCTTTTAATAAGATTTAATAATATTAAATAAGATTACTGCGTAAAAATATTTCATTTAATATATATCA
>Ga0209189_1001643_pt1 | contig 16502 bp, 15 predicted proteins | sample C_130820_EF_Meta_FD_187308 | JGI IMG/M metagenome (GOLD analysis project Ga0209189, IMG submission 187308) | Freshwater microbial communities from Lake Croche, Canada to study carbon cycling - C_130820_EF_MetaG (SPAdes) (version 3) | ecosystem: Environmental > Aquatic > Freshwater > Lake... | reverse complement strand
TCTCGATTGCATTTAACCCAACATTTCTTGCAGATGGATTAAATGCGGTTGGAACAAAATTTGTTCAAATCTCATTTACCGGTCCAAGTAAGCCCGCGATCTTGATGGGTAAGAGCGATAAAGATGGTGCGGTAATTGAAAACTACCGTTACCTATTAATGCCAATGCGTTACGCGTCGTAACACCCCATTTGTATTAAGGACCTCTAGTGCGTATTAACAAGTTGGCTCTCACCAATTTTCGTTCTTATAATTCACTAGAGCTAGAACTCGAACCTGGTGTTATTACATTTATCGGCGATAACGGTTCTGGAAAAACAAACATCGCTGAATCACTAATCTACCTAGCCTTTCTCTCCTCTCACCGTGTTGCCAACAATGTGCCACTTATTTCTCTTGGTAACCAACAAGCAATTATTCGTGCCGAAGTTCAACGCGATGATCGCACTCTACAAATTGATTTAGAGATCAATGCAAGTAAAGCAAACCGCGCACGTATCAATGGCAACCCAACACGTAGTCAACGAGAATTGTTAGGTGCAATCCAAATTGTTTACTTCTCACCAGAAGATTTAGACCTTGTGCGCGGCGAACCCGGCAACCGCAGGGATTTTCTAGATCGTTTACTTATTACCCGAACCCCACGCTTAGCAGGGGTTATTGCAGATTATGAGCGTGTAGTTAAACAACGCAATGCACTATTAAAAACTCGGACATCTGCTGCCGCACTTGTTCCTTGGAATGAACAACTCATTAAATTAGGCGCAGAGTTAACCGCTGAACGTATTGCATTAATTGATGCTTTAAACCCATGGGTTGCCAAAAACTACGCAAACCTCAATGAGGTTAAACCAGCTTCTATTTCTTACAAATGCAGCACTAATGGCGTTACTAAAAATATCGACGACAATATCACCGTCTTAACTGCACGTTTGGAAGAGGTTGCCTACCAAGAAATCGAACGTGGTGTTTCTTTAATCGGCCCACATCGCGATGATCTTCATTTACAAATAGGAGATTTTCCAGCAAAAGGTTATGCAAGCCACGGTGAATCATGGTCAATGGCTATTTCGCTACGTATCGGATCTTTTAATCTTTTAAAATCTGAAGGCTCTTCCCCTATTCTTATTTTGGATGATGTTTTTGCAGAGCTTGATACTTCACGCCGAATTCAATTAATGTCTGCCACACAATTAGCAGAACAAACATTTATCACTGCAGCTGTAGAAAGTGATCTACCCGCAGAATTATTAACACAAAAGTTTTATGTGACACCAGGTGTTGTTAAGAAAGGAAAGAATTAATGACAAAACGCGACTTAGCTCTAGATCTTTTTAAATCATTTAAAACAGGTGTGACAAGAAAACCAAAAAAACCTGCACCAACAATGCGAGTTGGACAACCAGGTGACCCTGAATTAATCGGCGGAGTGTTAAGCGATCTTGTGTCAGATCGCGACTGGGATTCTGGATTAGCTGAAGGAAATCTTTTTGTTAACTGGAAAAAAATTGTTGGTGATGAAATTTCAGAACACGCACAACCGATTTCTATTTTAGATAATGTGTTAACAATTCAAAGTTCATCAACTGCTTGGGCGACGCAACTACAATTAATTTCAAATGACTTACTGGCCACGATCCAAAAAGATGCCACAGGGGTTTTAATTGAGCGGCTTGTAATCATCGGCCCCCAAACCCCGACTTGGAAAAAAGGAATCCGCACAATCCGCAATGCTCGCGGTCCTCGCGACACCTATAACTAGCTCTTTCGGGCTAGAACTCGGCTGGCGCCACTAGATCCCCTCAACTCCACGCTCAAAGTTCGGCTATACCCGTCCACAGGGCTTTTTTCGGCTATTTATTATCGCCATTTATGACTAGGATAACTCCATTCCGAGAGGTCAATCCTCTCCATAAGCCCTCAGGGCTGGTTTAACCGATTTTCTAGGAAAGGAGTTGCCGTGGCCGAGAGCTCCTACAACGCCAGCAACATCACCGTCCTGGAAGGCCTGGAGGCGGTTCGAAAGCGCCCAGGAATGTACATCGGCTCCACTGGAGAGCGCGGCTTACACCACCTGGTTTATGAAGTCGTCGACAACTCAGTAGATGAAGCCTTAGCTGGATATTGCACCGAAATCAACATAACCCTTATGGCTAATGGTGGTGTTGAAGTAATCGATAACGGCCGCGGAATTCCAGTCGATATTCACCCAGTTGAAAAGAAACCAGCTCTCGAAGTTGTTCTTACAGTTTTACACGCCGGCGGAAAGTTTGGCGATGGTGGCTATTCAGTATCTGGTGGATTACACGGTGTTGGTATCTCTGTTGTTAACGCACTCAGTACAGATCTTTCTGTAATTGTGCAACGCGATGGAAATTTTTGGTACCAAGATTACAAACTCGGTGTTCCAACAGCGCCAGTTCGCAAAGGTGATACATCTACAAAATCCGGAACAACCGTTCAATTCTGGCCATCAAAGGAAATTTTCGAAACTACAGATTTTTCTTTTGAGATTTTATCAACACGTTTTCGTGAAATGGCATTCCTTAATAAAGGTTTAATTTTAACTCTTACCGATATGCGCGACGGGCACGTTGATGAAAAAGGTGAACAGTTAACTGTTCGCTATGAGTATGACGGCGGTATTGCAGATTTTGTTAAGCACCTTAATTCAACTCGCGGTGAAACACACAAATCAATTATTTCTTTTGCGTCAGAAGATAAAAAGAACAAAATTGCCCTTGAAGTATCAATGCAATGGAACGCAGGTTTTTCTGAATCTGTGTACACGTTTGCAAATACGATTCACACCCACGAAGGTGGATCCCACGAAGAAGGTTTCCGAACTGCACTAACTTCGATTGTTAATAAATTCGGTGAAGAGCAAGGTTTTATTAAAAAGAAGGATGATCGTCTAACAGGTGATGATGTTCGTGAAGGTTTAACTGCAATTGTTTCTATCAAATTGGCAGACCCACAATTTGAAGGACAGACAAAAACAAAACTAGGCAATTCAGAGGCAAAGACGTTTACTCAAAAAATTGTTAATGAAGAGTTAACAAGTTGGTTTGAACAAAACCCAGCTGAAGGCAAAGAGATTGTTCGTAAAAGCATTGATGCAGCCGCAGCTCGTGTTGCAGCACGCAAAGCACGCGATCTAAGCCGTAATCGCAAAGGATTACTTGAAGGTCGTGGAATGCCTGGCAAGTTAGCTGATTGTCAATGGACCGATCCTGCAAAGTGCGAGCTATACATTGTCGAAGGTGACTCTGCCGGAGGATCAACAAAAGGTGGCCGTGATTCACGCAATCAAGCAGTGCTTCCAATTCGCGGAAAGATTTTAAATGTTGAAAAAGCACGCATTGATCGCGTTTTACAAAACAATGAAGTTCAAGCGTTAATTACAGCGCTCGGTACAGGTGTGCACGATGATTTTGATGTCGATAAGTTGCGCTATCACAAAATCATTTTAATGGCAGATGCTGACGTTGATGGACAACATATCCGCACACTTCTTTTAACTTTATTGTTCCGTTTCATGCGTCCATTAATCGAACAAGGTTTTGTGTACTTCGCACAACCGCCTTTGTATAAATTAAAGTGGGCTGGCAAAGAACCGGTTGAGTACGCATTTAGTGATCGCGAACGAGATGGCATGATCGAATTAGGTGTTGCTGCAGGAAAGCGTCTTCCAAAAGATGATGGAATTCAGCGCTTCAAAGGTTTGGGTGAGATGCCAGCAAAAGAGTTGTGGGATACAACTATGGATCCAGAGCATCGCGTGTTGGTTCGCGTCACACTAGATGATGCTGCAGCTGCAGATGATTTGTTCTCAGTACTTATGGGTGAAGATGTTGAAAAGCGCCGCGCATTTATTCAGCGCAACGCTAAAGACGTTAGGTTCTTGGATATCTAATGGATGAGTTAAACCCAAATAACTTAGAAAACTTTGACAAGATCGACACAGTTGATCTTCAAGTTGAGATGGCTCGCTCTTATCTTGACTATGCGATGTCAGTTATCGTCGGTCGCGCACTTCCAGATGTTCGAGATGGTTTAAAGCCAGTTCATCGCCGCGTTTTATATGCAATGTATGACGCTGGTTATCGGCCAGATAAAGGTTATTACAAGTCTTCACGCATTGTTGGTGACGTCATGGGTAATTACCACCCACACGGTGACACTGCGATTTACGACTCCGTAGTGCGTTTGGCTCAACATTGGTCACTTCGTTATTTATTGATCGATGGAAACGGAAACTTCGGTTCTCCTGGAAACGACCCTGCAGCAGCTATGCGTTACACCGAAGCACGTTTGTCTTCACTTGCCATGGAAATGATGCGAGATATTGATGAAGACACAGTCAATTTCATTCCAAACTATGACGGCCGTTCACAAGAACCAACAGTTCTTCCAAGCCGCCTTCCAAATCTTTTAGTAAATGGTTCTGCAGGTATTGCAGTTGGAATGGCAACAAACATTCCACCCCACAACCTGCGTGAAATTGGTGAAGCCGTTATTTACTCTCTAGAACATCCAGAGATGAAACAAGAAGATTTACTCAATGAATTAATTAAAATCGTTAAAGGTCCAGACTTTCCGACAAAAGGGCTGATTGTTGGTCGCACAGGAATTGAAGAGGCCTATCGCACAGGCCGCGGATCAATCACCATGCGCGCAGTTGTTCAAGTTGAAGAGATCAACAAGCGCACCTGTCTAGTTATTTCTGAGCTTCCATATCAAGTTAACCCAGACAACCTTGCTCTTAAAATCGCAGAGCTTGTTAAAGATGGAAAAATCAAGGGCATCGCAGATGTTCGCGATGAGGGTAACGAGCGCTTAGGACAACGACTTGTAATTGTCTTGCAACAGTCTGCAATCCCAAAAGTGATTCTTAATAATCTATATAAGCAAACACAATTGCAGGACACATTTGGTGCAAACATGTTGGCACTTGTTGATGGTGTGCCGCGCACATTGCGTCTTGATGAATTTATTCGTTACTACATCGAGCACCAAATTGAAGTTATTGTGCGCCGCACCAAGTACCGCTTAGCGGAAAAAGAAAAGCGCGCACATATCCTGCAGGGTTACTTAAAAGCACTCGATGCTTTGGATGCAGTAATTGCTTTAATTCGCGCATCTACAACACCTGAAGAAGCTCGAACAGGTTTGATGAAGTTACTGAGTGTTGATGAAATCCAAGCTAACGCTATTTTGGATATGCAATTGCGTCGTATTGCTGCTTTGGAGCGTCAAAAGATTAATGACGAGTACGACGGATTAATGGCTGACATTGTTGAGCTCAACAAAATTCTTGTAAACCCCGAAAGACAGCGCGAAATTGTTAAGACAGAGCTTTCAGAATTAGTTGCAAAATATGGTGATGAGCGCCGTACACAGATTGTTGCAAGCGAAGGCGATTTCAGCGCAGAAGATTTAATTCCAGACCAAGATGTAGTTGTAACAATTACTCGCGGTGGATATTCAAAGCGCACCATGGCGGATCTGTATCGATCACAACGACGCGGTGGTCGCGGAGTAAAGGGTGCGGCGTTAAAGGAAGATGATGTCGTAGATCATTTCTTTGTGGCATCCACCCATGATTGGTTGTTGTTCTTTACAAACCAAGGCCGCGTCTATCGTTCGAAGGTTCATGAACTACCAGATGCGGGGCGCGATGCACGCGGACAACATGTTGCAAACTTGATGGCATTTAAACCAGATGAGAAAATTGCCGAAGTCTTGTCATTAAAGGATTACACAATTTCTCCATTCCTCGTTCTTGCAACTCGCAATGGTTTAGTTAAGAAAACACCTTTGGTTGAATATGACTCACCTAGAACCGGTGGATTAATTGCAATTACATTGAAACCTGGCGATGAAGTGGTTTCAGCATCACTAATAAACACAGATGATGAATTGTTATTGGTATCAACAAAAGGAATGTCACTGCGTTTTACCGCAGATGATGAATCACTTCGTTCGATGGGCCGTTCAACAAGTGGTGTGATCGGAATGAAATTCCGCGCAGATGACAACTTGTTAACAATGGCGCGCGTTAACGCAGAACAAGCAAAAGATTCATTTGTCTTTACTGCTACCGATGGTGGTTATGGAAAGAAAACCCCAATCGATGAGTATCGATTGCAAGGCCGTGGTGGTATTGGTATCAAAGCCGCCAAGATCGATGAGAATTCACGTGGATCACTTGTTAGCGCATTGGTTTTACGTGATGAGGATGAAGTACTTGCTATTACTTCAGCTGGAACTGTCATGAGAACCCCTGCAGCAGAGGTCCGTCAGACCGGACGCGACAGCATGGGTGTGCGCTTGGTGAACCTTGATGAAGGTGTGAGCCTGTTATCTGTCACTAAGAACGGCGAAGATGAGATTTCAGCGAAAAGTTAGTATGGTTCGCATCCTGAGTTGGTAAGCCGCTAACGCTCGTTTTGGGAGTTAGTGAAGTTCAAGGTAATCTTGCGCTTCTGCAATAAAGAGCAATCTTTACTGCGGGCCCATAGCTCAGCCTGGTTAGAGCGCTTCCCTGATAAGGAAGAGGTCGGTGGTTCAAGTCCACCTGGGCCCACCCGTTCTAATACGGGGACCTAGCTCAATTGGTAGAGCACCGCCTTTGCAAGGCGGGGGTTAGGGGTTCGATTCCCCTGGTCTCCACACAGTTTGTATTCTCCGCATCAACAAATAGAAAAGAGAACACCATGTCATCAACAGCAACTCTTCACACATCAATGGGTGACATTGTTATCGAACTTTTCCCAAACCATGCACCAAAGACAGTTGCAAACTTTGTTGAGCTAGCAACTGGTGCAAAAGAGTGGACAGATCCACGCACTGGCGACAAGTCAACTGCAAACCTATATGACGGAACAATTTTTCACCGCGTCATTGACGGCTTCATGATTCAAGCAGGAGATCCACTAGGTCGCGGAACAGGTGGACCGGGATACCGTTTCGCAGATGAGTTCCACGGAGAGCTAACTTTTGATCGCCCATACATTCTTGCGATGGCTAACTCAGGACCAGGAACAAATGGTTCACAGTTCTTTATTACCGTCGCACCAACTACATGGCTTAACCGCAAGCACAGTATCTTTGGTGAAGTAAAGGATTCTGCAAGCCAGGCAGTAGTTGATGCGATTGCAACTGCAAAGACTGGCGCACAGGACAAGCCAGCAACTGACATCACTATCAACAGCGTTACAGTTGCTTAAGCGTTCTGCTACTTACTCTTTAATCGCAGTAATCTGCGCGGCTTACCTTGTGCAGATGGTTGTTCCATCATTACAACAAGATTTGATGCTTCCAAGTTTTGAATACTTAAGAGTCACGAACCAGTGGTACAGATTATTTACTGTTGCCTTAACTCATGCAGGGTTACTACACCTTGGTTTCAACATGTACGCATTGATGGTTCTAGGAAATCCTCTGGAAGCAGCATTTGGCAAAAATAAATTTCTGATTGTATTTTTTACTTCGCTATTAACTGGTTCATTAACATCTGCATACTTTGCATCCACATATGGCGCATCAGTTGGTGCATCTGGTGCGATCTTCGGATTATTTGGCGCGATGGTGATTGTTGGACAAAGAATTGGCGCAGACATTCGATCCATTGTTGTGATTATCGGAATCAACTTTTTCATTGGTTTTGCAATGGGCGGAGTTGATTGGCGGGCACACTTAGGCGGACTAGTCGGCGGGTTAGTGGCAGCTCAACTTGTAATGCAGCGCCGATAAGTTATCCACAGGTTTTACCCACACTGTGGATCGAATTACACGGTTGTAATTAGAAGGTATTTAGCGCCAGCGGGTAGCGAGTGAAAAGCCAACGCCGATAAAACCAAAACCAATAACCATGTTCCAGGCACCAATTCCAGGGACTGGGTAGGCGGTCTGAGTTACATAGAAGACCACGATCCAGAGCAAACCAATTAAGAAGCCCGCAACCATTGTTGGAGCGAGCCACTTAGGGCTTTCCAATGGCGCATGAGGAGTTTCAACAACAACCTCTTGATTGTGAGCGCGCTGCTGCTCAACCTTCTTGCGGAGCTTTGATTTAGGCATACGCGAAAGATACACCATGAGACAGAATGCTCCTATGGCCGCCAAGATCCTCGTCATCGATAACTATGACTCCTTTGTCTTTAATTTGGTGCAGTACCTGCAGCAATTAGGGGCCGAGTGCACCGTTGTCCGAAACGATGCGGTCACAGCCGATGCTGCTTCTAATTACGACGGAGTCCTAATTTCGCCAGGACCCGGAACTCCTGAAAAAGCTGGCGTATCAGTAGAGATGATTAAGTACTGCGCCCAGCATTCAATTCCGTTATTCGGAGTGTGTCTTGGTCATCAAGCAATTGGTGTTGCATTTGGCGCAACTGTTTCACGGGCACCCGAGTTACTACATGGAAAAACTTCGCTTGTTTATCACAAACAAGAAGGTGTTCTTTCAGACTTACCATCACCATTTACAGCAACTCGTTATCACTCATTGTGTGTTGAAAAAGATTCAGTACCAAACACATTGCACATCACGGGATCAACTGAATCTGGATTAGTCATGTCGATGCAACATACAACGCTTCCAATTCAAGGTGTGCAGTTTCATCCAGAATCTGTTTTAACAGAACACGGACACCAGATGCTTGCTAACTGGTTAGTGATGTGTGGTGATAAAGGCGCTCGCGAACGCGCAGTTGGATTGTCGCCAGTAGTTGGTACCGACAAATAAACCTAAGCTTGGTAATTTACGGCGCTTTATTAATTGTAATTGTTACTGATTTACCAATCGTTTGTGTTGTTCCAGCATCTGGTGCTTGACGAATAACAACGCCGATCGCTTGGTTCGCATCGTAACCAAATACTTCATTCACTAAGAATCCAGCTTGAACCAAAATAGTTTTAGCTTGCAACGCATCTGTCCCAATCAATGGTGGAACCAAGATTTGTCCACTAGCAATTTGTAATACAACACCGCTACCAGCAGTAATTGTTGATCCAGCTTCTGGTGTTACCTTCAAAACAGTTCCCTGCGGTTCATCTGAAGGAATTGCTTCAGTAGAAGTCACTAACAAACCAACAGCAGACAATGCGGTGCGGGCATCAATTAATGACATTCCAACTAAACCAATAGGAACAATTGAATCTCCTGGGCCATCTGAAATTGTTAAAACAACCCCTGAACCTTTTTGCACCCGAACAGTTGCAAGTGGGATTTGGTTAGCAACTCGATCTTTTGGAATTCGACCATCATGTGCGCGAGTAACAGTGACAACGTAATCACCAAGCAAGGCTTCAGCCTCTGCTTGTGTTAACCCAACGACATTAGGCAATTGAGGCAATCCCGAAGCATCCGACCCTGGTTTAACCAAAAATAAGCCTGCCGCAAGTAGACCGAGCGCTGCAACACCACTGATGGCGCCGATTAATACCTTGCGGCGCAAAATTGGCGCTTTAGCAATCTTTGTTGTTACAACTTCTCCGCCAGCGATTTTGTATAAATCATCCAGCATTAATCCAGCAGATTGATAACGATCATCTGGATTTTTTGCAAGTGCAACAGTTAATAAAGTGTCAATTCCCGCAGGAAGTTCAGGAACTATTTTACTTGGCGCAATAAAAGTACCTGAAACATGTTGGTATGCAATTGATACTGGAGTTTCTCCAGTAAATGGTGGTTTGCCAGTTAATACTTCGTACAACAAACATCCGGTTGAATAAATATCGCTGCGAAGATCGGCCACTTCACCCAATGCTTGTTCAGGGGATAAATATTGAGCTGTTCCAACAATGTTCCAGGTGCTAGTTAATGTTGCACCTAAGTCGGCCAGCGCTCGTGCGATTCCAAAATCCATTACCTTTACATCACCGTGATCTGTAATCATGATGTTTGCAGGCTTAATATCTCTGTGCACGATTCCACTGTGGTGTGAATACTCAAGTGCAGCCAAAATTCCTTCACCGATTTCAAGTGCGCGCTTTAACGGAACACGTTCTCCTTTATGAATTAATTCGCGCAGGGTGTGTCCAGAAATTAACTCCATAACAATGTATGGAGCTGGTTCTTCGCCCGAGTCATATACGGCAACAATTCCGGGGTGGTTAAGCCCTGCCGCAGCTAGTGCTTCTTTTCTAAAACGAGCAACAAAGGATGGATCGCGCGCTAAATCGCTGCGCAATACTTTTACGGCAACCTGTCTAGCAAGGCGGGTATCTTCGGCAACATACACATCTGCCATTCCACCAGTGCCAATCATTTCACCAAGTTTGTAACGACCACCGAGCAACTGATTAATCATGAGCTGCTCCTAACAAAAATGATGAGGTCGTTGATGTATCTGAAATATCAGCGATAAGAATGGTGACATTATCAGGTGCACCATTTATATATGTTGCATCATTTAAAAACTTAATGGCTTCATCTTTATCAGATTTTTTTAAGCCAACCTTGATCTCTTTATCCGTTAAAACACCGGACAATCCATCAGAGCACAGCAGGTATCGATCACCTTTTTTAACCTCATACATTTGTAATACCGGAGTCACATCGCCATCTCCGCGTAACGCCTGGGTCAGCATCGAACGTTGTGGATGTTCAGCAGCTTCTGCTTGGGATATTGCACCTTGATCAAGCAGTTCTTGAATGACAGTGTGATCGTTGCTGAGTTGCTCCAATGTATTGCCACGCAAGCGATAACAGCGAGAATCACCAACATGTAGCAGAGCAATGCGGTTGTCACGAATTAACAATGCCGTCAAAGTTGTACCCATGCCACGTTTTTCGATCTCTTCATCAGCAACAGCGGCAATTTCTGCATCAATACTATGTAATGAATGCATTAATAAATCTTCTACAGAGTCTTCATCTATATCTTTAGCAGCAAGTGCAGGGGCTAACTTTTGTAGTACCTGAACTGCGATGCGGGATGCGACTTCGCCGGCGGCGTGACCACCCATCCCGTCGGCAACTGCAATTAACTGGGCAGATGCAAAAGCAGAGTCTTCATTTCCTTGGCGCACCAAACCAATAGCCGAACGCGCAGAGGTTTCAAAGAAGTGCGCGCTCATGATGTAAGCCTAACGGTGTAACCTTGAAAGATGAAGATCTACGCACACCGCGGATCCTCGATTGAGCATCCTGAGTTAACAATGGCTGCATACAAGGCCGCTATAGATGATGGGGCAGATGGTTTTGAATGCGATGTTCGTTTAACCAAAGACAACCAACTGGTTTTATGGCATGACGCAGATATGCAACGTATTGCAGGCAATGCGGCGCGTATTGCAAATTCAACTTTTAAGGAAATTAGATCTCATTACCCGCAAGCTATGGTTCTTGATGAATTATTAACACTGGCCAGAGATCACAAAAAAGAGTTAGCAATCGAGACCAAACATCCAGTGCCGTCAGCAAGTGCGGTTGAAAAGAAAGTAATGCAACTGTTGCACCAAGAAAAACCAGTAGCAGATATTCACGTAATGTCATTTTCATGGCTGGCTTTAGAAAACATCAGAAAGATTGATCCGTTGCAAAAAACTGTTGCTTTACTTCACGATACATTTTCATTTGCAATGCGACGGTTTACATCTGCGCAATCAATTGGCCCAGGAATTACAGCATTTAGACAGAAACCACATTTAAATCAAGATCCGCGCAATCTCTTCGTATGGACCGTTGATGATCCCGACGATATGCGCTTTTGCGCTGATAACGGTGTTGATGTCTTGATCACAAATACCCCGTCATATGCAAGGTCGGTACTCGGGTACAATTAACAAGTGAGTACATACGCCTATCTCGGTCCCAAGGGAACATTTACAGAGGCGGCTCTTAAAAAGATCACTTCTTCCAATGATCGCCTTATGCCTTATGCCAACGTCACTGCAGCACTCGATGCGGTTCGTCTTGGTAAAGCCCACTTTGCATTAGTGCCTATTGAAAACTCTGTCGAAGGTGTTGTTGCACGCACCCTTGATGAGCTTGCAACCGGCGAGCCATTAGCAATCGTTGGCGAAGTAACTCTGCCTGTTTCTTTTGCATTAATGATTAAAGGTGATGAAAAAGAGATTTTGCGAATTGCTACACATCCACACGCAGAAGCACAGTGCCGTAACTATGTTGCAAAGAATTATCCAGATGCAGAATTAATTTCAACTGCATCAACTGCAGCAGCGGCAGAGGCAATTTCACGTGGTGAATTTGATGCAGCGATTGCGGCACCAGTAGCAGCTGCACACTATGGTCTTCGCGTTATTGCAGACAACATTGGCGATAACCCTGGCGCAGTTACACGATTTATTGTGGTTGCAAAGCCAGGAGCAATTCCAAAGAACACTGGTTGGGACCGCACCTCACTTGCTGTCTTTATTGGTGTGGACCACGCTGGTGCGTTGCTCGATATCTTGACCGAGTTCGCCAAGCGCGAAGTTAACTTAACTTTTATTCAGTCACGTCCGACTGGTTCAGCCCTTGGCCATTACCATTTCATTATTGACGCTGAGGGTCACATTGCAGATGCACCTGTGAAGGAGGCAGTAGAAAGCCTTCGAGCAATCTGCGAAGACATTCGATTCCTTGGCTCATACCCACGAGAAAAGGCAAGTAAATGATCGACATCAAGTACCTGCGTGAAAACCCAGATGCAGTGCGCGCATCTCAAAAGGGTCGTGGTGAAGATGTAACGATCGTCGATAAAGTTTTAGCAATTGATGAAATTCGCCGAGCAGCGCTAGATAAGTTTGAAACATTACGCGCAGAACAAAATGTTTTATCTAAATCAGTTGGTGCTGCAAAAGGCGATGAAAAGACAGCCCTACTAGAAAACGCAAAAGAGCTTGCTACCAAGGTGAAAGACGCAGATTCAAAGCGCGCAGAGGTCGAAGAACAAGCAAAACAATTGATCATGCAGCTATCAAACATTCTGGACCCAGAGGCACCAATTGGAACAGAAGCCGATTTTGTAGTTATCGAACACGTTGGCACACCGCGCACATTTGATTTTGAACCAAAAGATCACGTCGAACTAGGTAAGTTGCTGGGTGCTATTGACACCGAACGCGGTGCAAAAGTTGCCGGTTCTCGTTCTTATTATTTAACCGGTGTCGGTGCGATGCTGGAATTCGCACTTGTTAATTACGCAATTGCATCTGCAAATAAGGCTGGCTTCACTCCAGTAATTCCACCAGTGCTTGTAAATCCTGCAGCAATGGAAGGCACAGGGTTTTTGGGACAAGCAGCTGAAAATGTTTATCATCTAGAAAAAGATGATGTGTATTTAGTTGGTACATCTGAAGTCCCACTTGCCGCAATGCATATGGATGAAGTGCTACCTGCGGACAAACTTCCAATGCGATATGCCGGATATTCATCATGCTTCCGCCGCGAAGCAGGTACATACGGCAAGGACACTCGCGGGATTATTCGCGTGCATCAATTCGATAAGGTTGAAATGTTTTCTTTCTGCCATCCAGATCAGGCTAAGGAAGAGCACAAGCGTTTGTTGCAATGGGAAAAAGATTTCCTTAATGCAATGGAGATTCCATACCGCGTTATTGATGTTGCATCAGGTGATTTGGGATCAAGCGCCAATCGTAAGTTTGATATTGAAGCGTGGATTCCTACACAAAACGCGTATCGCGAGGTCACAAGTACCTCTAACTGCACTGAATTTCAGGCTCGCCGCTTAAACATTCGCTTTAAGGATGCAGATGGCACAAAAGCTGTTGCAACACTTAATGGCACATTAGTTGCTATTCCCCGCATGATTGTTGCAATTTTAGAGAACCACCAAAATGCAGATGGATCAGTTAATGTTCCAGCAGCACTTCAACCTTTCTTAGGTGTGACACGATTTGAGCTGGTGTGAATAAACGCCCTAAATTAATTGCAACGGATTTAGATGGAACTATCGTTTCCCATAAAGGTGTAATTTCACAGCGCACAATTGATGTATTTACCCGTGCGCGTGATCTGGGTGTGCATGTTTTCTTTGTAACAGGTCGCCCCCCACGCTGGATGAGTGAAATTCGCGAGGCCTTTGGTTTCGGAGAAGCAATTTGCTGCAATGGTGCGATGTTGTACGACTTAATCAATGACAAAGTTTTAGAAGAGTGGATGATTTCCGTTGATGAACAATTAGAAGTTGTGCGACGCATGCGAATTGCAATGCCTGAAATGTCGTTTGCTGTTGAATCCAACGATCACTATCACCGCGAAATTGCCTATATTCCTAAATGGGATGTTGGGCTAGATAATGTGGGTGTTGATAAAATTGAAGATGCGATCAAGCGTCCGGCATTAAAGATATTAGGTAGATGCAGCAATCATGAATTTACATCTGATGAAATGGTCGAGGTTGCCCATCGCGAATTACATGATCTTGTGACCGTTACTCATTCAACTTCAAGAGATTCACTCATTGAAATTTCAGCGTTAAATATTTCAAAAGGAACAACGCTTGCGATGATGGCAAAACGTCTAGGTTTAACTGCCGAAGATTGTGTTTCATTTGGTGATAACCCCAATGATTTCTCAATGCTTACATGGGCTGCTAATTCGTATGCAATGTCAGATGGACACCCTGATGCGCCATCATTTGCAAAAGGGGTAGCAGAACCATGTGAAGCCGATGGTGTTGCAAAGATCATCGAAAAGCTCTTGGATCTTCCCGCTTAATAACTAGCCGATTTTTCGCTAGGGCTAAATTCGGGTAATCTCTCCCACGGAGGGCTCGCATAGCGGCCGAGTGCACCGGTCTTGAAAACCGGCAAACGAAAGTTTCGTGGGTTCAAATCCCACGCCCTCCGCCATTTTTGTGAAGTTGTGGCTGAGTTCATACCGCGTAAGCGCGGATTTACCTAGCCACTTTTTCATGTCCGGAGCAGACTTAGCCCCTAGTAACACACAGGCTTACACCAGGGGAGTTGTACATGTCAGGTGTCTTTTCACCAACGCGCGCCAAGATTAAAGAGCGCACGCTTCGCACAGATAAGTGGTGGTTGCAACCACTTCTAACTTTCGGAGTTCTCTTTTCTTTTGTTATTTATGCAACCTTCCGCGCATTTGAAGGAGCTAACTACTACAAAGATCATTTGATTTCTCCTTTCTATTCACCATGTTTGTCACAAGCCTGTGTTCCTGAAGCAACAATTGGTGGTTGGACTCCAGTAAGTGCAGAAATATTTAACTTTGCATTATCACCAGCGCTAATTATTTTGATCTTCCCGCTTGGTTTCCGAATGACCTGTTACTACTACCGCAAGGCGTATTACCGTTCATTCTGGTTTTCTCCACCAGCATGTGGCGTTGCAGAACCGCACAAGAAATACACAGGCGAAACTCGTTTTCCATTAATTGGACAGAACTTGCACCGATATTTCTTCTACGCAGGTTTAGTGTTCAACGTTTTCTTAACATACGACGCAATTATTTCCTTGAAAAATGTTCAAGGACAATGGGGACACTTAAGTGTTGGTTCACTAGTTCTTTTTGCTAGCTCTGGCTTGTTGTGGTTCTACTCATTGTCTTGCCACACATGCCGTCACACAGTTGGTGGTCGCTTAAAGCATTTCTCTAAGCACCCAGTGCGATACAAGTTGTGGTCAACAGTTTCAGTTCTCAATACAAAACATCAACAGTTTGCATGGTTTTCGTTAGCTGCTGTTGCATTCGCCGATATCTATGTTCGCCAAGTTGCAACTGGCGCATGGACTAACTTCTACTTCTTCTAAAAGGGAATCGACTATGACACTAGAACGCCATACATACGATGTCCTTGTAATCGGTGCTGGAGGTGCTGGATTACGCGCTGCTGTAGAAGCACGTGAATCAGGGCTACGCGTAGCAATTATTTGTAAATCACTATTTGGCAAGGCCCACACTGTTATGGCTGAAGGCGGAGCCGCAGCATCAATGGGAAACGTAAATGACAAAGATAGTTGGATGGTTCACTTCCGCGACACAATGCGCGGTGGCAAATTCCTCAATCATTTCCGCATGGCAGAACTTCATGCAAAGGAAGCACCAGATCGCATTTGGGAGCTAGAAACATGGGGCGCGCTTTTTGATCGCACAAAAGAAGGAAAAATTTCACAACGTAACTTTGGCGGACATGAATACCCACGCCTTGCACACGTTGGCGATCGCACAGGTCTAGAACTTATTCGCACAATGCAGCAGAAGATTGTTCAGTTACAACAAAAAGATGGCCGCGAAACCGGTGATATGGAAAGCGGAATTAAAGTTTTCGCAGAGCTAACAGTCACTGACATTTTGAAAGAGAATGGAAAAGTTTCAGGAGCCTACGGTTACTGGCGCGAAACTGGTGCAGAAGTTTTGTTTGAAGCACCAGCTGTTGTTATTGCAACTGGCGGCGTTGGAAAGACTTTCAAGATTACTTCTAACTCGTGGGAAGGTACTGGCGATGGGCATGCACTTGCATTAAAAGCTGGTGCAAACCTGGTTGATATGGAGTTCTTACAGTT
>Ga0209189_1001639_pt1 | contig 16526 bp, 17 predicted proteins | sample C_130820_EF_Meta_FD_187308 | JGI IMG/M metagenome (GOLD analysis project Ga0209189, IMG submission 187308) | Freshwater microbial communities from Lake Croche, Canada to study carbon cycling - C_130820_EF_MetaG (SPAdes) (version 3) | ecosystem: Environmental > Aquatic > Freshwater > Lake... | reverse complement strand
GGAAAAGAAACTCAGCGCCGATCCCGCCGTTGCCCGCCAGGTGCAGCAGGTGCGGGATCTGCTGCAGATCGATTCGAGGAAGCGGCGGTGATCAACTCGTTCATCATGGTGGCGTAATCAAGAGCTGAACGGAATCAGAAGCATTAACAAGATTGAGTTTATGGACCCGATCAAACCGACTCGTTACCCAAGAAAGCAGCTGACAATTAGTCATCAGAAATCCCGATCGGGAAGCGCAACCAGATCCTGGGTAGCGTGTATGACTTCATCGATCTTGAGCTGAAGCCCGCTCTCAGTCAGATCATAAAGGCGATACCCGCATTCGAAGAGAAGCTTTTTGCTGAGCAGATAGCTAGAGTGATGACACTCAAAATAAAGCCTCTTGATTCGCTAACTTGCAAGATAACCGGTTGCACCGAGGAGAGCATCGTATTCGGCCCCCTCAACATCAAGCTTCCAGAGCTCAACATGATTGACAGCTTCTTCCTCAAGTATATCATCAAGTCTTTTTATCTTTATGGATTGTTTATGTAGATTCTTGATATTATACCAGTCAGGCCTTAGGGTAGAACGGGCCCCGTCGCACTGAATCTCCGTCTCGGACTCCTTGGCGCCAAGCGCCCACGGAAATGTTTTGCATTGCCAGTCTGTCTGGCGATCAAGACACTCCTCGAGCCACAGGCGCTGCGATTCCACGGGCTCAAATTCAAGGGCCCGAACATTGGGTATGGAGCCAAGATAGAGATGCCACTGACCTATATTGGAACCAGAATCAACAAAGACCCCACCATCTTTAAGAGCATTTTTAGCAAACGATATTCCAATTCCGCCTTCGTAATCGCCATAAACGATCCAACGATGAGTGGGATCACGAAGGTCCAGCTTCCAAGTTATGCCGTTCGAACACTGAACCCATTCGATTTCACGCGTTGCTAACGCACTTCCATACAAAAACTCAAGCAGACCCAGCTTCTTGGGCAAGGCCAGCTTGCGTAGGAGTCCCAAGCCGACCGGAAGTCTGGTTACCGTTTGCATTACTGAGAAAGCCAGAATGAATATAGGCCTAGCGTAGCATCATCTCGCTTGTTCATTGGTCGCTATAGGTGATCAGCTCACTCCGATCCAGCCCCTCCACCTCTCCTTGGAACACGCGGCTGGCGGTGATGTCTTCGGCTTCGATCGTCATCAGATCCAGCTTGCCGAGCCTGCTGGCCATGCCATTGAACAGGCGGTTCGCCTGACGCATACGGGCACGATCGATGGCATTGCGGATCGAGCGGGCATTGGCGAAGAAAGGCAGCTGCATGCGGCGCACGATGTAGTCGGCGAAGACCTCGGCGGCCTCCTCGCTGAAACGGTAGTTTTCGCTGGCCAGGATCAGCTTGGCGATCGCCAGCAGCTCTGTAGCGCTGTAATCAGGGAAGTCGATATGGTTGGCCACCCGTGAAGAGAGGCCGGGATTGGATTGATAGAACACATCCATCCGCTCCTTGTAGCCGGCGAAGATCACCACCAGATCATCGCGGTTGTTCTCCATCACCTGCAGCAGGATCTCGATCGCTTCGGCGCCGTAATCGCGTTCATTTTCAGGACGATAAAGATAATAGGCTTCATCGATGAACAGCACACCACCCATCGCCTTCTTCAGCATCTCGCGGGTCTTCGGCGCGGTGTGGCCGATGTACTGACCCACCAGATCATCGCGGGTGGCGGTCACCACATGGCCCTTGCGCACATAACCCAGGCCGTGGAGGATTTTCGACATCCTTTCGGCCACGGTGGTCTTGCCGGTTCCGGGCCTGCCGGTGAACGACATGTGCAGACTCGGTGGGGCCGACTCCAGGCCCATCTCCCGCCGGGCCCGATTCACCACCAGCAGGGCGGCGATCTCCCGGATCCGCGCCTTCACCGGCCGCAGGCCCACCAGCTCCGCATCCAGCTGATCGAGCACCGCCTGAATGCCCGCCGCGTCGTAGGCCGCCCGCAGATCCACCGTGAGCGGATGCTCTGCCCCCTGCTCGGGCACCTGCGACTCAGAGGAGGCCATCGATCGCCGCGGCAAACGTGTGGTCCTGTTCGCCCAGGGGCTGCTCGTCGTCCGGCCGCAGCGTGAGGTTCACATAGGTGCGCCCGAAGCTGATGTCCGGGAAGCGGCCCTCCTGCTCCGCCAGATCATTGAGACGCTCCAGAAATTGGCGCGTGGTCTCGTAGTCATCGAATTCGATGCGGCGCTCCAGCCGATCGGGGCGGGGCCGCTGCGTCCAGGGCTGGTTCATGGATTGAACCTAGGCCACGGCTTGCCCAGCGCTGTAGGGATCCAGGCAGTCGGTGCGGGCCACCGCCAGCCGCCCGGCCCAGGAACGGGCGTAAGCGCGGTTGGCGGCAAGCTCACCGGGAACCGCGCTGGCCAACGCGTGGGGAAAGGTGCCGGCGATGGCGGCATTGGTTACGCAGAACATCGCCTTCTGGAAACTCATGCAGATCTTCACCCGCACATCGCCTTCGCCCCGGGTGCGCTGGCGATAGAGGTCATGGAGGCGCTCCGGCAGATGGCGGTACATGTCCTGCATCAGCAGGCTCGGTGGAATGCCGGCGCCCATCGTGGGCAGGGGATCGGCGTAGAGGGCGCCGTAGGCGAACTGCTCCTGGTCCGGTGAGATCTGCTGGGCCTGGGCATTGAAGGACACCGTGCCCAGGAAGGGCATGCCCCTCAGAAACACCGCCTCCACGTAGGGCACCGCCACATCCACCAGGAAGGTGAGGCCCGCCTCGGGCGGCAGCACCCAGAAACGCTCGCCCCCAAGTTCCACCGCATAGGTGATCGGATTGGCGGCCGCCTTCACCAGTGCGGCCTTGATGAAGTCCACCACCGCGGCGATGCTGGCCACCTCACCCACTGCCTCGGCCCGGGCCAGGTCGAGAAAGAGATCGCTCATCACGCGCCAGAACTGACCCAGGGCATGGGTGGTGGCGGCGGCCCGGATCGCCTCCGGCAGGAAGTTGGGGAAGGGGGGATGGAGCAGGGCCAGCAGAGGATCGCGGCTGGTCTTGTGGCGGATGATCGCCGCGCAGTTGCGCAGGAAGGGCTCGGAATCGAGATAGGCATCGAGGCCGCCGGTGCCATGCCAGAGCATGGCCTTCATGCAGTACTCGGCATATTCGAAATTGATACGATCACCGTTGAGATGGCGCCAGATCTTCGCTGCGCTGAGGTCGCCATCGAGGAAGCGAAACACCGGAAAGGGATTGAGAAACTGCTTCTCGGCCTGAAAGATCAGGTTGGTGCTGTAGGCATCGAGCACCACCCCATAGCTGTTCAGCACATCCACCACCTCCACCACGTGCTCGGCGGTGTCGGCCAGCAGGGTTTCACCGGCCAGAAGCCGGGCCTCGATGGCGTCGACATCCGGACGCCCACCGGCATGGGTGAGCAGCTCAGGAATGACTGGCATCAGCCCAGCCCTCCAGCGCCGGCGGCCAGCAGCGCCGGCAGCTCCGCCATGGCGGCGGCGGTGGATTCACTCAGCCAGCCCAGACCCGCCGGCACCAGCCCCAGCCCCACCACCGCCAGGGACAGCCCCAGGGCAGGCAGGGTTTCGCGCAGGGCCACTCCGGCCAGACGGATGTCAAGCCGGGCATCGGCACTGGGGTCGGGGCTTGGCGGGGTGATCGCCATGCGGCCGAAGTAGGCCCGGTTCACGAGCAACAGGAAATACACGGCCGTGAGCCCGGAGCCCACCATGCAGAGCAGGGTGGCCAGAGGAAACGCGGCGATGCTGCCCCGGAACACCAGGAATTCAGAGATGAAACCCGCCATGCCGGGCAACCCCGCACTGGCCATCACCCCCAGGATCATCAGGGTGCCGGTGAACGGCAGGCCCCGCTCGGGGTTGAGAAGGCCGCGCAGCACCTCCAGGTCGCGGGTGCCGGTCTTGCGATAAACGATGCCCACCAACAGGAAAAGAAGGGCGGAAATCAGGCCATGGCTCACCATCTGGAATACCGCCCCCAGCAAGCTCAACGGCGTGGCGGCGGCCGCCGCCAGCAGGATCATGCCCATGTGGCCCACGGAGCTGTAGGCCACCATCCGCTTCATGTCCCGCTGGGCAATCGCGGCCAAGGAGCCGTAGAGCACCGACACCGCCGCCCAGATCGCCAGCCAGGGAGCCACCAGCGCCCAGGCCTCGGGAAAGAGCCCCAGGCAGAAGCGCAGCAGCCCGTAGGTGCCCAACTTGAGCAGCACCCCCGCCAGCAGAACGGAAACCGGGGTGGAAGCCTGGGTGTGGGCGTCGGGGAGCCAGGTGTGAAAGGGCACCAACGGGATCTTGATGCCGAAGCCGATCAGCAGGGCCCCCAGCAGCAGCAGCTGGCTCCCCATCGCCAGTCGCTCCGTGAGGATCGGCGTGAGGCTGAAGTCCACGGTGCCGGTGAACAGGGCCAGGCCCAGGAAGGCACCGAGGATGAGGATGCCCGAGGTGGCCGTGAAGATCAGGAACTTCGTGGCCGCGTAGGCCCGCTGGGCGCCGCCCCAGATGGAGATCAGCAGCCAGAGGGGAATCAGCTCAAGCTCGTAGAAGAGGAAGAAGAGCAGCAGGTTCTCCGCCAGGAAAGCGCCGTTGACGGCGCCGCTGATCAGCAGCAACAGGGCGAAGTAGATGCGGGGCCGCTGGCTGATATCGCGGGTGCACACGGCCGAAACCAGGGTGAGGGCCCCATTCATCAGCACCAGGGGCAACGAGAGGCCGTCGATGCCGAGGCGGTAATCGAGGCCGATCATCGGCACCCAGCTGAGGGATTCCTGCAGTTGCATGCCCCCCAGCCGGGGATCGAAGGCCAGCAGCACCCGAAGGCTCCACAGCAGCTGCAGGGCCAGGGTGGTGATCGCGATCGCCCGCATCCTTCCGGGGGCCGGATCGCTCGGCCAGAGGAGCAGGGCGAAGGCGCCGAGGAAGGGAATCACAAGCAGCAGGCTCAGCATCATGTCCGCCTCATCCCTTCAGCCACGCCAGGCTGGCCAGCAGCATGATGATGGCCGCCACCAGGGTGAGCACATAGCTCTGCAGCTGGCCGCTCACGCCAAGCTTGAGGCCTTCGGCGGTGGCCAAGGAGGCGCTGCCGATGCGGTTCACCAGACCATTCACCACCACCCGGTCCACGCTGTTGGTGAGGCGGGCCAGGCCCGCCACGAAGGCCACAATCGTGGCCTTATAGATGCGCTCGGTGTAAAAGTCGTAGGCGAGAAGATCCTGCAGGGTGCCCAGGGGGCGGAACAGGGAGCGGGACCAGAAGGCATCGAGGTGCGCCAGGCATCCCACCAGCAGCCCGGCCAGGCCACTGCCCACCACCAGCAGGGCGCTGGTGTGGGAGAAGCGGGGAATGGCCAACAGGGGATCGATCCGGGCGATCACCGGAGGCGTGAGCAGCACGAGAACGGCCAGGCTCACCATCGGCAGGGCCATCAGCCAGTTGACCTCCGGGCTGCGGCGGGTCTTGGGATGGGTCGTGTCCAGAAACACCTGACGGAAGACCCGCACCAGATTGAAGGCGGTGAGGCCATTGGTGAGCAGCACGACCCCTGCCAGCAGGGGATGCCCTGAGCGGAAGGTGTCCACCATCAGCCCGAAACACCAGAAACAACCCAGAGGAAAGAGCCCGGTGAGACCGGCGGCGGCCACCAGATAGGCACTCGTGGTGGCAGGCATCCGCGTGCCGAGGCCGCCGAGTTCAGTCAGGTCCTGGCAGTTCGTGGTGGCGATCACACTGCCCACGCTCATGAACAGCAGAGCCTTGGCCAGGCCATGGGCGAAGAGCAGCAGAAGCGCCACCAGGGGTTTCTGGAGCGCAATCGCCAGGAACACCAGCCCCAGATAGGAGGTGGTGCCATAGGAGAAGGTGCGCTTGAGATCCACCTGGGCAATGGCCACCAGCGCGCCCCCGATCGCACTGATGCTGCCCACCACCAGCAGCACATCGATGGCCACGGGTGAGAGCTGGAGGAGGGGCATCAGCTTGAGCAACACCAGGGCGCCGCAGGTCACCACGGCGGAATTGCGCAGAATGGAGGCCGGATTGGGCCCCTCCATCGCCTCATCGAGCCAGAGATGCATGGGGAACTGGGCACACTTGCCCATCGGTCCGGCGATCAGGCCCAGACCAAGCAACGTGGCCGGCAGGGGGGCGAGATGGGCGCCATCAACCCAGCGGTAGAGGTCGGTGAATTCGAGCGAGCCGGCCCAGGCCGAGAGGGCCACCAGAGCCATTAACAGCAGCACATCTCCCACCCGCTTGGTGAGGAAGGCATCGCGGGCGGCGGTCACCACCAGGGGCTGGGCATACCAGAAGCCAACCAGCAGGTAGGTGGAGAGGGTGAGCATTTCCAGCAGGAAGTAGCTCATGAACAGATTGCTGCTCAACACCACGCCCGCCATCGCCCCTTCAAAGAAACCCACCAGGGCGTAGAAGCGGGCCAAGGACCATTCCTTGTCCAGGTAGCCGAGGGCGAACACCTGGCACAGCAGGCTCATCAACGTGACCAGCTCGAGGGCCGCAAGGTTGGTGAGGGAAAGGTCAAAGCCGATGCGCAGGTCGAGATCGCCGGCCTGGAACCAGGGAATCTCCAGATGCTGGGGCCCGATCGCGAGCACCTCCCTGAGGATCAGGCTGCCGTGCAGCACCGCCACCAGGGTCACCAACAGATTGAGGTAGGCGGCGGGCCTGGGGCCGTTGCGCTTGATCCAGCCAGCCGCCCAGGGCAACGACAGCAACATGCCGCTGAACCCGTAGAGCGGGATCAGCCACACCAACTGAATCGGCAAGGGCAGGGAGGGGGGCAAGGGGGCGAGGCGAACGGGACGGGCTGTGACGCCGGTTGGCGCCGGACTTTAGGCGCCGCGACGCAGGCTCAACAGTTCGGAGAACGGGATCGGGCTCGACCCCACACCGCCCCAGGCCGCTCGCTCAGAACTGGGCGCGGGCCGGCAGGTCCGACACAGGGCCCTGGAGTCGGGCCAACCAGGTGGTCAGCACCTGGCGATGCTGCCGCTCTTCCTGCCAGAGGTCCTGGAAGAAGTCTTGGTGATCCGCATCGCCGATCTGCCCGCAGAAGCGGGTGGCCTCGGCATAGAGCGCGATCAGGTCGTCTTCGAGCACGGCGTTACGCCGGAGCAGCTCTGCGAGGTCGGAGGCATGGCTCACCGGACGCAGCTGGGAGGCCGCCGGAGCGACCCCCGACGTGAGCATGCGTTTCACGATCCTCTCGGCGTGCTTCATCTCCTCCACCGTCTCGTGTCGGAAATGATCGGCCGCCTCGCCATCCCCCCAGAGCTCCAGAAGGGAGGCCTGGGTCATGTATTGCTGGACCGCGGTGAGCTCAAGGCTCAGGGCGCGGCCCAGATAGCCCAGGACCCGTGGATGGGGAGCGCCCGGCACGGCCATCAGAGACGGCGGATTACGCCGCTGGCGGCGATGGCGGGCTCCACCTCGCCGTGGGGGCGGGCGATGATGTGGGCGGCTACCAGCCCATCCCCGACCCGCTCACAGGCGTCGGCACCGGCCCGCACCGCCGCGTTGACGGCACCGGTTTCACCGCGGACCATCACGGTCACGTAGCCGCCGCCCACGAATTCGCGGGCCACCAGAGTCACCTCGGCCGCCTTGGTCATGGCGTCTGCCGCCTCGATGGCGGGAACCAGGCCGCGGGTTTCGATCATGCCGAGGGCAATGCCCTGAACCGAGTCAGCCATGGGGAAGGAAAGGGTGGATGGATTGGAAGGGGGTGTGATGGCACCGCCGCCGCGACGGGGGGTCGCGGTGGCGGCACGCACGGGGCTGCTGCCCCGCGACCGGGAGGCCGCCGTGGTCCCGGCGGAAGCCGGTGAACGGCTGGCCGAGGTCCGGCTGGCGGCAGGGGCCTTGCGGGCCGCTGCTGCCCCCGAAGCCGCCCGGGCGGGCGACGATGCCTTGGCGCTGCGGCGCGGGGCGGCAGCGCGGGTGGACGGGGAATCCACCGGGGTCGTCGTCGGGCTGGCGGCCGGCAGCGCCTTGGCTTGGGGGCTCACCACGGGCACCGCAGCCGCCGCGGAGGCAGGGACTGCGGTGGCCGGCGCCGCTGGGGCGCTGGCGGAGGAGCCCGTGGTGGTGCTGGGGATCACGGCCTCGAGCTGCTCGGCAGGGGGGGCGTAGGAGCCGAGCTTGATGATGCCGGCATCCGCCGCCTTGTCCTTGGCAGAACGACCGCCCACCGGGCGGGATGGGGGATTGGAGGGGCGGCTGGTGGCCATGGCGGAATGCGGGAGGGGAGAAGCGAAGCGGTCGCGGAGTGAGAGGGGGCGGCGCGGAACCATCAGCGCACGGGGCCAGGGTGCAAGAGCCCGGCAAACGAGGACTTCAGCCGTCCGGTTCCCAGAAATCGATGATGCCGCCGATGGTGAGGTCGGTATGCACCTCGGGATTGCCGCAGGCAAAGCGGGCGGCCGAACCACTGGCGGTGAAGACCCAGTTGCCCTCGGCGGCCCCCACCGGATCCACCGCCACGCTCAACTTGCCCTTGGCGGTGCGCAGAACCCGCAGATTCCAATGCTCCAGGCCAGGCACCCGTTGGGAGCACACCAAGGAACCGGTGACCTGCATGATCTCCATCAGGCTCCTCCGCCCGCTGGCGCCGAAGCAGCGGTCGGTGCGTCCGGCTCTTTGCTGGCCGCGGGATCAGGCTTGGCGGGCTCCGCTTTGACCGGTGGCTTGCCGGCATCAGGATCCCAGTGGTCAATGATCCCAACGATGGTCAGATCGCTCGGATAGGACTTGCTTCCCGCGGCCTCCCGGGCTGCGGAACTGCCCACGCAGATCACCCAGTCGCCGGGGATGCAACCCACCGCATCCACCGCCACCTTCTGGGTGCTGCCATCAAGAACCACCTGGAGGTGTTTGTGCTCGAAATCAGGAATGCGATTGGTGGAAACCAGGGGCTTCACCACTTTGCAGATCAGCATCTCAGTGTCCTCCTCCGGTCTCGAAGGTAATCGTGGACCCTACCGCTTCTGCGGGGGCATGGCGGTCCTTGTCGTGCACGGTCAACAGGGCATGAATCAGCCCTTCGGCGAAGAGATCGCCATAGCGCTGTCGCATCGCCTCCAGCACCCGTTCGCCATGCCGCACGGCACGGTCGCGGGCGCCGGGCACCTTGCCGCTGTAATCGAAGCGCACCACCACCGGCACCGGCAGACCGCGGGACACATTCAGTCCCTTGAAGATCTTCACACCCACATCAAGATCAGGGGCACCTTCCTCCACGGTGTCCATGTAAGCGAAGTAGGTGAGATTGCGCAGGTGAATCTCCTTGAATCCAATCCCCACGCCGATAAACCGCTCGGCATGACCGGCATCGGCATAGTGACCGCCATGGAATTGGCGCACATAATCGATCTGGGAGATGTTGCTTTCGAGCAGGCGCGCGATCAGCTTCACCATGCCGGGATCGGGGCTGGCGGCGGCCGCCTGCTCCACCATCGCCTGGATGCGGGTCCGGCCCTCGGCCACGCCCAGATGCCGGGTGGCTTCATACACCTCGCGGGCATCGAGCCAGCGGTCGAGATGGGTGCTGCCGTCGAGGCCCGGCACGTGCACGCGGATGGCGTCGCTGTCGGTGTCGATGCCGATCAACAGCCGGTCCACGGAGGCGCCGCAGCAAAAGCTGTTCTCCACCGCCTGCTGGAAGTCCTGGAGCCGCTTGGCGCCGCAGGAAGCGGCCAGGGCATCATCGCTGCCGTGGGCGGCGCAGCCCTCGTGGGCCGGATCCAGGGAACTGAAGTGGTACAGCACCACCTTCAGATAGCGGGTGTCGGCGTGGGCGGGATTGGGGATGGCTTCGCGATAGCGGCGGTGCTCGGTCTTCACCCAGCGGTTCACCGTGTTCTCCACATCGAACAGGGCGCCCGCATGGGGGCGGCGGCGCACGGCGCTGTAGGGAATGCGCAGGGCATAGGCGATGGCGTGGGCCAGGCGGCCATCGGCGCAGGGGGTGATGTCGAGCAGATGGAAACCGCAACCCAGGAGAAAGGCTTCGAAGGCCTGGGCCTGCTCGCTGCCACGCTGACCCTCCAGCGGATCCTGCTGAAAGAAGGTGGCGCTGATCTGTTCATAGGTCTCGAACACGCACCAGGCGAACAGGGTGCGCATGTCGAGCTGGGTCACCCAGGCCCGCTCAAGGATCGGCAGGGGGAGTTCGTAGCCCAGCTCAGCGCGGGCCAGCCGCTGGGCGCGAACCACGAAGTCGTCCTCGTGCTGGAGAGCAGAGAGCTGCTTGAGCACCGGCACGATCCGATCAAAAGCATCCTTCACCCGGCTGTCGTAGGCCTGAAGCCTGGCATTCGCGGATCCATCGCTGAGGGGATGGAGGCCGGCCGCGCCGGCTCCTCGGAGGCCAGGGCGAGCCGCTTCGGCGGTGCTGGGCCAGGAAGGAGCAGACCAAGGGGGGGTGACGGGCTCAGCAGAACCATCACCCCGCACGGTGGCCAGCCGATCGCGCAGGCTTTCTGCATCGCCGGCCACGCGGCGCCGGGGTGCGGTGGGGGCCAGGGGGCGGCTGGGTAGGGCCGGACGGCGGGGCATTGTGCCTTCAGCCCCTTGCGCCGCCTGACACGGTGATCAGGGAGCCGGCGACGGTGTTGCCGCTGGACCCAGTGATCCGGCTCACGGGTTCGGGCACATCCTCGTTGCGTTTGGGCTGTTGGCCGGGCATCGCCGTGAGACCACCGCGGCGGCTGGGGTTTCGCCGGCGGGCGGAGACACCCTCGGTTCCGGTCACCCGGTCTCCCCGATCCCAGTCATCACCAGTGATGCGGAGCCCGGAACCCTCACCGGTGACCCGGGAAACCGGGGCCGCTTCCGGAGCGACTGCCAGCGCCGGGGTAGGCGGCAGTACCGGCTGACTGGGGCGGCGGTCGAAGCGGAACTGCTCGGTGCCGGTCACCTTGTCAGCCGCCATGTCAAAAGGGCCGGTAATCCTCCCGCCGAATTCGTAGCTGCTGCCGGTCACGGCCCCTTTCTTCTCGCGCTGCACCTGGGCCACCCGTGCGGGGGACTGCACGCTGAACTGCTGCCAGGGAGCAGATTCCAGCGGCTGGGGAAAATCGGCATCGGTGGCCAGGGCGGCGCCGCAGGCCTCGATGCGCTGATCGGCGCCCACGTAGGGGGTGCCGGTCACATCGCCACAGGCGCCCCGCTCGGCGCCGGTCATCACGCCGCCGATGCCGGGCTGGATGCCGGTCATCACCGAACCCATCCGCACGGGGGTGCGCTGGCGCACGGCGGCAACCTGGTTGGTGGAACACCAGTTGCCTGCCTCTTCAAGACCGGCGTAGGGGGTGCCGGTGACCACCTTGCAGGTGCCGGGTTCGTCCCCGGTCACCTTTTCGGAGCGGCCGGTGCGGGTGCCGCTCACCACCAGGTTGCGGTTGGTCACACTGAAACCCACCTTGGCGGCCTCAGGGTCGGGGCGAGTCCCGCAGAAGCGGTCGTATTGCTGGCTGCCAATGTATTCGTCGCCCGTGATGATGCGGCAGCTGCCGGGTTCATCGCCTGTCACCTGATCGCTGCGGCCCACATGGGTGCCCGTGATGCCGGTGCCGCGCAGCGTCTGCAGGCTGGCCACCTTCACAGGGGTGATGCCGGGAGCCTCGTACCGCTCGGTCACGTACTGATCGCCGGTGAGTTGGCGGCCGGAGCCAGCCTCGTTGCCCGTCACCTTCTCGGAACGGCCCACCATCACCCCGGAAACCTGGCGGCCGGCGGTGGTGAGGGTCTGCCCCACCTTGCGGGGGTTTGTGGCGGTAATGCCGCAGTAGGCGGCATCCTGGTTGGACGAAACGTATTCCGTGCCGGTCACGAGCTTGCAGGTGCCGGGTTCATCGCCGGTCACCTTCTCGGAGCGGCCCACCTCGTTGCCGGTCACCCGGTTGCCACCGGTGGTGGCGCTCACACCCACCTTGGCGGGCTGACGGGCCGGTGCATCGCTCTGACAGAAGGTCTGGAACACCTCGGAGCCGAGGTATTCGGTGCCGGTGATGGCGCGGCAGGTAGCGGCCTCGTTGCCCGTGGTCTTCACCGAACGGTTGGCCTGGGTGCCGGTCACGATCTGACCGGAGAGGGTTTCACTCACGCCCACCTTGAGGCTGGCCTCAACGGCGGCAGCGGCCGCCAGCTTGGCGCCGTTGCGGTTCGGGCCGCTCGGGCGGGTGCCGCCGCTGCGGCTGCTGCCGGCGGAACCCACCTTGCACTTGAGCTCCCGCAGTTTCTGGGCCAGCTCACGGCTGCTGATGTCCGGATTGCCCTGGCGCGCCACGCTGGCGGCGCTGGTGCCGCTGGGGGTGGCGGCGGACTTGCCCCGCTTGGCAAGGGCCTCACGCCGGGCCAGAACAAGAGCCCGACTGGGGTTGTGAACAGCAGCGCGCCGGGCGGTGGCGGCGCGGCGATCGGCACCGCCAGACGCGCTGGAGGACCGGGAGGGGGTGGAGAGGCTTGGGAGGCCGGCCCGGTTGCCCCTGCTGCCAGCGGAGGTCCCAGCAGCTTGGTCGCGGTCGTGGCAATCACAGGGCTGGGCTGACTCCTTGGCCGCCGCGGCGGGGGCCGGTGAGGCGTGGGCCAGCTCAGTACGGGTTCGGTCCTTGGAGGAATCAGCTCGTTTGCCCCGGCGTGCGAGGGCTTCGCGGCGGGCCAGCACGAGTTCGCGGCTGGGATTGGCCACAGGACGGGCGGCGCTGCGTCGCTCCGGCGCGGGGGCGGCCAGGGAGCGGGCGGGCGAACGCCTGGGGGCAACAGTGGACGGAAGGGCTTCGGGAGCCGCGGCAGGAGGCGCTTCCGGCGGCGTCACCGTTCGGGCCGGACGCGCATCAGCGGCTGTCCGCACCCGGCCAGGAGCCGAGTTGTAACGGCCAGCGGATTTCTTGCCGCCATCGGTGAGGGCCTTGCGGCGCTCCAGGGCTGCTTGACGACTCGATGTGCTGGCCATATCCGCCCGGGTAAAGGGTTTGGTGACGTCAGGGACGTCAGTGATGAAGAGAGATTGAGCTCGCCCTATTCCAATTCATTCCCACGCCGGCCCAACCCGATAGGAGTCGTGGACAGGGGAAACGACGGAAAAGCGCCAATCTCTGAAAAAGTTAAACGCACCCCGAAAGGGTGTGCGGTTCCGCCAAAAGACGGAACCGCAGCCGCAATCAGCGGCCTTCGAACACCACGAAGCAGGCACCCTGGCTTTGGGTGTAGGCGTCGTAGCCCACCAGACGCACGTGGTGGTCGGGATAGGCGCGATGGCAGGCCTCGAGTTCGCTCACGATCACACCGAGATCCTTCTCACCGAAGAAGGGGAGTTTCCAATACGACCAATAGGTCGCCATGGAGCGGCTGGGGTGCACGTGCTCGACCAGGGGGCTCCAACCCTGGGCAATGATGTAGGCGATTTGGTCGTAGATCTCGTCCTGGGTGAAGGGCGGCAGGAAGCCGAACGTCTCCAGGGTGGCGACTGTTTGGTAGTCACCCACGGTGCTCTTGAAGGGCATGGGGATCCTTGGGATGAAGGGTGAATGGGCGTCGTTGCGTCCTGCTCGACCGGGGAAAGGGAACGCCAAACGCTCCCACTCCACCGGTCAATGCAGACGATCAGTGGACGTCGAGCTTGTCGACGGTGTCGAACTCGAACTTGATTTCCTTCCAGGTCTCGAGGGCGATCGCCAGCTCGGGGCTGTGCTTGGCGGCTTCCAGCAGAATGTCGCGCCCTTCACGCTCGATTTCGCGACCGGCATTGCGGGCCTTCACGCAGGCTTCGAGAGCCACACGGTTGGCTGCGGCGCCGGCGGCCGAACCCCAGGGGTGGCCGTGGGTACCACCACCGAACTGGAGCACCGAGTCGTCGCCGAAGATGCTCACGAGGGCGGGCATGTGCCACACGTGGATACCGCCGGAGGCCACGGCGAACACGCCGCCCATGGAACCCCAGTCCTGATCGAAGAAGTTGCCGCGGCTGCGATCTTCGGGAACGAAAGATTCACGCAGCTGGTCGATGTAGCCGAGGGTCGACTGACGGTCGCCTTCCAGCTTGCCCACCACGGTGCCGGTGTGGAGCTGGTCACCACCGGAGAGGCGCAGGCACTTGGCAAGCACGCGGAAGTGGATGCCGTGCTTGGGATGGCGGTCGATCACCGCGTGCATGGCACGGTGAATGTGCAGCAGCATGCCGTTCTTGCGGCACCACTTCGCCAGGCCGGTGTTGGCGGTGAAGCCACCGGTGATGTAGTCGTGCATGATGATCGGCTGACCCAGTTCTTTGGCGAACTCGGCCCGCTCGTACATCTCTTCAGGTGTGGCGGCGGTGCAGTTGAGGTAGTGCCCCTTCTTCTCGCCGGTTTCCTGTTCAGCCGACTTCACGGCTTCGGCCACGAACTCGAAACGGTTCTGCCAACGCTGGAAGGGCTGGGAGTTGATGTTCTCGTCGTCCTTGGTGAAGTCCAGGCCACCGCGGAGGCATTCATACACCACACGGCCGTAGTTCTTGCCGGAGAGGCCGAGCTTCGGCTTGATGGTGCAACCCAGCAGGGGGCGGCCGTACTTGTTCATCCGGTCACGCTCGACCTGGATGCCGTTCGGCGGACCCATGCAGGTCTTGATGAAGGCCATCGGGAAGCGGATGTCTTCCAGGCGCAGGTGGCGCAGGGCCTTGAAGCCGAACACGTTGCCGACCAGGGAGGTCAGCACGTTGGTGATCGAGCCTTCCTCGAACAGGTCGAGGGGGTAGGCGATGAAGGCATAGAAGGATTCCTTGTCGCCAGGAACGTCTTCGATGCGATAGCAACGGCCCTTGTAGAAGTCGAGGTCGGTGAGGAGCTCGGACCACACGGTGGACCAGGTGCCGGTGGAGGATTCAGCGGCCACGGCGGCAGCCACTTCTTCCTTGGGAACACCTTCTTGGCCGGTGCATTTGAAGCAGGCCAGCAGGTCGGTGTCGAGGGGGACGTAATCAGGAGTCCAATACGTGTCGCGGTACTCCTTGACCCCGGCGTCGTACTTCTTGCTCATGGAGATTCTCCGGTTGGGTCGTTAGGGGTGAGGAAAGGCAGGCGCGTCAGACGCGATTCGCTCAGTCCTTCGAACCCAGGCCGAAGCTGCTGTTCAGGGCAGGTTCCACTTCGCGATGGGGGCGGGCGATGATGTGGGCTGCCACCAGGCCGTCGCCCACGCGCTCACAGGCGTCGGCACCGGCGCGAACCGCGGCGTTCACGGCTCCGGTTTCGCCGCGCACGAGCACGGTCACGTAGCCGCCGCCCACGAATTCACGACCGATCAGGCGCACTTCAGCGGCCTTGGTCATGGCGTCGGCCGCTTCGATTGCGGGAACCAGACCGCGGGTCTCGATCATGCCGAGGGCGATGCCCATGGTTTCGTTTGCCATTACCTGCTCCTGGAGGAGGGGGGTGGAATGTTCGTGAGCAACCCTGCTCCGCCGCCCAACCTCCCGTCAAGCCATCGGGCCTCGAACCGCCATCACCGTTTCAGGCCACGCAGATAAGCAAAGCTGATCCTTGCATCACAAAACGTAAGCGCATCTGGACCCATGCCAGGCCAAGGGCTCAAAACGCCTCCGCCGCTGAAACGAAGCCCACCCCTCCGTAGCGACGCAACAAGGGTTTGACCGCCGCCCGGATGCCCTCGAGCAGCACGGCCTCACAGAACACAATCACATGAGCATTGGCGCCGAAGCTGCTGAAATCCATGGCTTCGGAAATCTCACCGCCCACCCCCATACCGGTGACGTGCCGCATCACCGAATAGCCGGGCGCACCTGCCTGGAGCATGGCTTTGCAGACCTTTTCCACTTCCCGTTCATTGAGAAAGAGATCAATGCGCTTCATGGTTTAGTCGTCAGGAGTGAAGGGTTCGTGCTGAACGTGACCTGGACCGTTGAACGGAAACCAAGCCAAAAGCAGCCGTGTTCAAGTTGGTTGCCGCCGGTGCGGCCTCCCCTCAGCCAGCGGGGATGAAGCGCTGCACCAGGGCCATGTAAACAGGAATCCCCACTACCACATTGAAGGGGAAGGTCACCCCCAGGGAGGTGGAGATGTAGAGGCTGGGGTTGGCCTGGGGCACGGTCATCCGCATGGCGGCCGGTACCGCGATGTAGGAGGCGCTGGCGCAGAGCACCATGAACAGCAGGGCATCGCCCTGATTGAGGCCCAGCAGCCTGGCGATGGCCAGCCCCACCAGGGCGTGAAGCACCGGAGCGAGAACGGCGAAGCCGATCAGAAAGGCCCCCGCCTTGCGGAGATCCTGCAGGCGCTGGGCGGCGATGAGGCCCATGTCCAGCAGAAAAAAACAAAGGGCCCCGTAGAAGAGCTTCTCGGTGAAGGGCTCCATCTTCTCCACCCCGGCCGGACTAAAGGCGGCCACGAGATAACCGATCACCAGACTGCCGATCAGCAGAAAGATCGACCCATTCAGAAAAGCCTCCCGCAGCAACTCGCCCCAGCGCAGGCCCTGGC
>Ga0209189_1001637_pt1 | contig 16532 bp, 2 predicted proteins | sample C_130820_EF_Meta_FD_187308 | JGI IMG/M metagenome (GOLD analysis project Ga0209189, IMG submission 187308) | Freshwater microbial communities from Lake Croche, Canada to study carbon cycling - C_130820_EF_MetaG (SPAdes) (version 3) | ecosystem: Environmental > Aquatic > Freshwater > Lake | place... | reverse complement strand
CGGTGCCGTTCGCGGCCGAGAAGGTGGTCACGTCGTTGGGCTGCGTGTTGAGCGAGATCGGACCGCCGGCCCCGTTGACCGTGAACGTCCCGCTCGTGATCGGGGCCGTCTGCGTGACGGCGCCGGACGACGTCAGCGTGACCGTGCCGCCGGGGCCGGTGATGCCGCCGATCGCCAGATTGCCCGTCGCATCGCGGAACCGCACCACGCCGGCGCCGTCGAAGCTCGAGAAGGCGGCGGTCTGGTTGGCCTGGGTGTCGAGCAGGAACGTGCCCCCGTTGCCGGAGAGCGTCACCGATGCGGCGTTGATGGCCGCGAGCTGCGAGACGGTGGCGGTGGCGGACACGGTCGCGAGCGTCACGTCGCCGCCGACGATGCCGGGAACGGCCACGGCGAAGTCGTCGACGTCGGTGTACTTGACCGTCTGGGTGCCCGCCTGCACGGCCAGCGTCGCCGTGTTGTTGCCGGCGTTGGTCAGCACCACCGCCCCGGCGGTGTTGTTGACGACGAGGCTCTGCACGACGATCGGGGCGGTCTGGGTGATGCTGCCCCCCGGCGTGGAGGTGGAGAGCGTGGCGCTGCCCGAGGCGATGCCGCCGCCGCCGATGCTGAAGTCGTTGGCGTCGTTGTAGGTCGTGGCGGCCGTGCCGTTGCTGACGGCCACCGCGTTGACGTCGTTGCCCGCGTTCGCGAGCGTGACGGCGCCGGTCGCCGTCACATCGAGCAGGCCGCTGCCGCTGGTGGCGATGATCTTGCCCCCCGCGACCTGCGTGACCGTGCCCTGCGCCTTGAGCACCACCTTGCCGCTCGTGCTCGTGAGCATGTTGACGAGCAGGTCGGTGGAGTTGGCGAGCGTGACGTCGAGCGTCGCCGCGGCGTTCACCGCGCCGGTGAGGTTCGTGGCGAGGTCGATCTTCCCGCCGGTGGACAGGATCGTGGCCTTGGAGCCGGTCACGTCCGGCGCCGGCAGCACGCCGGTGACGTTGCCGAAGGCGTCGATGCGCACGTCGCCCGTGGCGCCGGCGTCGAGGCTGCCGATCGACAGGTTGCCGACGGTCGCCGCGGAGCCGGTCGTGATCGACGCGGTGCCGCCCCCCGTGAGCGACACGGTGCCGATGGTGAGGTCGTCGGCCTCCGTGACCTGCAGCGTCGAGGCGACGCCGGTGAGCGTGCCCCCGAGGCTCTTCGTCTTGGTGTTGAGCTTGACCGTGCCGTTGGCGGTGAACGTCGTGGCGTTGCCCGCGGTGATCAGGGCCGGGGCCCCGATCGTCACCGTCGGGGGGGCGGTGTAGCCGCTGCCGGCCACGACCTGCTGGAAGCCCGTCACCTGACCGGCCTGATTGACGATCGCCGTGAACACCGCCCGGACGCCGCCGGGCGTCTGCGGCGGCGCGACGGTGACGGTCGGCGGGGTCGTGGAACTGTAGTTGGCGCCGGCCGTGGCGACGGTCAGCGACACGACCTGGCCCGCGGTGGGGCCGCCGCCGAGCACGGCGTTGGCCGTCGCCTGCGTGTTGGCGGAGTAGGAGACGATGTCGGTCGCGGTGAGCGTGACGTCGCGGGTCGCGGTCACGTTCGCGTCGACGAGGATCTTGCCGGCCGTGGCGGTCAGCGAGACGTCGTCGTCGTTGCCCGGCGTGGCGCTGTCGCCGGTGAAGATCGCTCCCGTGACGAGGATGTCCGGCGCCGTGACGCTGATCGCGCCGTTCTTGGTGTTGAGCCCCTCGAGGGTGAACGTGCCGGCGGCCCCGGCGACGATCGCGAGCGGGCCGTCGTCGGTACGGGTGGCCTTGACCGACTTGAAGCTTCCCAGCGGGTTCGGCAGGGACCCGGCGGCCGTCCAGTCGAGCCGGGTGCCGGTGAACTTCGTGGTCGACACGGTCACCGTCTTCGTCGGGTCGCCGGCGAAGATGCGGACCTGGTCCTGGGCGCTGACGTCGGCCGAGGTGGCGAGGTCGATGCTGCCGTTGGCGGAGCTGAACGACACCTTGCTGCCCGTGCCCTGAGCGGCCACGCGGCCCTTGATGCGGATCGCGGCGTTGTCGGCGGTCGCGAAGATGGAACCGTTGGTGACGACGTTGCTGCCGGACGGCAGTTCGACATTGCCGTTCACGGAGAAGAGCGTGACGTCGCCGAGGTCGGAGGTGACGCTCTTTGCCACGACGTCGCCGAACGTGCTCGAGAGCGAGATCGTGCCCGGCGTGCCCGCCACCGCCTTGGCCGCCACGCTCGTGGCCGTGATCGTGCCGGCGGCGGTGACCGTGATCGGGCCGGCCACGGACGTGGAGACGCTCGCCAGTTCGACCGGCGTGGAATTGTCGAGCGTGACCGCCGCGGGGGCGGACGCGGTGATCGTGCCGACGTTCGTCCGGGCGTTGATGGTGCTCGTCGACTGGCCGCCGCCGCCCACGGTGCCGGCCTGGAGCAGGGCGGCGGCGCCCTGGAGCCGCGACGAGCCGGAGATGCTGCGGGCCGCGGCGATGTTGACGTCGCCCGCCGCCGGCAGGAACGTGATCGCGGTCGTGCCCACCACCGTGGCGAGCAGCGGCGTGAAGGTGAACGGCACCGGCGACCGCGTCAGCGTGGCAACGGTGGAGAGCCGCACGCTCGTGCCGTCGATGATCGAGGCGATCGTCGTGTTGGCGGGGATGCCCTCGCCGGTGACGAGCATGCCGGCCGTGAGACCGGTCGTCGAACTCAGTCCCGAGAGCGTGGTGCTGTTGAGCGTGGTCGAGCCCATCCGGCGGACCGCGTCGTCGAAGCTCCAGGAGGTGCCGGCTCCCTGCGTGCCCTTGAGCACGTAGAGCGTCGTGCCGCGGGGCAGCTCGCCGGGCGCGTCGGCGTCGGTCGCCCGCGACCAGTCGCCCGCGGCCGCCACCCAGACGCCGTTCTGCGAGGCGTCGATCTGGTTCTTCACGAGCACCCGCTCGCCGCCGACGAGCTGCACGCCGTCGATCGACTGGCCGACGCCCTTCAACTGGATGTTCGCGGTGGTGGCCACGTCGGCGTCCCGCAGCACCGACGGCGGCGCCCAGAAGGCGACCGTCGTGGGCGGCTGCTGCGTGAACGACTGGAACGAGAGGGACGTGGTGCCCACGCTCACGGCGTCGTTGGCGAGCACCCAGCCGGTGCCCGACTGGGTGGTCCCCTGGGTCACGAACACGTACCCGCCGGCGACCAGCGTGGCGGTGGAGTCGGCGTCGCCCGCCCGCTTCCACGTTCCCGGAGCCGCCACGTAGATGCCGTTTTGGGCGGTGTTGGTCTGGTTCTTGACGAGCACGCGGTCGCCGGCGCTCGTGGCGACGCCGTCGATCGACAGCAGGCCCGCGAGCACCGGCAGATTCGCCGTGGTGGCCAGCCTGGCGTTGGCGTAGGCGAGGGCCGCGGTCGTGGGCACGAACGACAGGCCGGTCTGGTTCTGGTTGCCGTTGAAGATCGGTTGGACGGGATTCTGGAACACCCAGCCCCCCTCCTGCGTGCCCTCCACGGCGAAGACGACGAAGCCGGGGGCGAACTCGGAGGCCTCGTCATTGTCGAGCGCCCGCGTCAGGGTGCCGGCGTTCCACACGTAGATGCCGTTCTGCTTGGGATCGAGCTGATTCTTGAGGAGCAGACGGGTGCCGTCGTCCGCCGGGCTGGAGAGCGTGACGTTGTCGAACGTCGTGATACCCGCGAAGCCGTAGTTCTTCTCCGAGGCCAGACGGACCGAGCGGAGCACCGCCCCGCCGGCCCGGGAGAGTCCGTTGACGACGGCGTTGCCGGAGTTCGTGAACAGCGAGACGCTCTTCGCGCCCCCCGCCGTGACCCCGCTGTCGAGCTGCAGCGAATCGGACTGCAGCCGGATGGCGCCGGCGGAGCTGGCGAGCGAGCCGCCCAGGCCGAGCGTGCCGTAGCTGGTGAGCGACAGGTCGCCCGCCGTCTGCACGGCGTTGCCCTGGATCGTGAGGTTGTTGCCGGACGTGCCTGGGGTGCCCGTCGTGATCGCGATCGGGCCGCTGCTCGCGCCCACCGAGCTGATGACGAGGTCGTTGGTCTCCTCGACGTTCACGGCGTAGCGGAACGGGATGCCGGCCGCGGTGAGACCGCTCTGGAAGCCGAGCCGCGCGGCGTCGGTGCGCACGTCGACCGTGCCGCCGGCCGGGTTGCCGAGCGTCATGTTGATGACGGTGCCGGCGACGATCCTGCCCGACTGGACGCCCGTGGACTTCGACCGCGTGGTGAAGGTGTAGGTGTTGGGGTCGGCCGCGAAGGACGAGCCCGACAGGTCGGCGGGATTGAAGAGGTAGGTCTGCGAGGGGCTCGTGAGCGTGCCCTCGACCCGGAGGTCGGCGCCCAACGTGGTGATGTTGGCGGCCCCGGTCGCCGAGACGGTCGCGGCGGGGGAGACCTGCAGGGAACCGGCCGTGGTCGTCGTGCCCTCGAGCCGCAGCCGCACGTCCTGGCCGATCGTCCCCGCCGCGCTCTGCCCCACGTTGGCGCCGACGTTCAGGTTGCGGACGGGCTGGGAAAACTCGCTGATCCGCTGGACGGCGCTGCCGGGCTGGTTGTAGCCGTCGGCGGAGAACCGGGAGCCGGAGCCGGCGCCCGCGTTGCGGAACGTCACGTCGGACGAGATGTTGACGTTGGTGGCGTAGAGCGCGATCTGGCCGGCCGTGAGGTAGCCGCCGTAAGCCCGGTACACCGTCAGGTCGATGTCTCCGCCGGGCACCGAGCCGACGGTGTCACCGGCCGAGGCGTCCCAGCGGCTGTTGATCGAGACGCTCGATCCGGCCGGGGAGAGGTCGACGATCAGCCGCTGGTTGGGGATGAGCGTGGACGACTGGAACGTGAAGCTGTGGGCGAAGTTGCCCGACGTGGTGTTGCCCGGCGCGGGCGGGGCGAAGCCGACGGCGTAGGTGGTGGAGAAGAAATCGTTGGCGACGGTGGCCGACTCCGATGTGGACATGACCACGATCGAGGTCACCACTCCCGCCGTGGTGTTCGCGGAGACGCGGGTGGCGTTGTTGAAGCTCGGGTTCGTCGCGAAAAGGAAGTAGTTATTCCCGTCGGTCGCGTACTGCATGTAGAGGTCGCGACCCTCGCCGTTGGCGTCGATCGTGTCGTCGATCGTGACGATCAGCGCCGCCTCCGCCGACGGATTCGTCCGGATGACCACGGGCGTCGCCGTGAACGCCAGTGCGTGCCGCTGCTCGAGCTGCTGGAGCGACAGGGACGCATCGTCCCGGCGGCCCGCCTCGCGACGGGCGCGGCGGCTCGCTCCGCCGCGATTCGCGGCACCACGGGCACTCGGGGACCGGAAGAGATTCGAAAGGGATTGCAACATCGACGGAAAACCCCGGAAGGCTTGGTTCGACGGCCTGCTTCGACGCTGCCGCGAGGAGGTGGGAGAGGGGAACCCCGAGCCGCCGGAACTCCTTTCCGACGCCCGAAGTGCGACTCCCTCCCTCTACGCGACCCGCCGCACTTTGTTCACGGTCTTCAACGGTTCCGGCGGCAAAAGGTCGCATCTGGGGGGATTGCGCCGCCGCAGCCGCCAGCCTGCCGCGACGCCCCGGACACCCCCCGGGCGGGCCGGTGACGGGTCGTCGCCGGCCCCCGGATGCCACTCTACCATCGACCCCTGCGGGAGGCGCGTCGCCGTGCGATCCGGCCGGGGGGCGGCGCGGCGTCCCGGGGGCCTACCAGCGGCCCTCGAGGCCCAGCGACAGCCCCTGGAGCACCACGTTGCCGCTGGTGGACACCGAACCATAGAACGGCTGGTTGACGAGCTGCTGTCCATTGAACTGGCCCGCCGGTTGGGCGATCGAGGTCAGCCAGAGGCCGAAGTAGCCGAACCGGAAGTCGATGCAGGGGTGGAGGGGCACGACGCCCGTGATTCCCAGCTCGCCTGCGAACGAGCAGGTCGCCGGGGACCGGCCCACGTTGACCATGTTCGCAGGATCCGGCACCCCGCCGTTGGTGAACTGGTACTGCGACGACTGGCTGGCGGAGTTGTAATAGGCACCGGCCTTCATCAGACCCTCGATGCGGAAGCACCGCCAGGGCTGCCAGAGCAGCGTGTCGAGGCCGATCTGGCCGCCGTACAGGTTGTTGTAGGTGTTGGTGTTGAAGGAGTCCTGACCGATACCACTCCCCACGGCGTAGTAGTCGTTGATCAGCAGGCTCTCCTGCCATTGGATCCAGCGGAAGCCGGCGAGGAACTGCGTGGCGGGACCCCAGTTCCAGCGGCGGTTGACTTCGGCGCTTTGCAGCGACGAGGTGAGCCGCGACGTGATCGCGTTGACGTCGCCGCTGCTCTGATAGCCGTAGATGCCCGGGTCGGCGAGCTGATACGGTGCATCAGGGTTGGCACGGTTCTGCTCCGCGACGAAGCCGCCGGAGTAGATGTAGGTGCCTTCCCAAGAGGTGTTGCAGTGGTCGCGATTGAAGAGCGACACCCGCGGGCCCACCGCCGCGATGCTCTCGAGCTGGTCGGCGTTGAGGGCGACCGGGCCGCCCGGGCCGACGGTGTAGAGCGGACGGAAGGCGGGAGCGTTGCGGGAGAGGATCAGGGCGTCGACACGGCCCGTCCAGCAGCCGGCGTCGTCGTGGGCGCGGCACAGGCCCCAGAGCCGCTGGAAGAGTCCCGCCGGCTCGCAGTTGGCGTTGTAGCGCCAGGCGGGGTCGAGCTGGCAGTTCTGGCAGGTGTTGCAGCCGCCGTTGCAGCCGGGCGTGCCGCAGGTGGCGGGGCCCGCCATGGCGTAGCTCCCGTCGTCGTAGCCTTCCCCGGCATAGGTCCCGTCTGCGTAGCCGCCCTCGGCGGAGCCGCCGTACTGGCCGTCCTGCCGGCCCGTCGCGGTGTCGTCCCAGGCCCGGCCGGGAACGCCGCCGTCGCCGACGATCGCGCCCGGGGGAAGCCCCTGATACTGGTCGTAGGTTCCGCCTTGCGACGGGCCGAGGTCGCCGACGATGGTGCCGGCCGACTCGGGGGCCTGCCCGAGGATCGGCCCGGGCGCGACCTGCTCCGCCTCGAAGCCCTGGCCGTTGGACGCGCCGACCGGTTCGCCGACGCGACGGTCGGAGATCACCTTGGCGTTGGCGGGCATGCGCACGGCGCCTCCGCCGGTGGGCACGCGCACCGCCGCGGTGCCGGCCGGATGCACGAGCACGGAGCGGGGCTCGCCCCCATCCCGCCCGCCGGGAGCCGCGACGACCGGGCGGCCGTCACGCACGAATCCCGCCACGGCCAGTGCCACGAGGGTCGTCTTCGCGATCGAGGTGGATCCGGCGACCGACCGGATTCCGCGGAATCGTACCGCCATCGTTGCTGCCTCCGAGGAAAATGCCGTCACGACGGGTTGAATCGGTCGTGACGGTCGTCCAGCGGTAGGGTTCTGCCGCGGGTTCGCGTCAGGCAGGATGGGTAGGATGTGCGGCCGGCCGCAGGGGCGGATCGCGGCCGGAAATCAGCGGCGGGCGAACGCGAGAGCCTTCGGCGACGGGGCTGCGACGACGCCCCTGCCGTTGCCCCAGTAAAGCTGGAGGGTCTGCGCCAACGGGGCGGCGTTGGATTCGGCGGCGATGCCGTTTCCGGGAAGGATCTGCAGCGTGTACTGGCCCTTCGCCGCGGTGAGCTTCGCGGGCAGCCGGAGCGTGTAGGCGGCGCCGCTGCCGGTGAGCGTGGCCCCGGCCAGCGACACGCTTCGGCCGTTGAAGAGCAGCCGGATCGCGGCGAGCTTGAGCCCCACCACCGGCGCCGAGAACGTCAGCGGAACGGCCGTGACGGCCGCCTTGCGGTCGGGGCTCGTACGGATTTCGGCGCTCGTGCCCGCCGCCGTGACCTTGAGCGAGCCGTCCACGGCGATGTTCCGCGTGGCGAGCGTGCCGGCGGGGCCCGGCAGCGCCGTCGAGGAGAGCGGGTTGCCCGCGAGGTCCAGGATCGCGCCCGAGACGAACACGTAGGACGTCACCTCGAGCCGGTTGGCCTTCTGGCCGACCTCCACGGTGTAGCTGCCGGTGAGCTGGCGGCCCGCCGCGGCGGCCGTCAGCACCACGCGGGCGCCCGTGTTGAGCGTCACCTGCAGGCCGCTGCCGGCCGGGACGGCCTCCGACATCTGCGCCACGATGTCGATCCGTTTTCCCGCGTCGTAGCGGCCGTCGGGAGAGGTCGAGGAGAAGCCCTGCAGCTGCGGCGATGCCGTGTCGATCGCGATGGCCCCGCCTTCGATGTCGCCCCAGGGCGCCGGCGTCACGGCCAGCGGGTTGCCCGCCGGGTCGGCCAGACCGCCCGCGTCGACGCCGACGACGCGGAGCCGTTCGGTGTTCTCGCCCGCGGCGACCACGAACGAGCCCACGAGCGTCGTGCCCGCGGCCGGGGCCCGCAGCGTGGCCGTGGCTCCGGTGTCGAATCGGACCACGACCGCCGCTCCCGCCGCCACCGGCTCGGAAAGCCGGGCCGTGATCTCGATCCGGCCGCCGACGCCGAACCGGCCCGTCGCGCCCGACGCGACGAACCCGGTGACGAACGGCGCCGTGGTGTCGACCGTCAGGGCGACGGGCGGCGTCGAGCGGCCGCTCGTGTTGCCCGCCGCGTCGCCCGCCGTCGCGGTGAACGCATGCTGGCCGTCGGCCAGGGCGGAGGGGGTGAAGGACCACGCGCCGGTGCCGTCGGCCGTCGTCGTGCCGATCGGCGTGTTGCCGTCGAGGATCGTGACCAGCGCCGACGCCTCGGCCGTGCCGACGAACAACGGCGAAGCGTCGTTCGTGGAGCCGCCGCCCAGGATCCGGCCGGTCACGGCCTCCACGTCGTCGTAGATGCCCCGGATCACCGGAACCGCCGGCGGCACCGTGTCGACGGTCACGACGTAGGGGGCGGAGGCCGGCCCCACGTTGCCCGCGGCGTCGCGGGCCGTCGCCGTGAAACTCCGCAGCCCGTTGCCGCCCCCCGTCACGAGGAGCGACCAGCCCCCGGAGGCGTCGGCCGTCGCCGTGCCGACCGGCGTGGAGCCGCTCGCGACGACGACCGTCGCGAAGGGCTCGGCGGTGCCCGAGAGCCGCAGCCGCTCCCCGCGGCAGGAGCCGCCCGACGCGACCGCCCGCACCGGCGTCACCGACTCGTCGGCGATCGTGGCGATCGCGGGCGCGGCCGGGGCGGCCAGGTCGACCGTGACGATGATCGGCGGCGTCGAGCGGCCGCTCGCGTTGCCCACCGGATCGACGGCGCTGGCCGTGAAGGAATAGCTGCCGGCCGCCAGCACCGACGTCATGAGCCGCCAGCGTCCGGAGGCGTCGGCCGTGGCGGAGCCGATCACGGCGTCGCCGTTCCAGACCGTGACGACGGCGGCCGGCTCGGCCGAGCCGGCCAGCGCGAGCACCGGATCGTTGGTGAAGCCGCCGTTGGGGACAGTCCCGGTGGCCGGATCGACGTCGTCGGTGATCGAGTCGATGACCGGGTTCTGCGTCAGGCTGTCCACGAGCACGACCCGCTCCGGCGACGCCGGGCTCTCGTTGCCCAGGTCGTCCACGCTCGTCGCCGCGAGCCGGCACCAGCCCTCGGCCAGCGGCTGCGTGGTGATCGCCCAGCCGCCGGCGGCGTCGGCCGTCGTCGAGCCGACGAGGACGCCGTTGGCGAAGAGCCGCACCGTGACGAGGGGGTCGGCGCCGCCGGCCACGCGGAGGGTGCGGTCGTTGGTGCCGCCGCCGTTCGGGACGTCGCCCACGTTCGGGGCGACGTCGTCGCCGACGCCGGTGATGCGGGGCGCGGCCGGGGGCGTGGTGTCGATGACGACGGGGAAGGGGGGCGTGGACGCGGCGCTCGGATTGCCGGCGGCGTCGTACACGACGGCGGTGAAGGAATGACTTCCCTCCGGCAGGACGCCGGTGGTGGTCGACCAGAGGCCCGCAGCGTCGGCGGTGGCGGTGCCGACGACGACGAGGCCGTCGAGCACGGTGACGCTGCCGCGCGGCTCCGCCGAGCCGGAGATCACGAGCACGACGTCACGGATGCGGCCGCCGCTGGCCACCGCCGCGGAGCCCGCGGCCGCGGTGCGGGTGACGCCGCCGATCGCCGGTGCCGCGGGGGCGGCGGTGTCGATCGTGACCACGAAGGGCTGCGACGCCTGGCCCATGTTGCCGGTCGCGTCGGTGCCCAGGGCCGTGAAGGTGTGCTGCCCTTCGGTGAGCCCGGTCGGCACGAACGTCCAGCCGCCGTTGCCGTCGGCCTGGACGGTGCCGATCGTCAGCCCGCCGTCGCGGATCGAGACGGTGGCGCCGGGCTCGGCCGCGCCGGAGAGCGTCGGGGAGGTGTCGTTGGTGCCGCCGCCGTTGGACACCTCGCCGACCCGCGGCGCGACGTCGTCGACGATGCGACGGATCGACGGGGCGTCGGGCGGGCGGGTGTCGACGGTGACGACGTAGCCCGGCGTCGACTTCGGGCTCGTGTTGCCGACGTCGTCCACGGACATCGCCTGCAGCGTGTACGAGCCGTCGACGAGCGTGCCGGTGGCGAGCGTCCACGCCCCGCCGGCGTCGGTCGTCGCGGAGCCGATCACCGCGTCGCCGTTGACGACGCGGATCGCGGTCAGGGCCGGCCCGGTGCCCGCGATGAGGAGCGTGCGGTCGCTCGTGCGGCCGCCGTTGGGCACCACCCCCGGGGTCGGCTGGTCGGCGACGACCTGCAGCAGGGAGGGCGTGCCCGGGGCGGTGAGGTCGATGGTGACGGTGTAGCCCGCGGAACGGATGCTGACGTTGCCGGCCAGATCGGTGGCCGTCGCCGAGAAGGTGTGCGCTCCCTCGATGAGCGCGGAGGTGGTGAAGGACCACCGGCCCGTCGCGTCGGTGGCGGCGGTGCCGAGCACGGCGTCGCCATCGTAGATCGTGATCGTGCTCGCGGCCTCGGCGATGCCGGAGAGCGTGGGGGTGGCGTCGCCGGTGCGGCCGCCGTTGGGAATGTTCACCGAGCCCCCGTCGCCGCTTTGCAGCACGGCGACGATCGACGGCCGCAGGGGCGCGACCAGGTCGACCGTGATCTCGTACGGCGCCGAGGCGGGGCCGGTGAGGCCGGCGATGTCGGTGGCGGTCGCGGTGAAGGCGTGCTTGCCGGCCACCAGTGCGGCCGATGGGAAGGACCAGTTGCCCGAGCCGTCTGCGACGACCGTGCCGACGACGCTCGCGCCGTCGCGGATGCTCACGGTCGCCCCCGGCTCCGCCGTGCCGATGATCGTGGGCGTGGCGTCGTTGGTGCTGCCGCCGCTCGGCACGACGCCCGTCTGCGGCGACGCGTCGTCGACGATCTGGCGGATGACGGGCGCCGCGGGGGGGGAGAGGTCGACGACCACCCGCCAGGCGGGCGACGACGGGGCGCTCGTGTTGGTGGCATCGTCGGTCGCCGTGGCCGTGAACGCGTGCGGCCCGGCGGCGAGCGTAGGCGTGACGAACGACCAGACGCCCGCGTCGTCGGCCGTGACAACGCCGATCTGGGCCGCGCCGTCGAAGATCGTGACGACGGCGTCGGCCTCGGCCGTGCCGGAGAGCGTGAGCGTGGCGTCGTCGCTCGCGCCCCCCGACGGCACGAGGCCCGTGACCGCGCCCGCGTCGTCGGTGACGGAGACGATCGTCGGCGGGTCGGGGGGGGTGACGTCGGATTGGATCGTCATCGACACCGTGTACTGACCGAGCGAGCCGTAGCGGGTGTAGCCGGTGGTGAGCGGGTCGCCCTTGCCGGTGCCGCTGATCGCGAGGTAGTAGGTGCCCGTGCCCACCGTGAGGTCGAACGACGCGTCGAGGGCGTCGGTGGGGTTGCTCGAGGTGAGCACCGTGCCGCTCGCGTCCCACACCTGCGCGAGGATGTCGAGATTCGGGCTGACGTCGGCGGGGCGGATCGTGGCCTTGAGCGGTCCGAGGGTCGTGAAGCGGAAGACGTCGACGTCGGTGTTCCGCTCGATCACGCCCGCCAGCGCGATCGACGTGCCCCCGGTGACCGTCGGCGTGAAGGCGGTGGCGGTCGTCCCGCCGTAGTCGTCGGTGCGGTAATCGAAGCCGTTCTGCGTCGTGATGATCGACAGGTCGTCCTGCTTGTTGCTCGCCGACGCGTATTCCCCCTTGCTCCACTGCACGAGATTCATGGAATAGCCGACGCCCATGATCGGGGCCCAGCCGGTGGCGCCGGTCCCCTGCCCGGCATAGTACTCCTCCGCGGGGGAGAGCCGGCCGTCGTGGTCGAGGCCGAGCGTGTGGCCCACCTCGTGGCTGGTGGCCTCGGCGATACTGCTCGTGGAATACACGCCCCCGCCGGCGAAGACGTAGCAGGGGGTGTCGGTGCTCCAGTTGAACGACGTCAGGTAGGCGACGCCGCCGGCGGGCTGCTTGAGCCAGTCGGTGTAGCTGCCGCCGATCACCACGCGGATGCCCCAGCGGGTGTCGCCCGTGCCCGACTTGCGGAGGTCCTCGAGCGCCGGCTCCTCCGTCGTCACGTCGACGTCGAAGGGCGAATAATCCTCGACGACGCGGGCGAAGACGTTCTGGATGTTCGTCAGCTCGGTGTCGCTGAAGCCCGGCTTGCCGTCGCGGTCGTACTCCGGCGTGGTGAACGAGCCGATGCCCGTGTTCCAGGCGGTGTTGCTCGTGGTGTGGCCGTTGAAGTCGAGGTAGATCACCTTCGTCGCCGAGGGGCGGCTGTGGAGCTTGAAGGTTTCGGAGAGCGGCGCCTGGAGGGGCGCGTTGGCGAACGGATCGACCCAGCCGGGGGGCGGCGTCTGCGGGATCGGCAGCGCGCAGTAGCTGTTGCCGTCGGCGTCGACGTGGTGATCGAGGTCGACCACGTCGACGGCCAGCATGCTGCGGGACTCGAGCCGCTCCGCGCCGGCCGACCAGCCGCGCCGCGGGCCGCCCGCCGGCAGCCGCGTCGATCGTGCCTGACGGGCGATGCCCCGGCCGCGAAAGAAGCCGCGGGCGGAAGACCGGGGGCCGGGGGTGGAGGCGGGCATGACGGCGTTCTCCGCGGGGAGCGAATCGAGCGGTCGGCTCGACGCACGGGGCGACATGGCGGGCGGTCGGAGTCGGAATCCGGCGACACGTGCGCACGAGCCGCTCGCGGCACGCCGCCGCGGCCGGGTGGCGCGGTGACATGACGCGCGAGTGGGACTGGAGACGAGCGACGAGCCGACGTGGGGGGCGACGAAGCCGCGAGGACGGCCGGTTCCCCCTCCCGAGGGACTCTAGAATGCCGCCGCGCGCGTGTCAACGAATCGGATCGGCGCCCGCGCGGCGGGCGGACCGGCTGCACCGGCCTCGCACGGCATCACCCCACCTCCGGGCCCGGGGGTCCGCAGCCGATACGACCGGCGCCACCGTCAGCATCCGCCCGCGGCCCCGGTCAGATGCCGGCGAAGGCGAGGGCCTTGACGGTCGGTCCGACGCTCTTCCCCTTGCCCCAGTAGATCGCCGAGGCCGCGGTCATCGGCGTGCCATTGGACACGGCCCGGATGCCGGCGGGGAGCACCTGCAGCGTGTAGATGCCGGTGGTGGAGGTGCGGGACGCCGGGATCTTGAGCACCCAGTTCGTGCCGCTGCCGGAGAGCGTCGCCCCGGAGAGGGAGACGCTGCGGCCATTGACCAGCAGCCGGAACGAGTTGAGCGTGACGCCCCGCACGGGCGTCGAGAACGTGATCGGCACCGAGGTGACCGCCGTCTTGAGGTCGGAGATCCGGTTGGGATCGGAGCTGAAGCCGCTGGCGGTGGCCCGCACGGTGGCGGAGATCGTGACGCCCGTCGCGGTCTCGAGCTTCCTGCCGGCGTCGAGCGGGTTGCCCGCCAGGTCGACCAGGCCGCTCGAGCGGTAGGTCATGAACTTGAGCGGCGAGGCCGTCTGGCCGTCGCTGACGCGGTAGGTGCCGACGAGCCGCGTGCCCATGTCCGGGGCGACGAGCGACACGCTCACGCCCGTATTGAGCGTGACCACGATCGTGGCGCCCTTCGACACGGTCTCCGACACGGTCGCCGCGAGCTGGATCGAGGCGCCCACGCCGTAGACGCCGCTCGCCGGCGTGGCGGCGAACGACACCACCGTGGGCAGCACGGTGTCGATGACGAAGCTGACACCGCCCACCGGGCTCTGGTTGCCGGCGGCGTCGGGATGCGTGGCCGTGGCGACCACCTGACCGTTGCCGAGACGGCCGACGTCATCCGCGGTCAGGACGATGGCCACCGGCGTGGACCGCCCCTTGCCGACGACGGTCCGTGTCAGCTGGCCGGCCGAGCCCTGCAGTGTGACGGTGATCGTCGCCCCGTTGTCGCCGGCGACGGTGACGACGCCGGTGGCCTGCGTGGCCTCGGCGGCGGTGGCGCCGTCGGCGACACCCGCCCCGAGGGCGACGAGCGGGGCGGCGGGGGCGACCGTGTCGAGCACGAACTGCACGGTGGTGGCCGGCCCCTGGTTGCCCGCCTGGTCGGCCTGCACCGCGCGGGCGAAGACCGGGCCGTCGCCGAGCACGGCGAGATCGGCGTCGGCGAGCGTCACGGGCACCTGCACCGCGGCCCCCTGGCCGGACACGACCTTGGTGACGATCTTCGCGTTGTCGGGCACGCCGTTGGTCGTGCCGACGAACGACACGACCACCGCCAGGCCGATCTCGCCGGTGACGGTGACGACGCCCGAGGCCTGCGTGGCCTCGGCCCTCGTGGCGCCGTCGGCGACGCCCGCGCCCAGGACGATCGTCGGGGCGATCGGAGCCACCGTGTCGATCACGAACTGGACGGGGACGGACGCCGGGCCCTGGTTGCCCGCGACGTCGGTCTGCACGGCCGTCACGGACACGGCCCCGTCGCGGAGCCTGGCGAGGTCGGCGGTCGAGAGGACGACGGGCACCCGCGTCGTGCCCTGGCCGACGACCGACCTGGTGACCGTGCCGCCCGTGCCGGTGAAGGTGACGACGATCGCGGCCCCGACCTCGCCGGTGACGGTGACGACGCCGGAGGCCTGCGTGACCTCGGCGGCGGTGGCGCCGTCGGCGACGCCCGTGCCGAGCGCGAGCACCGGGACCGCCGGGAGCACCGTGTCGAGGTTGAACGTGGCGCCCGAGGCCGGGCTCACGTTGCCGGCCTGGTCGGCCTGCACGGCGTAGACCGACACCGGGCCGTCGCCGAGCCTGGCGAGATCGGCGTCGGTGAGCGCCACGCCGACGGGCACGGCCGCCCCCTGGCCGACGACGGTCTTGACGACGAGCTTCGCGGCGTCGGGCACGCCGGAGGTGGAGCCGTAGAACGAGACGGTGATCGTCGCGCCGGCCTCACCCCGTACGGTGGCGATGCCGGAGACGAGCGTGGCCTCGGCCCGCGTGGCGCCGTCGGCGATGCCCGCGGCGAGGGCGATGGCGGGCACGCCCGGCACGAGCGTGTCGAGCAGGAAGACGAGTCCGTCGGCCTGGCTCACGTTGCCGGCCTGGTCGGCCTGCCATGCGTAGACGGAGACGGTGCCGTCGCCGAGCCGCGTGACGTCGGCGTCGGCGAGCACGACGGGCACGGCCACGCCGGCGCCCTGGCCGACGACGGTCTTGGTGACGAGCTTGGCGCCGTCGGGCACGCCGCCGGTGGAGCCGTAGAAGGCGACGGTGACCGTCGCGCCCGCCTCCCCACGCACGGTGACGACGCCGGCGGCCTGCGTGGCCTCGGCCCGAGTGGCGCCTCCGGCCACACCCGCGCCGAGGACAAGCGACGGCGTGGCGGGCACGACTGTGTCGAGCGGGAACTGCAGCGGGGTGGTCGCGGGGCTCTGGTTGCCGGCCGCGTCGGACTGCACGGCCGTCACCGTGACGACACCCTCGCCGAGCGTGGCGAGGTCGGCGTCGGCGAGCACGACGGGCACGCTCGCTCCCGCGCCCCGGCCGGTGACCGGCTTCGTGACGGTGCCGGCGGTGCCGACGAACCGGACGACGATCGTGCCGCCCGGCTCGCCCTGCACGACGACGACGCCGGAGGCCTGCGTGGCCTCGGGCCGCGTGGCGCCGTTGGCGACGCCCGCGCCGGGCAGGATGCCGGGGGTGAGGGGCACGAGGGTGTCGATGACGAACTGCACGGCGTTGCTCGGGCCGCTCGGGTTGCCGGCGGAATCCCGCTGCGTGGCCGTCACCGACGCGAGCCCGTTGCCGAGCGCGTCGAGATCAATCTGCACGAGCTGCACGGCGACGGGGGTGGTGGTGCCCTGGCCGGTGACCGTCTTCACGACCTGCCCCGCCGCCCCCTGGAAGGTGACGGTGATCGGGGCGCCGACTTCGCCGACGACGGTGACGACGCCCGACAGCTGGAGGACCTCGGCCGCCGTGGCGCCGCCGGCGACGCCGGCTCCCGCCGTGAGGACGGGCGCGGCCGGCGGCAGCGTGTCGAGTGTGAAGTTCGCCGTGGCGATGGAACTCGGGTTTCCGGCCGCATCGCTCTGGACGGCGGAGACGGCGATCGTGCCCTGGCCGAGGATGGCGAGATCCGCGGGCTGGAGCACGACCTTCACCTGCGTGCCCGGGCCCTGTCCGGTGACCGTCTTCGTGATGGAGTTCACGGACCCA
>Ga0209189_1001636_pt1 | contig 16538 bp, 10 predicted proteins | sample C_130820_EF_Meta_FD_187308 | JGI IMG/M metagenome (GOLD analysis project Ga0209189, IMG submission 187308) | Freshwater microbial communities from Lake Croche, Canada to study carbon cycling - C_130820_EF_MetaG (SPAdes) (version 3) | ecosystem: Environmental > Aquatic > Freshwater > Lake... | reverse complement strand
GGAAGCCCTGATTTCCATAGTGTCCCGTAACTCCCTGAAAACCTTGAGTACCCTGAAAACCTTGGGTTCCTTGGAATCCTTGCGTACCCTGGAATCCCTGTGTACCCTGAAAACCCTGGACACCCTGGAAACCCTGAACACCCTGGAAACCTTGGGTGCCCTGGAACCCCTGAGTGCCCTGGAATCCCTGAGTACCCTGGAATCCCTGAGTACCCTGGAAACCTTGGGTGCCCTGGAAACCCTGAACGCCCTGGAAGCCCTGGACACCCTGGAAACCCTGGACACCCTGGAAACCCTGAGCACCCTGGAAACCTTGTACACCCTGAGTTCCTTGGAAACCCTGCACACCCTGGGTTCCCTGGAAACCCTGGACACCTTGAGGACCTGTAAATCCCTGAACACCCTGGGTTCCCTGGAAACCCTGAGTACCTTGAGGACCCGTGAATCCCTGCACTCCCTGGAATCCCTGCACACCCTGGAAACCCTGGACACCCTGAGTTCCCTGGAAACCTTGAACACCCTGAGGACCTGTGAATCCTTGGACACCCGTATATCCTACCAGACCCTGAGGACCGGTCACACCTGAGGCACCCTGTTGGCCCGTTACACCCTGCAGACCCTGGACACCCTGAGGTCCAGTTGGACCAACGGTTCCTGTAAAGCCTTGCGTACCTTGGAAACCCTGGACACCTTGGAATCCCTGAGTTCCCTGGAAACCCTGAACACCCTGGAAACCTTGGGTGCCCTGGAACCCCTGAGTGCCCTGGAATCCCTGAGTACCCTGGAACCCCTGGACACCCTGGAAGCCTTGCGTACCCTGGAAGCCCTGAGTACCCTGGAAACCCTGGACACCCTGGAAGCCTTGCGTACCCTGGAAGCCCTGAGTACCCTGAGTACCTTGGAAGCCCTGGAAACCCTGGGTTCCCTGGAATCCCTGCGTACCCTGGAATCCTTGGACACCCTGGAAACCTTGCACACCCTGAGTACCCTGGAAACCCTGAGTACCCTGGAATCCTTGGACACCTTGGAAGCCCTGATTTCCATAGTGTCCCGTAACTCCCTGAAAACCTTGAGTACCCTGAAAACCTTGGGTTCCTTGGAATCCTTGCGTACCCTGGAATCCCTGTGTACCCTGGAATCCCTGAGTTCCCTGGAACCCCTGAGTACCTTGAGGTCCGGTAAATCCCTGAACACCCTGGGTTCCCTGGAAACCCTGAGCACCTTGAGGACCCGTGAATCCCTGCACTCCCTGGAATCCCTGCACACCCTGGAAACCCTGAACACCCTGGGTTCCCTGAAATCCCTGAGGACCCTGAGGACCCGTGAAGCCCTGAACACCTGTATATCCCACCAGACCCTGAGGACCAGTCACGCCGGAAGGTCCTTGCTGACCTGTGACACCTTGCAGACCCTGTACACCCTGAGGTCCAACGGGACCCACGCTTCCTGTGAAGCCTTGCGTACCTTGGAAACCCTGAGTACCCTGGAAACCCTGGGTTCCCTGAAAGCCTTGGACACCCTGGAAGCCCTGGACACCCTGGAATCCTTGGACACCTTGGAATCCCTGAGTACCCTGGAATCCTTGGACACCCTGGAATCCTTGGACACCTTGAAAACCTTGAGTGCCTTGAGGACCTGTAAATCCTTGAACGCCTTGGAATCCCTGCATACCCTGGAAACCCTGAACGCCCTGGAAACCTTGTACACCCTGGGTTCCCTGGAAACCCTGCACACCCTGGAATCCCTGAACACCTTGAGTTCCCTGGAAACCCTGAACGCCCTGAGGACCCGTGAAGCCCTGAACTCCTGTATACCCTACCAGACCCTGAGGACCAGTCACACCTGAAGGACCTTGTTGACCCGTGACACCCTGCAGACCCTGCACGCCCTGGGGACCCGTGGGTCCCACACTTCCTGTGAATCCCTGGAATCCCTGAGTACCTTGGAAGCCCTGAGTACCCTGAAATCCTTGGACACCCTGGAATCCCTGAGTACCCTGAAAACCCTGAGTTCCCTGGAAACCTTGAGTTCCTTGGAATCCCTGAACGCCCTGGAAGCCCTGCACACCTTGGAATCCCTGTGTACCCTGGAATCCCTGAGTACCCTGGAAGCCCTGAGTACCCTGGAATCCTTGGACACCCTGGAATCCTTGGACACCCTGGAAGCCTTGGGTACCCTGAGGACCCGTGAAGCCCTGAGCACCTGTGTATCCCACCAGACCCTGAGGACCTGTCACACCTGAGGGGCCCTGCTGACCCGTAACACCCTGCAGACCCTGCACGCCCTGGGGACCCGTGGGTCCCACACTTCCTGTGAATCCCTGGAAGCCCTGAGTACCTTGGAAGCCCTGAGTACCCTGGAAGCCCTGTACGCCCTGAAAACCCTGAACACCCTGGAAACCTTGGGTACCCTGAGTGCCTTGGAATCCTTGGACACCCTGGAAACCTTGCACACCCTGGAAACCTTGCACACCCTGGAATCCTTGATTACCTTGAGTTCCTTGGAAACCCTGAGGACCTTGGTAACCTAGCAATCCCTGAGGGCCCGTCAGACCGGAAGGACCCTGCTGACCTGTGACGCCCTGTAGACCTTGGACGCCTTGAGGACCTGTTGGTCCAACGCTTCCTGTGAAACCCTGGAATCCCTGAGTACCTTGGAAGCCCTGTGTACCCTGGAATCCTTGGACACCCTGGAAGCCCTGTGTACCTTGGAAACCCTGGGTGCCCTGGGTGCCTTGGAAGCCCTGAACGCCTTGGTAACCTATTAATCCCTGAGGACCCGTCACACCGGAAGGACCCTGCTGACCCGTGACACCCTGCAGACCCTGGACGCCTTGGGGGCCTGTTGGTCCAACGCTTCCTGTGAATCCCTGGAACCCTTGTACACCCTGAAATCCTTGCGTACCCTGGAATCCTTGTGTTCCTTGGAAGCCCTGTACGCCCTGGAATCCTTGATTACCTTGAGTTCCTTGGAACCCCTGGACACCTTGGTAACCTATAAATCCCTGAGGACCCGTCACACCAGAAGGACCCTGCTGACCCGTGACGCCCTGTAGACCCTGCACACCCTGGGGGCCTGTGGGTCCCACACTTCCCGTGAATCCCTGGAAACCCTGTACACCCTGGAAGCCTTGAGTACCCTGGAAGCCCTGTGTACCTTGGAAACCTTGCACGCCCTGGAAGCCCTGAACACCCTGGAATCCTTGGACACCCTGAGTACCTTGGAAGCCCTGTGTACCTTGGAAACCTTGCACGCCCTGGAAGCCCTGAACACCCTGGAATCCTTGGACACCCTGAGTACCCTGGAAACCCTGAGTACCTTGGAAACCCTGTGTTCCCTGGAATCCCTGGACACCCTGGAATCCTTGGACACCCTGAGTACCCTGGAAACCCTGAGTACCTTGGAACCCTTGGACGCCCTGGAAACCCTGAACACCCTGGAATCCTTGGACACCCTGCGTACCCTGAAAACCCTGAGTACCCTGAAACCCCTGGAAACCCTGGACGCCTTGGAATCCTTGAAAACCCTGGACGCCTTGGAATCCTTGAAAGCCCTGGACACCCTGGAATCCCTGAAATCCTTGCACTCCCTGAAATCCCTGAACACCCTGAAACCCCTGGACACCCTGAGTTCCCTGAAATCCTTGGACGCCCTGGGGCCCTGTGTAACCTGTTGCTCCGGTATTTGTCGCAAAGCCCTGAGCACCGGCAGGACCTTGGAATCCCTGGAAACCCTGGAAGCCCTGGAGACCCTGAGGTCCTGTAGCACCTGTTGCACCCGTATTTGTTGCTGTTCCCGAAACACCTGCTGCTCCTGGAAGTCCTGTCGGTCCCATAGGTCCCACCGACAGACGACTCATGTTCATCGTCGAACCCGGGTTCAGTGTGAAATGAGCAACGGTTCCTGTGCTAATCTTGATGTTGATATAGTCATTCGGGTACATGAGCTGAAAAATACGAATAGGTACAACGACCTGCAAGGAGGAGGTGTTGACCAAGGTGGACTGAACGCTCACCCCGTTTTTCAGCACGCTGTAGGTAATTGATGCGGGTTGCTCGACAGGGGTGATAACCAGGGTGGCTTCAATCTCATAGGTTCCCAAGCCATCGCTTGCTACCACAGTGAACGCTCCAGTACTCGGCGTGAACGAAATTCCGGCCTGTCCAAGAGAGCTCAGATTGTTAACATACGAAATGTTGGCAAAGCAATCATAATTCGTCGTGTTGGGAGGGATGATAGGCGATGAAGCCGTTGTGGTGTAACTGAGGTAACGATCAGAACTCACACCAAACATACCCTGCGGTCCCGTGAATCCCTGCGGGCCTGTGAATCCCTGCGGTCCCACATAGATAGGACCCGTTGCACCCTGGAAGCCCTGGGTACCCTGGAAGCCTTGCACGCCCTGAAATCCCTGGAACCCCTGAGTGCCCTGGAATCCCTGAGTACCCTGGAAACCCTGGACACCCTGAAAGCCCTGAGTTCCCTGGAAACCCTGCACACCCTGGACACCTTGGAAACCTTGCACGCCCTGAGTACCCTGAGTTCCCTGGAAACCCTGAACGCCTTGAAAACCCTGAACGCCCTGAAACCCCTGCACACCCCGAGGACCGGTGGCTCCTGTGTTTACAGCAAATCCAGCTGGACCCTGAAGTCCCTGGCTTCCGGTAGGACCAGACGGTCCTGTCACATTTGACTGAGGTCCTGTCGCGCCTGTAATTCCGGTGGGACCCAGATTACCCTGAACTCCAACCGGTCCCTGAGGACCCTGATATCCTTGCAGACCTTGTTGCCCCTGTCCTTGAGGTCCTTGATTACCCTGAGGACCCGCCGGACCCGTGAAACCCGTAAGTCCCACGCCTACAAGACCCTGCGGACCGACCGGTCCAGGAGCGCCCTGAATACCACCAGGTCCCGTCGCTCCTCGAGGACCTGTAGCTCCTGTGTTTGTTGCCGTTCCAGGAAGACCCTGTGCACCCGTGGGTCCCGTCACCGTACTTTGCGGTCCCGTGTATCCAGTCCATCCCGTGTATCCAGTCGCACCTGCAAATCCCTGCGTTCCCTGAACACCCTGTGTTCCCTGAGTTCCCTGCGGTCCCGTCGGACCCGTGTATCCTGTATTTCCAGTTGCGCCACTATAGCCCGGAGAACCTTGTAATCCCGCGGGTCCTATAGGGCCTGGAGCTCCTTGAAGACCTGGAGGGCCCGGAGGACCCTGTGGTCCTTGACTCATCTTGCTTACTACGAGCTAAAAACATCTGAAATAGAAAACACATCAAGCGAACCAGTCGCAAACCCAGTTGTGTGCGTCGTCTCCTTCATTGGTTGACCCGTGGCCCAGAATCCATTGACCGTGACTTGACGACGGAGATTTTGGGTATACATCGTCGTATCACGAGCAGAACCACCGAGATTCCGATCCTTGCCCACCTGCATAGGAACCAAGAACCCCGGAATATCTCGCTGTTCTTCGACCTTGGTCTTTCGTGATTCCGCCATCAGGTTATAAAGTAAAAATATTGTGAAGGCGCCGAAGCCTACGGTTGTGAGGTTGATCAACCCCATTACTAGATAGCATCCACATCAATTTCCTCCTCGACGGCCGTGTCGAACTCAATTCCATCATCCTTGCGATCACCCTCCATGCCTCCCTTCACAAAGAGTCGAGGGTCAGCATCGGGAACGATCTTGCGATACTGGGCCACTTGCTCAGGAGACATGACAGCAATGATCTCATGAGTCTTACCACCCAGCTCCGTCTCGGCAATAATGACCAGGCTGTCGGGATCGACCCAGACCGTCTTCTTGCCCTTGCCACGGAGGCCTCCGCGCAGAGGTGCCTGAATGAGACAGGCATCACCACGGTAGTCGAAGTACATGACTTCCATGCGTCCACAGCCGAGACGCTTGATGACCCGTCCCACATCGACGCCCTGTGTGTTGGATCCCGAGGCAAGATCGTCCAGAAGAAGATCTCCCTTGACACGATTGTTGCGGGCCTTGTTGCCCTCGGAGTTGCGTTGAGACTTGTGGCCTGAGCCACCCGTGAGATTGCGAGGCATTTTGTACGTTGATTACGAGATGAGAGATTATTGTCGGTTTTGAATCCATTTTGGGTAATCGTAATGATCGTCCAAAATGGATTTGCGTTCGGCAGGAAACACTGGATACACCGATGATCAAAATGGCCTCTTTCAAGCAGCTCATTTCCACTGCCGTGCACAAGCTCTATGAGCTTAACAAGCGTTACGATGACGCGGACCTCTTCTGCCGCGATCTGTTCAAGCTCCTCGACAACGAGGAGGTTGAGCCAGGCAATGGCGAGCCTGAGGGGTACGTCGAGCCTCCTGCCGAGGTCTCCGAGGCTCCCGCGGCTCCCGCGGCTCCTGCTTCCAAGCCCAAGCTGACGAAGGAGGAGAAGGCAGCCGAGAAGGCCGCAAAGGAGGCGGCCAAGGCCGAGAAGGAGCGCATCAAGGCCGAGAAGGAGAAGGCCAAGGCTGAGAAGGAGGCAGCCAAGGCCGCTAAGGAGGCGGAGAAGGCTAAGCCGAAGCCGGCTCTCAACATGACGAAGCTGAATCCGACGCAGGTCAAGCTGTTCAAGAAGGCAGCGGGCGCCGCGGAGGAGACGCTCAAGCAGACGTTCGTCGATGCGATGAACGCTCTGAGCCCTGATGAGTTCGACGCCAAGAAGATGGAGGATCACATGGCGGACTTCATCAAGAATCTTCCCAAGGAGGAGGTTGCTCCTGAGGTTCCTGTGACGGTTGACGAGGAGTGCGTCATCGTCGAGTACAAGGGCAAGGAGTACTCGGTCTCGGCTGACGGCACGGTCTACGAGGAGACGACGATGCCCAGCGGTGAGACGGTCGACAAGAAGGTCGGCACGGTCGGGATGGCGTTCTTCAAGGACCTCAAGGTGCCCGAGGCCTAAATACACTCAAAAAACAAACGACAACAACGGCACATCTATATATTTTTTACTTGCGTTTCGGATCTATGCATGGCACAGGTGGAGAATTGACGTCGGGAGCACCTGGAGACTGAAGGTACCCTAGGGAAGCATCGGTCGTTGGAAACACAACATTGTCCCGAGCGTTCTGTGCTGCGTTGACAAGAGTCTGATTGCGAAGAACAGCTGTATACGCCGAACTGCCATTAGACTGAGGGTTCACAAAGAAGGGTGTAATCACCCGAATCTGAATTGTCTCAAAGGTGAGATTGCCATTGTTCACAGCATACACTGTAACTCCGACCAAGGCATCATTATACAGAGCTGGAGTTCCCGAGATTGTTGCGAAGGTCCCCGATGGATCTGGGGTAAAGGTGAGACCTATGGGGAGTTTTGATACAATCGTGTAGAAATAGGTGAATCCAGTGGCTCCAGAAACACGGAAGGTAATAGGAGGAATGGGACAGTGTTGGTAGAAGAGATAGTTCAAAGACGCTGGAGAGGTGAACACCAAAGAACCCGGAGACGACGTTGCAGAAAGCAGACCTGTTGTTCCATTGTAGGTCAACGTAACAGCCAAAGATGCTGTCGTATTCAAATACGTTGCCACAACATTGAACGCGAAGGGAGAGTACGCCGCAGCCCCGACTGGAAAGGCACCAACCAAGAAGGTCCCATTCATCGTCAGAGTCGGAATCAGAGTTGTTCCGCCGTTTTTGTTCTTGATCGATGTCTGATCTACGGCAAGAGTCGGCGTGTTTCCACTGTAGGTAAAGGACCGGAAGGCATCCACCGAAAAGGTAGAACTGGGAACGAAAAGAGGATTGGATGTCAGAAGGATCACGGCGTTGTCGGACACCATATTGTACGAGAACGTATGTGTTACACCTGGAGGATAGCCAGTGGATCCCTTGATGCCAAATGTTCCCGAACTAGCGGTGTAGGGTGTGCCAGTCAATAGACCTAAGACACTAAGAAGAAGTCCCTGTGGAAGATCGGACGACGTGAACGAAATCACAGCACGCTGACTGGTGGTTGTTGCTGTAAACTGAACAGGCGTGATTGGCACGTGCTGAATAAAGTTAAGAGCAGGAGAGTTGAAGGTAAACTGATCGGCGGCGATGGTTATTTGTAAGGATACGTTCGCAAAGGTTCCGAGTGTGTCAGTTGCTGTGATAATCAGGGTTGTCGTTGGTAGAGGCTGAGTAGGTGTTCCCGTAAGAGTGGCACTACCATTTGCCGTCGTCAGAACAAGTCCGTACTGCGTGACATCGAAAGAGGTCGAGTACTCAATTGTCTGGTTGACAATGGGCGAAACAGCTGTGAAGACAAGGTTGTAGTCCAGGGTGATCGGACGAGATACGATAAAAGATACAGCAGCCGGTGTCACACTAGTGAACGTGATTACATCTTGTAAGATAGGAATCGTCACATCAACACTCCGACTGTATCCACCCTCGCTGGTCGCCGTAAATGTGTAGACTCCTGTAGACACCGTTGTCGGTGTGCCATAGACGAAGATTCCGTTTCCGTAATCGTTCAAGTTCACATAGTTAGGAAGACCCGTGACCGCGTTTGAGATCGATAGTCCATTGGGTAAGCCGGACACCGTGATGGAGTTGATTGGATCACCCGAGGGGAAATACGAGGAGGCCTTGATAATCAGCGTTGAGGGTGTCAGCGCCTGGCTTGCATACAGTGGAGGAACAAACACCGGATCAAAGAGGATCAGTTCTCCAAACGAAAAGCTGATGAGCGCCTTCTGGTTTGTTTGAACGCCCTTAGGCTGATACTGAAAGGCGTAAAGATTGACGTTGGACAAATTGAATCCAGAATTAACGAAGGCATACGCTGCATTCGAGGTTGGTGTTCCTGTTAGGATAATCGTCAGTGTAGGATCGGATGGATAGGCATGATAGGGCTGTTGGACAACATTTGAGTTAATATCTGTGAAATAGAGACCATCTGGCAAGGTGTCCCAGTCATACTGGAAATCTAGAATAGTAAGAGCTGAGGGTTGAATCGAAGTGAAGACAACAGGGGTAATGGGAACTCCAATCTGCATCCCTGACACCGTTGCAGGAGACGGGTTAATCTTAATGCGAGGGGGATTGACGACAATTGTGATACGCTTTGTCACTGTTTGTCCTGTCAGACTATTGACACCCAAGATGAGATACTGATTCGAGGGTGTTTGGAACTGAGGAGTTCCTTTCATAACAAAGTTGTTTGAGGATCCAGCCACACTGGCAAAGGACAGACCAATTGGCAAGGCCGGAGTCGATGCAGGAGGAGCATCCAGAGATGCTGCCGTATCAAAGGCAATGTTTCCGCCATATGTCAGAGCAATATCCTCGTACTGGTAGAATGAAAAGACTGTGTTCACCGGATTGTAAAATCGCCCCGGATTCACCGTGACAGCGTTGCTGAGAGAGGTCACTATGGCATTTGATGAGTTGTACGCGGTGACAATAAGATTAACAATGTTCGCAAAGCTCGCCTTGTAGGTTCCTCCATAGGTGAGGGTCGTTCCGGGAGTGGTTGGTGTCACAAAGGTCCTCACCTCGGCCGACGAGGCATTGGCATTGAGTGTGAGACCCGTAACACCAGATACAAAGCCGTAGCTGTACGAGAAGGGCTCGTACTTGTAGAGGGTTATACTTCCTGTGAAGGGAGGTGCAGAGGTGATGATATTTGATGAGGCGTTGATGTAGTAGTTGATTGTAGCGATCACGGCATTATTCTGATCTATGGCTTGAATCGACAAAAGACCATTGGTAATAGCGGATGTGTATCCATTCGGGGCATTGAAGGTGATGGTATTCGCCACAGTATCTGCAGTAAGGTAGGTGCGGATGATTGGGTCTGAGTTGTAGAAAACCAGGGTCGTATTCGGAGTCTTCGGTAGACTAAAGACATAGGGTGCTCCAAAGGGAATATAGATATAGGCCGGAGGTGGAAAGTCGTAGATGTCAGGAGTCGAGACAATAATACCCTGCAAAACCGATAATTGCGATTGTACGGCAGCTACGACGGTTGTGCCATTGAACAAGGCATCAACACGAAAGAGAATCGGCACCACAGGTGGAAGCGTGGAGAATCCTACGTCCGAGGCAACGACCAGACTTGTGGTTCCATTACCAGTAGCATAATCTAAGAGATAGTTTGTTCCACTCGCATAGGGATCTAAATTAACGGGAAGAGGAGCACCGAGAGTGACCTGTGTGATGGCTGGCGCATTAACTGTGACACTGGTCGCACTACCGCCATAACCACTTCCAGAAGTAAAATGCATCGAAAACGAGAGAAGAAACCCGTTGGGAATGTAAATACCATCGTACACTAGGTGCGAGTTTCCCATTGAGTCAACTTGGTAGAGCTGAAATGTGTTTCCCAGCGAAGGATTTGGCGTGGGAACCGGAACATACACGAGAGTCTGTGGACCAGCATATGGTGACAGATAATACCCATTCACTAACAACTGGTTTGTTCCCGTTCCACCTCCTACGATCTGAGCCGTCAGATTTCCACCAAAACCAATAAATGCCGTATCGACAGGGTCTGTGAAAAACGGCAAGGCAATTGATAGTGAGATCTTATTATCACTCAGAAAGCCGTAGGTGTACATTCGATCACCTGTGACATTTACATCCTTGAACTTGGCGGGAAGAGTGATAAGTGCGTTCGAGGTTCCTGTGATCGTCACAGGAGTTGCTCCTGTGCTTAAGAAGGTTGGGGTCGTGCTCGTGGGCGGATAATAGTTTGTGGTTGTGAATGAATACGAAAAAGGAATGAGCTCCTTGATTCGGATCACCGAAGGAAAGTCGGGATCTGTCACGATAGTTACAGGAGGAATCGTACCAACCTGAGTCACAGTATACGTGGCTGTTGCCTGGATCTCGTTAGATAGGGTTTGATCAATAGCAATAACCGGCGCATTCAATCCCGTCGAGATCTGTCCCAAGGGAGTCGTAAAGGTCACAATATTCGAGGGTGTACCTGTTGGATCCTTGTACAAGAAAGGCAGAAGTTCCGTTGAACTCGTATTGTAAAGCAAGGATGGTGTAAAGGTCTGAGTTGGAAGACCAAGTGCAATATTCGATATAACTAAGGGAACCATAGTAAGAGGCGCTATGCGATAATAATCGGTGTACAGATCACTAAAGACAATAATCTCATAGTTGGGTACAATGCTGTAAGGACTACCCGAGGTCGTGACACCGTTGACAACCACACTAACAGTTCCATCTCCCGGAAATTGAAAGCGAACGGTTGCCTGAGAGTTTGATAAGACTACCGAGTTACTGTAAGATAGTCCAATATTATAGTTTAGCACATAGGCTCTACTAATGACATCATAACCTATTCCGTGAACATACGCGTTACACGTTCCAAGGTGAAAATTTGACTCAATTTTAGTGAATTGCATCAAGTCAAACGAAAACTCAAGATACCATGGACTTCCACCCGTCGTGCTACACTGCAGAAGATAGTTTGCATTTGCACTGACCACCATCGGACCTTCTCCCACCGTAGGTGTTGTCTGTGGGGGTATGGTCAGAGTGAAGGGATTCGAGCTGATCGCACAGAGGGGCGTATGGTAATTAAAATTTGATAATTGCATCGAATAGCCAACCACGGGTGCCAGGGTCAGCGTTCCACCCGTAAACGTATATACAGCCTGATTTAAGGGATCAGACACAATCGAGGTCACAGGGTCTCCACCTGTCGTGACCGTGATCGTGCTCATTACTACTTACCTAAGATTTGGGTAAGACGGCTTTAACTACCTTTTTCTTCTTCGGTTTCGCAACAACAGCAACGGGAATCTCAGCCGGCTCTTCGACTGTCTCCTGAACCTTCGGACGAACGAGCTCATCGAACATCTGCGCTGCTGAATCCGTCGAAAGGTCCCGGTACACCATTTCCAGCTTGAGCTTCGTAAGGCTTGAGCTGGCGTCCATACTCTTCCATGCGAACATTTCGTGTTGCCGACAACCACGGAACGGGCTCAAAAGGGATGTGCTTCTCTACGGCTTCCTCCTCGGCAGTGGAGGTATACTGAACATATAAAAAGGTTCCAAATCCAATGACGACAACCGCAAGAATGATGAGATTCATCATCCACGAGGTGGCTTGAATAAATTGATGTCTGCGCTCGAGCAAGCTGTTCTCAACTCGACTCATGACGTTGGAGTCGACGAGACTAAACATTGTTCCTTCGCAGGACTCCATTGTGCTCCAAGAAACGCTAGAGTCTCTCGAATCCAGGGATTTGTGACACAGGAGCAGACGACGATTTTTTTAGGGTAGAGCATGACCTGACGCTGTAGATCATGGAGTTGGCGACGTGACCAACCCTTGGTACAGATAGACAGAACTGTGTCTGAATATCGCAAGAGTTCGTAGTCGGCCATTACGCTACAGACTGGAGGCTCTTTGTATACGGGTTCGACTTGAAGGCATCCAGCAGACCCGGCATTTCAACGTCGCGAGAGTACACATCCTGCTGAAGAGGCTCAGTGTACCGCTGGGATCCCTGCTGAGCGGCCTGAGGAGCCTGACCACCCAGAGACAACATCGGCGTCTCGAAGCCACGGACGTTCTGGAGCATATTCTCATCACGGTGGGTCTGGACGTTGTACGACTGGGGACCACCCTGCAGAGCAGCACCGCCCACCGGACCAGCCGGAGGAGGGCGTCCCTCGACGGTGAGCTTCATGAACTCCTGGAAGGGCTCGGTGAAGGACCGAATGTAGGAGAGGTAGGTGTTGGCCAGCTGAGGACCACCGATGAACTCGGCGGAGGTGGACTCGCGATTCTGGAGCTTCATGATCTCCTCGGGGTAGATCGCATTGCCCTTCTGCTGTCCCACGGCTGTATTGACGCGATCCAGCGAGCCATCCTTACCCGTGAGGACCTGGAAGCGATCGGGGCGGTTCTTCTTGACTGGGGCCTGAATACCCATATCCGTGATGAAGTGGGCACCCGGCGTCGGCTCGCTCGAGTAGGTGACCTTCTCCTTGCCAAGGACACGAAGCTCGTCCGTCGTCTTCGGCATGGCGTACTCGCGCGCGGCGTCCTGCTGGTATCCACCGGAGGGGAGGTTCGTGTATCCATCGTTCACACCCGGTCCAACGTACACCTTCTCAATCGGGAAGACGTTCTTGGTTGCCAAGCTCGACACCTGGCGAGACTGCTCGAACTCTGTCTCCACCTGAGCCTTCCAAGGATTACCCGTTCCAGATTCCGGAGCAAAGAAGGCCGGCGCTTCCTCCTTGTGGTAGAAGGTGTCCTTGCCCTTGCCCGTGTACAGATCCAGCGTTCCATCGGTGGCTCCCGAATACATCGACTGGGTCACCCGAGCACCGAAGAAGGGGACCATGTTATTGTGTCCCTCTTCCGACTGGACAATAGTCACATTGTCTGTCGCGACCTGGGTGGTTTCCGGGTTCACGAAGGTCTCCTTAGGATTCTTCTTGCGTTCAGGTGCTTCCATGTTGGCCACGGGCTGAGTCGACAGCGCATAGCCCAGCGCGGCTAAGCCGACTAACATAGCGACTTCCATTTGTAATCACTGAGACAAAGAATTATAGTTGCCAAGACGTGTTTGCTCATCCGTCGCAAAGGGCCGGATCGCGTGTTGCTGGGGCTTGAAGAGCATCCACTGGAAGGCATTGTTGCGCTCACGACTGGGATCAGGAATCTCTGTCTTCGATTTCATGGTCGTCCGATCGAACTTCTTTGGAATTGTGCGAAGTGTGTCTACGGGCTGCCGAGGATCGAGAGCATTATTCATCTTAAAATGTGATGTGAAAATAATGTACGAACTCCTGATTGGAGCCATCCTTGTCCTTCTTTTCTTTCAGTACGGCAGTGGGTTACTGCGGGAGCATTTCTTCATCAACGACATCTATTTACCCCAGTGGCTTGGAGGACATGAGCTCATAACTTGGACACCCAATAGCTGCCCTCCCGGACAGGAAGAGGATGCGGGTCTGTGCTACCCCCGTTGTCGTAACGGATACCATGGAGTCGGTCCTGTCTGCTGGGCAGAATCCTATAACCGTGGCATTGGTGTCCCGATCCTACTTGAACCCTGTAATAACCCCGAGCGCAAGAAACGCAATATCCCTGCTCTTCCCAGTGATGTAGGGTGGTTCACCGAGGGTCTGATCTGTCGTGAGCCAATCACGGGAGGTGGATGCAACACACACTGCGACGGAAACTGGAACTCGAGTGATGGTGGGTTCTGTCACACTAAATGTGAACCCATTGTGGGCGGACGTTTAGTGGGTCGGTTGAATAATGGAGGTATTTGTCCGGACGACAAGCCTGATAAGAACACAGGTCTCTGCTATTCGAATTGTCCGAAGGACAAGCCAGAGGCGATTAAGGGAATGCCTTACCTGTGCTACATCGGTGGTGACTTATCCTATGGCCGCGGTGTTGGAAAGGTGCCGTCTCTGGCTCGGGTGATCAATAAGTACACGGTGCTTTAATAATTGTTAGAAATACCATTGGCTGTTTCAAGGCGTGTAATGCGATTTCCGTAATCATACCCAATATTAGTAAGCTTAGCTTGGTTGTCTTCTTCTATCTGCTTTAGTTGCGTAACGGTCAGATGATCATCACGTATCCAGGGTACAAGAGCGGCTCCTTCGCCGTACGATCCCCAGTCAGGACCAATATCTCCCTTGGGACCCTGAGGACCCATTACTCCCGCAGGTCCAGCCGGCCCGACAGATCCAGCTGGTCCCGCAGGTCCCGGAACCGTGCTGGCAGCTCCCGTAGGTCCAGGGGCGCCCTCAGGCCCCGGAGGCCCCGGAACCGTGCTCGGGGCTCCCGGAGCTCCAGGTGTTCCCGCCGGTCCAGTGGGTCCCGCCGGTCCAGGGCCACCACGGAGTCCATAGGGTGCAGCAGAGTAGGCACTGTTTGATGTCGGTGCCTCGACAAAGTTAGGATCGGGCTGCGTGAAGTTCTCGCGAGGACCCGACGAGGTAGGCGGAGTCCCGACCAGACCACCTGTATTCTGCTGGAACTGCTTTCCGTATCCAACCAGGCTATTATCGTAGCCCGACCACTCTGTGCGAGAGTAGGGATCAACCCGGAAAGAGTTGAGAATCTTGCGGAATCCAGCCACGGCGTTCGCAAAGGCTGTCGGATCACTTCCCGGAGGAGGAAGGGGAAGCTTGATGTCACCCTTGGGCTTGAAACCGAAGCAGTTGACACCGAACTTAGTTGTGGGATCGAAGTAGCCGCCGTTCACGCCCGGGCGACCACAGGCTGTACGCTTGGCCTGATCGACCTCACCCTGCAGGGTCTCCCAGGTCGCCTTCTGGGTAGGATACAGAGCAAAGCCGCCGGCCGACCACCCGTAGCCACACCACTCCGCGCCATGATTGTAGGCCTCGATGATCTGCTCGAGCGTCGCCAGCTCGGCACCGTAGGCCGCACAGACAGCCGGAGCGTCCTGATAGGTGAACTGGTTCTGGAACACGTGGAAGACCTCGCTGCCCACCTGAGGTCCTCCCGGAGCAACGACTCCACCTGAGGTTCCCTTCGTCCCGACGGTGGTCTGCGCGGGAGCCGGTGCAGGAGCAGTTGCTGCAGATGGCTTGCTTGTTACGTCGTTGAGAATCTTGTCAAGGTTGATGAACCCGTAGTAGGAGAGGACCACGACAATAATGCCAAAGACAATCCACAGGCAGGCCACGGCAACCACGGATCCTGTGGAAAAAAGAACAAAGAGGGTCAGAATACCCATGAAACCACCGGCAATTGCGAGAGTTACTTCCAGCGATGCCATGCCTTCTTACTAACTCAAGCGATAATACATTAGCAATCTCATATTGTCGTGAAGAGGGAACTGTTGGGGTCCGTGGCTGCGGACATGCAGGTCATTATAGACCACCCAGGGCTTACCCGGCGGCAGATCTCGTCCGTATGTCCACCAGTGACCCCCGTCATAGCATACCACGGCAAAGAGGGCGTACGTCATGCCATTCAGGACTAGGATGCTCGAGTAGGTGACGCTCGTATCAATAGAGGTGACGTGGAAGGTCAGAACCTGGGGAAAGCTTGCCAGGAGGAACTGCTTCGTACATCCCTTCTTCGAGCACTTCTCACATCCCCAATCCGGAATCTCAAAGGGGCGGGCTGCCTCGACAATCGTATCCGAAACCGACTGCTTAGGACGAGAGGGGACGATCGGGAATTCAATCATAGAATCCCGATGGTTGTCCACGTAATCACAGTTATTACACTTGACGACATTGGCGACCTTGAAGCGGAAGAGCTTGTCTAGAAAGGGGACCTTGTCGCACAGAAACTCCAGAAGCTCATGTGAGTCGCCGATGTTCTCACCAGCGGGCATAGCGGGAGAGGTCTTGATACATTCGTACAGAGAGCGGAGACCCTCCTCACCGGACGAGGCCCAAATCTCATTCAAACAGGTTTCGACCGCATTGGAGCTGTCAGATTCCTCTTTCTCGAACCGCGCTTGCAGATCGGGAATTCGGTAGATAGATTGAAGAGCTGCATTCACCCAACAGCTTCCTCGGGTGTTGCGAAGCCCAAAGGACTTCATCTT
>Ga0209189_1001635_pt1 | contig 16538 bp, 16 predicted proteins | sample C_130820_EF_Meta_FD_187308 | JGI IMG/M metagenome (GOLD analysis project Ga0209189, IMG submission 187308) | Freshwater microbial communities from Lake Croche, Canada to study carbon cycling - C_130820_EF_MetaG (SPAdes) (version 3) | ecosystem: Environmental > Aquatic > Freshwater > Lake... | reverse complement strand
ACATTTGAAGTGATGCACAAGTTGGCATTGTCTGATGCTAATATTCGGGCATTTTACCGAATTATGAAAATTGTGACAAGCAAGTAAATACGGCTTTTTGCAAAAATAAAAACAGTTTTAAAACAATCCTTTTATAATAAAATGATTGTTTACGTTGGTTACTTTTTAATCGTTTTGTTTTTAGCAGCCATTTATAATCGTTCAAAGATTAAAAAGGTGTATTCACTTTATTCCATTTTTAAAAATACAGTTGATCCAGAAAATAAGAAAAATTGCTGCCAGATCACATACGATATCTGTAAAGTTTTTTATATGCTTTTTTTCCCATCAAAACCACCAGAGCGTTTCAATAAAAAACACGTAAAAGTGCCGTACAAATATAGGGAGAATGAATACGTTTATTTATTAAAAGTGCCACGAGGTGCTTTTCAAATTGATTCTATTACAGATGAAAATGGAAATGATGTAAAGGAAGATGTTGAGCCTTATTTGGGGCCAAATTTTGACTGTCACGGCGCCGACGTCTTTCCAAGAGATTTTGGTTTAAAAAAATTAATTATTAAAGATTATAACGAGACCATTTCAACGTTTGAAGAGGATGAAAAAATTGTTTTAAATAAAAATTAAAAACTGAATAAAGTAGTGAGTAAAATACATATAATTTCTGTATTAAAATTATATGTAGTACGATTATAAAAATCTTAAAAATTTGAAAACATGCTGATATTATGATCGGCGCTATACCAATCAAACAATTCTTTTTTTTTATTATACAGATATGTCCATATATTAACTTCCCATGTCATGAAATCTAAATTTTCTAAAACAGATAACACATCTTTTGAAAATAAACGCAGTGATTCTTTTTCACCACAAAACAATCCGCCACAAAATGCCCAGCAAGGATAATCTTTGTATGATAAAAAAGACGTATTTTGCAATCTTAAAGGATCAAAGCATCCAGGAAGTCGAATGCGTTTTTCATTATAATTTGAAATGGCATACAGTGATTCTTTGAAAGACTCCTTTTCAATTGGAGTGTCTTTAATGATATGCATCACTCCAATATCAATCCATGCAAAATGTGTTGACTGATATGGATTAATGTCAATTGCTTTTTCAACAAGATAAGTTTTACTTATAGTTATACATAAATAATTATATGTATCTTTTTCTTTATTTCGTCCCATGGGAAGACTTAATTCTGGGCTAGTTAAATGGTATACAGGAAGAGTTTTTATATCTATGGTATGAAATATAATATTTGGCATTGATTTAAACTCTTCTGGAATTAATTTCAATGATTCTGCATCTATAAAAACGACAAAAGAATGAGGAAATGAGAGTAATTCTAGGCCTTTTTTAATGTAAAAAACTGTATTTTTATGATTTGGTCTATTTTCAATGTTATTTAAATCTAAAAAAGCCGTCACAAATGTAACTGGCATATTTTAATTATATTATTTATTGAATAATATAGCTTATTAAATAGAAAATAATTAAATTAAAATTTGGATTTTTCCAACTCTTTTTTCAAGCGTCGAATCATCCGTTTTCGTTCTCGTTGCATCTTTTTACGCGCCTTCCAATCTGTAATATGATAAAATGTTTTTTGGCGTAATATTTTAATCCTTTCTTCTGGCGTCTGTATTGATATTTTTTTAAAAATTGTATCAAGATTATAAAGTGTATCAACATCATTAGTTGTATTCATTTTTATCTGTATATAAAATCAGCGTTTTAAATCTCCAAAGGTGTAAATATAAAAATGATTATTTCATTTTATTTATAATGAAATAATAAAGAGAAGGATGCTAGCTTTTTTACAAAATTCTGTTACAAATCATACTAGTTACGTAAAAATAAGCGATGATACATCTTTAAAGCATTTTTATGTAATTCAATTTGAAGGCTTAAAAGGTCGTTCATCGGATATAGCCATTCAGTTGCAACAGATTGCAGAATTTAACTATAAGCATACAAATATATCTACAAGTTTATCAAAAGATGGAGAATACAGAAAAATAAACGGCGTTATTTTAAAAATAAAAAAAATGTTTGAAACAGATAAACTTGCTCTCCAGAATGACGTATTTTTATCTGGATACAGTTTAGAAGAGGCCGTTATAAAAAACGCAACAAACTGGGATGATATAGATGAAAAAGAAACAGGTAAAGAAAAACAAGAACGAAAAAGAGACAAAAAAGGTAAAGAAAAAGCTAAAGAAATGGAGAAAGAAATGGAGAAAGAAATGGAGAAAGAAATTGAATTTCAAAAAGAAACAAAAGTTTTTTGCCATATCTTTTCAATCATTGGCGTGGGCAAAATACACATCTATGAAAATGAAATACTATTATTTTTAAATTCTGTAGATGATATAACACGATATTTTAGCTTGCTAATGCATTATATTTATCCAAACACTTCTTATGTTCTTACAAAAGAAGAAGAACGTTTTATTAAAAATAATACAATGGTTCAAGAAATGAAACATACAACAAAATTGTTTAATTATTCATACGCAACTGATCGTACAGTAGAACGTTCTTATCTTATTTTGGATTATTTGCAAACTCTTCCTTGTTTGTACTTTTCATTGTATGGAAGCATTTATATATTAGACATCTATGATAATCTTAAAAAAGTAGGAAACTTGACTGAAAGTGCAGAAGCTGACCCCATTATCGACCAAGGATTTTATAATATATACACCAATGCATTTACCTCCATTGAAGATGTGAAAAATCAAAATACACAGTTTTTATTACCAAAAACAAGTGCATTAGTATCCAAAAACAAGGAGGGTGAAATTAGTATTTATACGCCTGTTGGAAATATTTACATTGATGAAATTATCGATGACATCTTTATAAGACAGTCTTATCGACCTTCTCGTAAACTAACAACTCCACTATTTTCAAGGGTTGCAATGGATGCTAGACGGATTACAGATACAAAAAAGGTGATAAGAACATTAATGGCGCAAAAAGACGTTCGTCGATTTTGCAAGGATCTTGACATTGATTATCTTTTAAATATGCCTGCAACAAAACAAAAAATGATTCTACAGGAATGTAAAAAGATAAAGGACAGTTATCTTGCAACTTTTTTTGCAAAAATGATCTCGATGCCTTCTCAGTATGATGAAAATAATCCTATTATTATCGAATTAACGGATGAAAGTGGAGGCGTAGCCGGCCCTATAGTGAAAGACAAAAAACTTGCGTTGGAAGAAAATCTTGAAAAGGAAAAGGCCAAAATCGATGTTTTTCACAACGATCGAAAAGATATGAGAAAATTTAATTTTTATTCATCCGTTACAAAGATATTGGATCAGTTAAAAGTGTATGCTCGTGAAGTTGAAAAACGTGTTCACAAAGCAGGATCAATCACAAATGCATGGATGAAATGTTGGGAAATGATTCACACATTTAACCTTGTTCCTGTAGACCATCCTGAAACATTTACAATTTTTTGCAATGCAGAATTTCCGGGTGCATTTATCCTGGCGTTAAACCATTATATTAAGACTCAGACAAACACTAAAAAATACGAATGGTATGCAAATAGTTTATGGCCGGGCGATGGAAAAAAGGAGACTTTAAAAGATTCATTTAAATTATATGATAAATACCCCAATCGTTGGTTGATGAATGAAGAAAATAAAGGAAGTGTACTTGATCCAAAAATGATAAAGATTATAGAAGACCGATTGGCTGATAAGGTCGATTTATATACCAGCGATATTGGCATTGGCGCAGAATTTAATGAAGAAGAAGCCGAAGCGCCTCTTAATCTTGGGCAAGTAATTTGCGGATTGAAAACATTAAAAGAGGGGGGAACAATGGTATGTAAAATGTTTTTATTTTTCAAGCCATTTAATATGTCTTTATTACGTCTTTTGTGTAATGTGTTTAAACATTTTTATGTGACAAAGCCAATGGCAAGTCGTGGGGGCAATTCGGAGATTTATATTATTGGAAAAGGATACAAAAAAGACCAGGATGTCATTGATACTCTAATGCAGTCATTAAAGACATGGAACAAGACATCAGTAAACACTTATATTACTCCAATTACAGAGGATTTTTATGTAAAACTTGTGTATGCGCTGTATTATATTTATGGAAGACAATTAGTGTTTTTGAAAAAAAATATGGACATTGTTAAGGCAACATACACCTATTTTAATGAAAGAGAGCCAAAGTACATTAATCCGCTTGATATTGAAAAAACAACTGAAGGTGAAGAGTTTAAATTTCGGAAACAGCTTGTGGAAATCTGGAAAAATAAATTTCCAGTTCCGCCATTATCAAAAGCAGATGATTTGTAACGATTTTTTTTTAAATTTAGTATGAAAATTTTATATATCAGTATATAAAATGATCAAAACGCCAGAAGTAAATCGTCAGCATGTTCGAAAACATGCCGATCGTCATATTCGTTTCAGGTTTAATATGCGTGATATAGAAATGATGGGATATGCTATTCAGCGACTCAACGATATGGCTGGAACAAATTATACAGTGGAAGATCTTGCAAAATACGAAGATATATTTTATATTATTCACGAAATACAAAAAGGGCATAATTTACCCAACATTGGTTTAGAAGAACAACTTGGAACATTTTTTGGGTATTACGGAAGAGATGCAATGAGCGGCGAAATGGAATACGTATACATTTTTGCGTTTATTTTAGGGGCCAAGGATTTTATTGGAAGACATAAATGTGTGTATAGTACAGACAGTGGTTTTACTGAATCTCATTATGTAAATGGAAAAAAAGTGGAGATTGCATTGACGTCATATCAGCTTTTAAGATATTTGGTAGAATACGCAAATAGAAATCGAACAATGGATGTTCCATATGTATCAGATCCTTATCCTGATTACGAAAAACATCCTTATGTTGATGCAAATGTATGCAGAGAAGGGCCATGTGGTGATATCGGAGACTGTAAAACCTTTCATGCGTACTGTGATGATAATAAAACAGAATTAGGAAAAAATCCGTGTTGTAAAGATCCGGCACGTCGAGAAAAATGTTTACTGACATCTGTTCCGTCGATCGTAGAAGAGTATACGTCACCTACCTCGCAAAAATCGGGGCGTTATCATCTGTATAAACAATTGATTTGTGCAGGCGTTGCGGCATTATTATTTATTATTTTATCAAGCCAGCAATTAAAAAAAATGACGGCAAATTTATTTGGTTGTAATGATGATATGTGTAATGTTATTCACGGTGTTGTATTTTTTGCATTGTTTTTTTGTATTTACCGATACTTATTGTGCGTAAAGGAAAATAGTATTAGTTCATATTTTAACAATGAAGGATATGGAAATGGGTATACTGTAAGTAACACTGGATTAGCTTGCCTTGATCACACGGATTGTAAAGGTGGCCGGTGCAATTTTATGGATAAAGGAAAAGGTAAATATGGTATATGCGAGTAGTAAAGTTTAAATTTAATAAAATCGATTTTTTATTTTATTATTTAAAAAGAAACAACCTTTATAAAAGACAAGCAAGATGAGTTTCGACAACACCCAAATTACTTCGGCCTATGGCTACAACACCTCCAATATTGTTTACGGAAAGCCCCGCGATGGAAACATTCCAGGCAGCTCGGTGACATTTAAGCGTATTCAAATGGGAACCCGCAATCCTGACGGAACGTTGGGAGAATTGATTTTATCCACTTCTCGTCTCTTTTCTTTTGGTCTGTCTCCCAGTGTCAATATGACAACGGGCAAGACTGATGGATACACGTTGGCGATGTGCTTGACGAATATGGACGCGCCCACGCAAGAAGAGAAGGCCTTTCTGGATACATTTAACAAGATTTGTGACCACGCGGTCGACTACATTCTCCAGCATCGCGATGATGTTGGCAAATACGAGCTTGAGAAGGCTGATTTAAAGAAGTTTAACCCCGTTTACATCAAGCGTGAAAAGGGCAAGATTGTGGAAGGTTCCAGTCCAATGCTTTATGCCAAGGTTTTGCAAAACAAAAAGATGCAAACCATTACAAGCTTGTTTTACGACAAGTACGGTCGTGACATTGACCCGATGACATTGATGAATAAGCAATGCTTTGTAAAGGCAGCAATCAAGATTGAGGGCATCTTTATTGGCAGCAAGGTAAGCCTCCAAGTCAAGCTTCACGAGGCAGAGGTTGAAATGCGCGAATCGGGTGTCAAGCGTCTCTTGCGTCCTAGCGCGGCTGACGCCCCTGCGCCTCCTGTTCAATCATTTGCTTCTGCCGCGCACTCTGAAAGCAAAGAGGAGGAAGACGGAGACGCAGATGTAGACGATGACAAGGGGTCGTTGAAAGGAGATGACGATGGAGATGACGCGGAAGCAGCCCCCTCTCCTGCTGAGAGGGCCCCTTCTCCCCCTCCTGCACCGGCCAAGGCACCTGTCCGACGCATTGGCAAAACGAGCAAGTAAGAGTAAGCGTGTATGAGAGAGTATATAAAAATTTATACGATGGGTTACCCATCTTATAAAATCGATTATTTCATCTTGAAAATAGGTATGGAAAAAGCACCCAGAAAGATGTCTAGCGCTACTGTGTCTTGTCACGTTATCCGTGGTCGTGTGGAGGAGGACGGAAAAAGAACCAGCATTGCACTTTTTCAGGTAGAGGTTGCAAACACGCCCCCCACCAAAAAGCTTATTCCGGCTTCTATGGACATGACGGGTATCAAAGTGGTCAACATTGTGGCGCACCCATCCAATGTGTCAGACGTTCGCATTTCGCTGACGGATCCCACAACGCCTACTCCAAACGACCACGGACTCCAGTTTTGCCTTTACTACAATTCGGACAACTTTGCGAGATCCAATCCAAACATTCTTACATCAAACGATACGGGGAGCGTGGCGCCCGTGCAATCGCCATTTATCTTGGCCGGACTTATTCCACCTGAGCCAAAAGAGGACGAACTGACGGTTGTATTCATCAACCAGCTACCAAGCGCGTACAGTGCAAAAGACCGGCCTGAAATTCAGACGGTTGTAATGAACGACGAGTTTGCAAAGTTTCAATCCAAACGATCGACCTTGCATGTTGTTCTTTACATCTCGCCGGCAGTCCACGCGGTGTATACATCTCTTGTCAAGGATTTTGATACCTATTGGAAAAAGGTGGTTGTCATGGAAAGCTTTTTTTACTTTACAAACGATTGCTGTGGCAAAAAGCTGATTGATACCGTCCAGCCTGTACATTATTCGCTTACCGCAAATACGTCGTTCAAGCACACTTTTATCTTTTTGTCACCACGACATGCTCATCAATTTGATCAAATCAAACGACGGAAATGGGACGGCGACTATTGCGAAAAAATCGACTTTGTTTCAACAAAAGAAAAAGCTTTCAATACCGTTGCGGTGTGTGTCGACGATTCAGTTGATACCCCGTTTAAAACGGTAATGCTGACAAACGCATTGGGTGAACAGACTGCGGTAAGCGCGGTTGACATTGAGTTGGTACACCCAGTGGGCGATATGATTGACCTTATTGTGTTGAACGACAAAAAGGACACTTTAAAGACACGTCAAGAAAAACACGCGTTTGTGACCGAAAACATGCCTTTTATCCTTTCAATGAAAATGAAAGGCATTCTTGCACCCTATTTTTCGTTGAAATACGACACCGAAAGTGTCGAGCAATTGTTCGAACATTTGTGCTTGGTCGTTTGCCCGTCTTTTTACGATTGGCTGTCGGAATTTGACAATGCCGAGCACAAGGCAATGTTAAGACTGCTTACGGGTCAGAAACCGCCTGCTTTACCACCGCATCCACGATTTTTTGATAACCCCATAGGCCTTGTTAACACACCTTCTCTTGCACGGTGATTATTTTTATTATACGATGGGTTACCCATCTTATAATTATTTCACCACTTTTTTTTAATATAATAAATGAGCGGTTATGTAAAATTTGAAAATTACAATACGTCTAACGGCTGTAGACCTTTTTCTGTCAAAGGGGATAGTCGTGTAATGAACCCAATGATGCTTGGTATGAAATCGGTTGATCCTTATAGTATTCCTAATAATGGAATGAGAGTGTTACCGCCTGTAAAAACGTCTGCATTAAATTATGATAAATTAGGATCTGCGTATCCACAAGAACGCGTTTAATCTTGCTTACATATAATATCAATATAGAAATTATATGTAAAAAAACACCCACTAATGGTCATTTAGTTTTGATAAGTGTTTAAGCTTGTTTCAGACGGATACATGTTAATTTTGGGGCCATCAACGATTTTCAAATCGTTTCCATTAAACTTGACATCAGCTGGGATAAGTGTAACCGCTAATTGAACGTTGGGAGCAAGAGTAACTGGATTTCCTACTGAATCTTTGTTATTTAACAAGCCTAATAACACGTTTGTTTGTGTATTGACAGCAGCATTTTGAGGCAACAAGCCGGCATTGTTTAAACCATAATTGTAATTGGGGACATTTCCTTGGACGCCTATTCTAATTGCGTTGGAAATACCAAAATTTCCAGGCGTTGTGTTGCCATTTGTATTATTTAACGTGGAATAATAAGCAGACATCTTTTCTTTAAGATAATATTTTTATTTTTATTTTTATTTTACCGTTTTTTTTGTAAAAAAAGAGGTATCAAAAAACAAATTTTTCTTAAAAAAATGTGGCGTATTTTTGACAAAGTGGTTTTCGAAATCCACGAATTTCCTGTGCATACTGACAACATTCTTCGTCTGTTAATGTATCATCTGATAACTGTGTCGCAAGTCTTTCAAAAATGCCTCGAAATTCTTTAATACATTTGTCAAATTCTTGCTTGTATTCTCTTTTTTTATCAAGAGTAAGTCCTTCTTCAAGAAATCCCTCAATCATTAAACAATGTTTTTTAATACAGTCTTTACACTGTTTACCAGAGTGTGTCAGATGATCTTCTAATAAAATACAATTTTTAGCAGCCTCACGCAAGTTAAAACGCGGGTCCATAATTTTATATAAATTTTTACCTTTTCCACACGCATTCGTTACACCATCATCCTCAAATCCGCACGTGCCATTATCAGAATGATCATCGCTATAATTTTCAGTTACACGCGATGGCATTTTTTTTGATTTACTAGAAGGTACTTCATAAGAGTTTGTCTCAGGCAAGTCAATTGTGGTATAAGGCGTTGGCATTAGATCAACGTCTCGGCTTCCTTTAACAAATGAATCGTAGCGATATTGATAAATATCATTTTCTACAGGCAATCCATAGGAATAATTTTGTTGTTGTTTCATATTATTATCTTGTTCTACAAGAATAGAATGGACATCTTTCTCGTATGCAAGCGACGATGGTAAAAAATATTTTGCATTATTTAATATCGCCTTACTTGTTTTATATGATTTGTAAGACATCCTATATTTATTTTAAAAAAGATATTTCTATAAAATGAGTAATCGGCGTTTTATTGAAATATCTAGCGCGTACCGAAATCGTGCGCGCTATCCAAAACCGTCTCAATTTGAAGTACCTTTTAGCCCATCTCCTTTAAACAAACAAATCGAGCAGATAAAGGCCGTGTATAATGATAATCAACAAATTATAACAAAAAGCACCAGTGTTGTTGATCCAGTCTTAAAGGGTATTATTGAGTATATGTGGAGTGGTACAACAATTTTAAGTAATAATCTATACTTTAATGGCAGTGGAAGTGGTCTACTGGAATATACCAATTCTGTAATAATAGATCATACTAATCCTGTATACGATGGAAGTTTTGATTCAACGCTTATTGTTATACGTGATTCTAATAATAATAATCATGTTGCTGCTAAAACCACAGCTTCTTTTACCAAAATAGGCGATTACTTACAAATTGGACTTTCTGGCCCCCAAATACAATTAATAGATAATTATGATTCTTATCTCTATTACGCCTATCCATACTATGCCACCGTTTTACAAAACTCGACCGCGTCATCTGTATCTGTCTCTGGGTTATCATCTGTATACAAAACTGTTCTAGATTATTATGTTGGATATTTGTTAACCATATATACCCCAGTTGAATCAAGCTCGCTTATCATCGGTTATAATCCATCAACTTGCACTTTTACTCTTCAAACTGCATTAGCAGCCCCACCAACCGCTGGTAGTTATATTACGATAACAGACCCAAGTACAAATGCTGTTATCACCCTTCCCGGGGTGGATGCGTGTGGTAAATCCATTCTTGATTACACACAATCATATAATGGTTATTATATTGTCAATGAAACAAAGTCGTCTGGTGCAAATATCGTGTCAAGTAAAATTAAATCGTACAATTATGCTATTCGTGCAGCAACATTGGAGACACCATTTGCATCGTGGGCCATCTCAGACAAGTATTCGATTCGAAAGACATTGCCAAATGAATTTTTAACAACAACAACACTCCCTATTGTTACAGGAGAGGTAACCCATCACGTAAATCCAACGACACTTAGAGTAAAAACATCGCAAGATATATCAACCTTAAATTATAAAGGATTCAAGCTAATAATACCAAATGCAACCCCTTCAATACATTTTATCACGTCTTTTACTTTTACGTCTGTCGCTAATGGTGTGTATACAGCAAAAATAAAAGTGTTTACAGAAATAACCCATCTTGCACCAACACTTACGCTAACATTTACAATTCATCCCATTTTTGATAAAATTGGAAATTTTCCTCAATTATCACTGGACACACCGGATTGCATTTTTCTTGGAAGCTTAGCCAACACAATGGATAATTACTATACAGGACAATATATGTACATTTATCCACCTGAAGTAACAAATAGCCAAACGACGCCTCTTACAAATATTCAAGGAAGTTGTTTTTATATCAGTGCCTACATTGGAAGCGGATACAATGCGTGTTTTATAAAAAGTGTCGATACACCATATGTAGATGGAAATACAGAATATTATCCAAGTTTTACAAACACAATGTTAACTACACCACCCACACCTGGCACTCTTATAAATATCGTCTCACTGGCCCGTGAAAATTATGTACCATTAATGTACAATGGAAGTACTGTCTCTCAAAATGAATACGTTGCATACGAATTATCTTTAGTGTCATTAAATATGCCAAACATTTCTCTTATTACAGGTTCTTCCATTGCATACTATCCGTATGTTTATGTCGAGTTTTCAGTTAAAAATAACCAAGCCCCTAATTTAATTTACAGCAACAATCCAAAGAGTGATAAGGCGGTTTTTCAGGTGGCAATACGGGACATTAAAGATAAAAATATAACACCATTTGTAAAGATGAATGGCCGGTCAATGACACAAACCATTAAATTTAAACCGAACGATTGCCTTGTATTTTCCGTATTTTTACCAAATGGAAAATTGTTTGAAACGGTTGCAAATGACTTTTATTGCCCATCTGGCACTAACCCGTTTGTACAGATTGACGCATTGGTTGGAATTGAACGAATCGCTTAAGGATAACGTGAGATTGTGGGTCTATAACTTTCTTCTATTTTATTAAAAAAGGGGTGATAAATTAATTTAATAGATTAAATTAATTAAAGAATAAATAAATGAGTAATCGTCGTTTTGTAGAGATCAGTAGTGCTAATCGTAATCGCAATCAATATCCACAGCCTGCTGAGTTTGAAGTACCTTTTGCGCCTCCACGTTCGTTAAATACAAACCAGCAAATAAAGGGTTATTATTATTCTCAAACTGGATACACGGGCCCAAATGGTCCTGTTGGCACTATTTATACACAAACAATGGATGTCGCTGACCCAGTCACAAACGGCATTGTTGAATATTTATGGCCCGCGACTGGATCAACTGGTGCAACTGGAATTTTTGTGACCGATACATCCTATATTGCAACAGGTCCGTCCAGTACTATTTATAATGTATATGTAAATGTCAGTGGGCCAACAGGCTTAACTTCTCCCTATAAAAATGTTATAGATTACTATGTGGGTTATCAACTGCAAGCACCAGACGCAAACAACGCAGCTATCATTCAAAGTTATACGCCAAGCAGTGGTTTGATGACATTACAGACACCTCTGATTACAACGCCGGTTTGGCCTAACCCCGTTTCTATCGTTGATCCAAGTCAACTTGATAATACAAATGGGTTTACAGGTCCACCATGGACGTTAACACTTCCAGGTGTGGATGCATGCGGTAAAAAGATAATGACGTATGACCAGGCTTATAATGGATATTATGTCATTGATGAAACCCTTTCACGATATAGAAATTCTCCAGTCTACTCAACCATTGTTTCATACGATTATACAACACGTAAGGCGACACTTGATCAAAACATACCTGGATGGACAATTACTAACCAGTATTCCATTCGAAAATCGTTGCCAAGTCAGTTTTTAAATGTGGGCTCGGCTGTGAGTCCTACATCCTTGCCTTTGCCAACACCTTATACTAATCAACCAAATTATCAGTTAAATACGTCAGGCTGTATCTTTCTTGGAAGTGGTGCAAATACGTCTGATAATTATTACAATGGTCAATATATTTATGTATACCCTCCTTTAGTCGCAAACAATCAAACTACACCTCTTACAAACATAGAAGGATCATGTTTTTATATTAATGCATACATTGGAAACGGTATCAATGCGTGTTTTGTTAATCCTGTAAATCCGCCAAATGTCATACGACCTACACAATATTACCCAAGTTATCAAAGTGAACCTACCAGTTATCCAACAAGTGGTAATTATATCAATATTGTTTCATTTTCAAACGATAATTATAACCCGCTGATGTATAATGGCAGCGTGGTTTCACAAAATGAAACAGTAGCCTATGAAATAAGTTTGGTGAATTTGACGCTTCCAAACATCACGCTTGTTACAGGCGCACGCATTGCATTTTATCCATATGTTTATGTAGAATTTACCAATGTAACGGCGGGCAGTTCATCCTCTAAAAATGTTATTTACAGTAATAATCCAAATAGCAATCGTGCCTTGTTTTTGGTACCCATTACAGATATCAACGACCCACTTCGATCACCTTTTATAAAGTTGGACGCGGGTTCAATGACACAAACGGTTAAATTCAAGCCAAATGATTGTTTGCGCTTTTCCGTATTTTTACCGGACGGAAGACTATATCAAACAATTACAAGTGATTACTACAGTCCATCTGGGGTAAATCCTTTTTGTCAAATTGATGCCCTATTTGGTATCAAACGGTTAACCGGTGTTTAAATGTTTGTGAAATTTTAATTGTTTTAATTTAATTTGCTTTAAATTAAAAATGTCAGCTATGGTTTTAATTGTTTGTCTTTTTGCAATGGCAATGCTAATATACCTTAATCAAAGTTCAATTATCGAACCATTTTATCGTACATTAAATATGACCTCTGGCGAATCACCTTACAAATGCGGATCATGTACAAAATATGGACCAACATTTGATTACAAATCTCAAAAAAGTGATAGGACATATGGTGTACCAAATGGGTGCCAAAAAATATTTTAGGTGCTTATGAACGTTCTTTCTGCATTTTCATTGCTTTTGATAAGATTGATCCCGTATTTTTACTTGCATTCATTTCAGCTTGTTTTGATCTTACTTCACGTTCTGAAAACTCAGAATTTACATTTTTGGGGACATGTGTATAAGTAGAGATAGACGTGGTTAATTCTTTTTCTTCTTTTTCATTTTCTTCGTCATTTTCATTTTCGTTGTCTTTTTCTTCTAATTCATCAACGTCTTGAAGATTTTCCAATCCCAGGTCTTCTATAGGAGTAAATGTGACTGTTTTTAAAGATGTTGATAATTTATTTTTTACAGTGGGCGGAGCTTTTCGATTTGTATCTTTACTTTGATTTTTTATAAATTCTTCTTTACGTTTCATATCTTTTAATTCAGATTGATGACGTTGTGATTCTTCTTGTTGGGCTTTTTGCTTTATATTTTGTTTTGTTTGTTTTGGCTGAATTGGTTTATTTTTGGGTTCGGGCTCATTTTCAGTTTCAGTTTCAGTTTCAGTTTCATATCTAATTTCATTTTCAGGCTCTGGAATAGGCTGTGGCTGTGTAAAATTATAGTTTTGCAAAACAGGTTGGCGATACTGCGCTTGAAGTGTAGTAAAAAAATCAAATGCATTTTGACCTTCATAAATGTCAAAATTACCAGTTTGATCATTTAAACGAATAAAACAAGGTAAATGATTAATTTTAATTTTTTCATCTGATAAAATCTGTTTGCGTATTAATTTATTATCAATACACGTAATTGTAAGTGACTCCAATAATTCAGGAGTTTGCTGTAGTTGTAGCATCAATTGTTTAGATGCTGGAGAAAATTTGCTATAAAGTAAGACATCCATTTTAAATTTAAAATGCATTTTAAATTTAAATTAAATATAAAATGGAATATGCAAAATGTATTGACCAAAACGATTTATTTAACGTTCTTAAAGATACTGTGATTAATTCAGAGACAGAATATAACGATCTCATTGATCCATCACAATATGTGGGGTGGGCAACTATAACAGAATGGTCTTCATTGCCTCGCCAGGTTTTTACAAAACGAACTATTAAAATCATTCAGCAAAAGGTCTATGAATATTTATACAAATCAATGCAAAAAAAGATTATGCCATCGGATAAAGTCGTTATAATTGCGTTATTTGGTGTTTATGAAAATCATATACCACGTACAGGAGATATTTATGGTAAATTTTTGGTAGTGGATGAGACACAACGAGATGATTATGGATATATCGTGGACAAAACAATTTCATTATTAATTGACGGCATTCAAACTGATATTGAAATGGCCGAAGCCAATAGTAAACTTAGTATTTGGAATAGTGTTTTGGGAGACTTTAATGAAAACGGATTAAGACAGTTTCCACCTATTAAATTAAGAAATAAAGGTCCAGATCGAATGTTATTTCATATGAAATACTAGCTGCTTTTTGCGAAAAAGTGGTATTGAAATACTAATTTTTTATTATATATAAATGTTAATGTTCTGTATTTTTCTTTTAATCCTGATTATTTGTTCAAACCCAACTATACAACAGGAATTGGCAAAAGCAGTTGGAAAAGACAAGCCAGATTGGTTATCCGGTTTAATGCTTGCCCTTATAGGCGGGATGGTGATACTGTTAATTTCCTATGTTAGAAAGCAAACAGTAAATGAACCATTCTTATTTAAAGTAAGCGATTTTAACCCACGTTGCAATGGTCTTTACATAGGCAAACCAACCACATTTCAATACGATAGAATTGGTTGCAATTATAATAGACCTGTGACTGAAAATAATCCAGATTTCATCGAGTCAAATTTAGAAAGTATACAACCATATTGCACTGAAGATAAAAATCCTCCACTTGGATATATTGTTGGCGATAAAAATAAAGATGTATTATATGATGGAGACCCAAAGCTTTTTCAAAATTACGGCGATACAAATTAAATTAATTTAAATTATAGTCATAATAATAAATGTCTACTTTATTATTATACAGTCCAAAAGATACACCTTATGGCAATCTATCTCCTTTAGCAGATAATATCGTATCCAAATCGTATGCATCTCTTATAAAAAGTAAATTGCTTTGCGAGAAGGTTGGCAAAATGCGATCAGATGAAGCAGTTAAAGAGGCATTAAAAATTTTTAAAGAAGTACAAGACGAACGTTTCAAAACATTTTTAAAAGAAGCTCTTAAAGTTAAATATAAGGAAGGAAGTCCTGCTTTAGATTCTTTATTAAAAATACGTGAAGATCGTATTATTTATGACTCTGAAAATCATTTACTTGGTATGAGCGATGGCGTCGGTGAAAATTTTATTGGAGAATGTTTATATGCTATTCGTAAAAATGAACGCGCACGCCTTGTTTTAAAGCAAAAACAAGAAAGACAAGATTATATAAATAAGGTATATTCAGTATATACACTCTTTAGAGATGAAATACAGTCTGGAAAAAATAATCTAAAATCGTATACAAATAAAAATAATATTGATGAAATTATTGAACAACGAATTTTAGAAAATTTACCTGTAACTATAGTTAATACAACTTTAAAAAATGCTATACCAGATTTTTTATTTAACTTTCCAGAAAGTATTCCTGCAATTTTGCAATGTTTATATCATACCAACTATAATGAAAAATGTAACACAATAAAGAAAGAAGAATTGCTTGCTTTTTATATAAATCAATTGTCCATAAAATGCAAGTTTAAAAAGCCAGAAATGAAACAACAATTGTTGGCAAAATTAGAAGCAAATGGACAAATTGACTCGCTTTTAGCACGTTTGCAAAAATACAAAGAGCTTGACTTGTTTCCAACATTTACATACAGTTGTAGCCCATTAAGAGAGGCCGATTTAAATATTGATTTATTTGAAATATATAAAGAGGAATTGAGAAAGGAAAAGGCTGCTATTGAAAATTATGAGCCATATCAACTTTACACGCCTCCTTATATGATGACGCCTAAATCAATTCAAAGTGATACAGAAAGTGGTAAGCCAAAA
>Ga0209189_1001634_pt1 | contig 16541 bp, 19 predicted proteins | sample C_130820_EF_Meta_FD_187308 | JGI IMG/M metagenome (GOLD analysis project Ga0209189, IMG submission 187308) | Freshwater microbial communities from Lake Croche, Canada to study carbon cycling - C_130820_EF_MetaG (SPAdes) (version 3) | ecosystem: Environmental > Aquatic > Freshwater > Lake... | reverse complement strand
ATTCACCGTGAAGCGCTCTACAGTACTAACGAGAAGATGATGCGCAAGTATCCAACTTCTGCTGACAAGAAGAACTTCTGGCGCTTGCCAACCCTCTATAAGACTGTTCAAGATCAAAACTTGAATCAGAAGTTATATGAGAAGTTCCCAATCATCCTTACTTCTGGTCGTTTAGTTGAGTACGAGGGCGGTGGTGATGAGACTCGTTCGAACCCATGGTTGGCTGAACTCCAACAAGAGAACTTTGTAGAGATCAATCCAAAAGCTGCAGCAGATCGCGGCATCAAGAACTGGGATTATGTTTGGGTGAAGTCACCAACTGGTGCCAAGATCAAGGTACGCGCAATGGTTACCGAGCGTGTTGATCAAGGAACTGCTTTTGTGCCATTCCACTTCGCTGGATGGTGGCAAGGTGAAGACATTCGTAAATACTATCCAGAGGGCGCGGCTCCTGTTGTTCAGGGTGAAGCTGTCAATACCGCAACAACGTATGGTTATGACCAAGTGACAATGATGCAAGAAACAAAAACCACTATGTGTCAAATCGAAAAATTTGCCTAAGTCAAAAAATAAAGTCAGGAGAACACAATGGCAAGAATGAAATTTATTTGCGACACAGAGCGATGCATTGAATGCAACGGTTGTGTCACTGCTTGTAAAAACGATAACGAAGTACCTTGGGGTGTTAACCGTCGCCGCGTTGTAACAGTGAATGACGGCATCATTGGCCAAGAAAAATCGATCTCAGTTGCTTGTATGCACTGTAGCGATGCTCCTTGTATGGCGGTATGTCCAGTAGATTGCTTCTACCGCACAGATGAAGGCGTGGTTTTGCACGATAAAGATATCTGTATCGGTTGCGGTTACTGCTCTTTTGCTTGCCCATTTGGCGCGCCACAGTTCTTAAGCAAGGGCGCCTTCGGTTCTCGTAGCAAGATGGACAAATGCACATTCTGTAGCGGTGGTCCAGAAGAGAATGGCAGTGTTGCCGAGTTTGAAAAGTATGGTCGCAATCGTTTGGCTGAAGGTAAGTTGCCACTCTGTGCTGAGATGTGCTCCACCAAGGCTTTGATCGGTGGCGATAGTGATGTTATTTCTGGTATCTTCAATAATCGTGTTGCTACACGTGAGAAGAATGGCAAGTATCCAGGAGCAAAGGCCTTTGGTTGGACAACTGCATACGGTGGACCGGATGCTCCAGCGCCAACACCAACACCTGCTGCAAAAATTCCAGGAGCTCAATAATGAAAGTCAATTTCAAAATTCTTGGCGTATGTTTTGCGGCAGCAACTTTGTTGGCGGCTTGCTCAGAGCCTCCAGAAATTGCCGCTAAAGTAGCAAAGCGTCCTGATGTGGCTCCTTACATGGGTGCTAATAACGGGTTCGTGACTAAGGGTTGGACGCCAGGTAATCAGGCTAGCTGGACTGAGTCAGTTGATAAGCGTACTCAGGGTCAAAACGAATACAGTCGCGTTAAGTGATCAACTAAACAACAATAAATAAAACGAAAACGTTTAAGGACATGTGTATGAAACGATCATTTTCTAAAGTTCTACGCACTTTTGTAGTGGCCGCAGGTTTGTCACTCACTCTAGCGAGCGGTGTGAGCTTTGCTGAGCGTGGGCCGATGGCGCCTTTGCCTTCACCTAGCGGGGTAGATATTCCACCTTCATCTGTGCCGGCAAATCCGAGTGCATTGGCCAATGGAACTCAAGCGCAGGCTCAGCCGGCAAACCCATCGATTTTTACCTCTGCTAATAGTGATCCATATAACTATGTGAGCATCCCAGATAAAGAAGCTAGCGTGCTGATTCAGCGCTCCGGACAAGAATGGCGCTTAATACGCAATGGTGTGATTACCGTATTTGGTGGTTGGTTAATGGCGATCGCTTTCTTTGGTATTGCAGCTGTCTTCATCATTAAGGGTCCAATCAAATTACATGCGCCTTTATCTGGGCAAAAAATCAAGAGATTTAATGGCTTCGAGCGCTTCACTCATTGGGTGATGGCCGCTAGTTTCATTGGACTTGCTTTGACTGGTGGCTTGATTTTATGGGGCAAGTATTTTGCAATGCCTTTAATGGGCGGTGTTGCTTATGGTAACTTTCTTAATATTTGCAAAAATATCCATAATTACTCTGGCCCGTTATTTACACTCAGTATCATTATTTTCTTCTTGCTCTTTGCAACTAGAAATATTCCAGGTCAAGGCGATCTTACTTGGATTAAGTCATTTGGCGGCATGTTCGGTGGAAAGCATCCTCCCGCTGGTTTCTTTAATTTCGGTGAAAAAATTTGGTTCTGGTTTGGCATGACCTTCTTAGGCTTGGTGATCTCAGGCTCCGGTCTTGTACTGGATATGATCGTACCGTTCATGCAGATTGAGTATGTTCGCGGCACAATGCAGATTGCTAATATTATTCACGGCGGTGCAGCGGTCTTGATGATGACGATGGCTATGGGCCACATCTATATCGGTTCTATTGGCATGCAAGGTTCTTCCGACGGCATGATGACTGGCTATGTTGATGCAACCTGGGCTAAAGAGCACCATGAGCTCTGGTACAACAAAGTTAATAAATAAGGATAAGGCTATGAAAAAAATCATTGCTTTTACATTTTGTGCGCTTGCTGGCTCTTCAGTATTTGCGACGCTCCCACCATTAACTCCTGAGCAGGCTGAAGCTGCGGCTTTAACTAAAGCAAAGGCTGCTTATGGAGATAGAATGGGCGCTTTTCAACTTTGTCAGGCGCAAAATCGTGTTGCTGACCGTTTTAAAGTAGCTGGTACTCCTGCGCCTGCTGCATGTGTGGTTCCGCCGCCATTTGTTCCGCCAGTGGTTGCCTCAGCGGCTGCACCAGCAGCACCAGCAGCGCCAGCTGCAGCAGCTCCGGCAGCTCCTGCTGCACCTGCGGCAAAGTAATTAATCGCTGAGTAATTCTTGGTGTAAGTAGCGTTTAGCTGCAGCAGTTTGGGGATTGGAAAAGAAGGGGCCTACGGGTCCCTTTTCTTTTATCTCGCCTTGGTCAATAAAGATGATGTGCTCTGCCAGTCTTTGAACTTGAGCTAGTTGATGTGATGAAAAAATAACATCTGATCCCTGTTGATCAAATTGACGGATGAGCTTCTCCACTTGTTCGGTAGTATTGGGATCGAGGTTTGCAGTAGGCTCATCCAGTAAAACTAAATTCGGTTTTTGCAGAATGGCTCTACCAAGACACAGTTTTTGTCTTTCACCTGCGGATAATTTATGAGCAGGGCTATTGCCTAGTGTGCCCAGACCAACTTTCTCCATTACCTTTTGAATATCAGACTCTGTAATGCTGGGGTCTATGTCTCGAACCATTCCAATATTGGCAGCAGCAGAGGCTTTAATCATGGGTGTGTGATGTAAGACTAAAGCCGTCTTTGTTTTGAATGAATAAATTATCGTTCCGCTATCAGGCGTAATGAGACCATCTAATAGCTTAAGAAAAGTCGTTTTGCCGGCTCCATTTGGTCCGATGCAGGCGGTAATTCTGTCAGCTGGAATAATCGCAAAAGGGATGTTGAGAATAGTTCTTCCATTGCTCTTAACGATGATGTCCTTGAGTTCAATGAACTTTTCAAAACCATGTTCAGCATTAACCATATCGGCGCTCCGCAATTTGTCGAACTGCAGAGGTAAATAAATTTGCTAGTAGAACAATGCTCAGCAAAACGATTCCCAAGGCAAGCGCCAGCGGAAGATCCCCTTTGCTGGTTTCTAGGGCAATAGCAGTTGTCATGGTTCTCGTAGAACGATCGATATTCCCACCGACAATCATGACCGCTCCGACCTCTGAAATTGCTCTGGCTAAGCCAGCAAGGACGGCGATCGTTAATGAGAAGCGGCAATCCCAAATAAGCCACTTAAAGCGGGACAAGGGAGGCAATCTCAGGCTTAAAAAGGTATCGCGATGTATTTTCCAAGAGTCCTCCAGTATTTGTCGGCTCAGAGCGGCGATTAACGGGGTTGTAAGCAATACTTGGGCAACAATCATGCCCTTGACTGTAAATAACCAACCCCACATGCCAAGGGGGCCTGTACGAGACAGCATGAGGTAAACCAGGACGCCCACAATGACTGTGGGAACCCCCATCAAGGTATTCAGGGTCACAATAATCGTTTTTTTGCCAGTAAATTCCTCTGTAGCGAGGAGAGCCCCCATGGGCAGACCTAGGAGTGTTCCAATGAAAAGGGCAGTGAGGCTAACCTGTAAGGAAACCAATACGATCCCCATTACTCCTCCATCTAAGTGAGTGAGAAGGGCAAGGGCATCTTGAAAAGCTATCAACATGCGCTCGATTCTATCAAGGCGATGGCAAAATGAGTGTAATGAGATTATTTCCCCTATTTTTGACCTATGGCTGAAGTGGTTTGCCTCTGTAATGAGGTCCTCGACGTAGATTTACGCGAATATCTAGATGCCCATCCGATAGGCTCGATTGATGAGTTGCGGGAGCAGGCATCTATTTGTAATAAATGCATGCAATGTCAGGAGTTAGTCGAGGGTGAAATTTATTTGGCACGCGTTCGGCGACAACGTGCAGCAGGACAGTTTTCATGAGCACAGATAAAACCACCCGTTTTACCGTATTAAGTATGAATGTGCATAAAGGACTTTCGCCATTACATCGGCACTCTACGATTTATCAATTGCGTCAGAAAATGCGCAGCCACCATCCGGATTTACTTTTCTTGCAAGAGTTGCAGCAAGAGCATCGCGGTAGGGTTCGGCGTTTTAGCCAATGGCCACTGATGGAATTGACGCACTTTCTCTCTGAAGATTTTTGGCACGATTGGCATTACGGAAAAAATGTTGAGTATCGTGATGGGCACCATGGTAACGCTATCCTCTCCAAATATCCTCAACAAAAAGGAAATAACTACGACATCTCTGCATATCGTTTCGAGGGTCGTGGACTGCTACATAGTGTTACAAAATTAGCTGGTATGGATCGACCCATTCATTGTTTTTGTGTGCACTTAGCACTGTTTGAGCGAGGTAGGGAGCGTCAGCTAGAGGCCATCATTGAGCATATTCAAAACTTGACGCAAGATGGCCCTACGATCGTTGCAGGGGACTTTAATGATTGGCGCAATCGATTAAGTCTTCCCATGAAAGCCGCTGGCTTTGACGAGGTATTTGAAGTACTGACAGGCTCACCAGCTAAAACTTTTCCAAGTGTGAAGCCGCTACTTCCGATGGATCGGATTTATGTGCGTGGAATAAAAATTCATTCTGCACAAATTTTGCATGAGTGGATGAAATTATCGGATCATTTGGGTATAGCGGCAGAACTGGAACTAATATGATTGACTTATTCAGCTTCTTTTTGAAACCCGTATTTGACCTAAATTTAAGTTGGCTGCTCTTTGCCCATTTTTTATTAGTTACTTACTTTATTGGCGTCATTATTTCTGTACGACGGCGAGTAGGCGTTGCTTTTGCCTGGATTTTTATTGTGATGACCTTTCCAATATTGGGAATCGGCTTGTATGTACTCATAGGTGAGCGGCCAGTTGGCCGGAAGTTAACGCGAAAAATTACCCGTATGAATCGCGAATACGAAAAGATTACAGAGAATATGCGGTCGCTGTATGCAGGGGATAAGCTGAAGTTACCAATTGAAGCTCGCTCCTTTAGTCTTTTGGCAGAATCAAACAATGGCACGCCTGTAGTTGCTGGAAATAGGGTCGAGTTATTCACCAATTCATTGCAAATTCTGCAGCTCTTTATTGATGAGATTAACCAGGCGAAAGAAAGCCTTCACCTTGAGTTCTATATTTGGGCATTAGGTGGTGATGCCGACCGAGTAGGGGAGGCATTGATTGCGGCCTCTAAGCGGGGTGTTGCTTGCCGTGTTTTATTAGACTCTTTGGGCAGTAAGGATTGGTTTAAATCTAAATGGCCGGCTCGCTTTCGAAATGCAGGCATAGAGGTCACAGAAGCATTACCAATCCAAATTGGAAGATTTCAATTTCGTCGTGCCGATTTACGTTTGCATCGAAAAATATTTGTGATTGATAGCGCTGTCGTTTGGACTGGTAGTATGAATTTGGTTGATCCTCGAACCTTTAAGCAAGACTCTGGAGTGGGTGAATGGGTTGATGCCATGGTTCGTGTTGAAGGTCCAGTAGCAGCACAGTTTGAGTTGACATTCTCTTTTGATTGGAGTGTTGATAATCCAAAGATTACTCACTTCAAAGATCAGAAGAATCCAATAGCGCCTTATGAGGGTGGGGCAATAGCGCAGGAGCTAGCATCAGGACCTGTGTATCGTGACGATATTTTGTATCAAGTGATGCTGTCTGCGATCATTGATGCACAAGAAGAGTTGACGGTCACTACTCCATACTTTGGTCCAGATGATGGGCTAATGCAAGCGCTGATGGCGACCGCAAGACGTGGGGTGAAAGTAACCTTAATCGTACCCAAATTAAATGATTCAAAACTGGTTGCTTGGAGCAGCAGAAGTTATTATCAAGATCTCTTGACTGCAGGGGTGCATATTGCTGAGTTTCATGGCGGTCTTCTGCATACGAAGAGCTTGCTGGTAGATAAAAAAGCAGCTATCTTTGGTTCAGTGAATTTTGACCAACGGAGTCTGCGACTCAACTTTGAAATCAGCCTCATTGTGTACAACATCGATTTTGCTTCAAAGCTTCAAACTTTGATCGAGTCATACTTGGCGCAGTCTGATTATATTGATCCAGAGACATGGGCTAAGCGTCCACATTGGCATCATTATCTCGAGAACGCAGCACATCTTGCTTCACCGCTGCTTTAAATTGCTCCGCTGGCTCGCATACTGGCAATATCTGATTCTGCCATTCCCAATGCTTTGAGAATGGCGTCGGTGTGCTCACCCACAGCTGGGATGGGATCCATTCGATAGTCAAAGCTGTCATTGAGGCCGGGAGGCAGTAGGGCTGCAATAGCGCCATTAGGTGTCTCTACTTCCGTCCAGCGATTTCGCGCCTTCAATTGCTCATGTTTCCAGAGGCCTTCCATGTCATTGAGATGGGCATTGGCAATTTGTGCTTTTTCTAGTCGAGCGATTAATTGTTGTGAAGTAAGTTTGCTAAAGCAGGCATCAATAATTGCTAATAGCTCAGTACGTTTTTCATTGCGCTTGAAGTTACGATCGAATCGCTCATCCTTTGCTAGTTCTGAGTTCTCTAATACAGTCTCGCAGAATTGGACCCATTCACGTTCATTTTGCAGTCCTAGCATGACAGTCTTGCCATCACCCGCTTTAAATGGGCCATATGGATAGATAGTTGCGTGTGACGCGCCATTTCTTGGCGGCGGCTCTGCACCCTTATAGGCGTAATACATTGGAAAACTCATCCACTCACCAAGTGACTCAAGCATAGAGATATCAATGACTGAACCTTTGCCTGTTTTTCCTCTTTGTAATAGGGCGGCCAAGATATTGGTATACGCATACATGCCTGCTGCAATATCAGCGATGGAGTTACCAGCTTTACTAGGCGATTCAGGTGTTCCTGTAACCGATAAGAATCCTGCCTCACTCTGAATGAGGAGATCGTAGGCTTTCTTGTCGCGATAAGGTCCGTTATTACCGTATCCAGAGATATCGCAGAGAATGAGTTGTGGGTTGTCTTTTTGCAAGATCTCTGCAGTCAAACCCATGCGAGTAGCTGCTCCAGGTGCGAGGTTTTGTACTAAGACATCAGCAGTCTTTAATAATGTCTTTAGTATTGCAATTGCTGCCGGCTGCTTTAGATCTAAAGTTAAACTTTCTTTAGAGCGATTGACCCATACAAAGTGAGAGCAGAGTCCGTCCACCTGGGTATCGTATCCCCTGGCAAAGTCACCACCACCAGGCCGTTCAACTTTAATCACTCTGGCACCTAAATCCGCTAACTGACGAGTGCAAAAGGGTGCTGCAATGGCGTGCTCAAGAGAAACAACGGTAATGCCATCTAATGGACGAATGCTCATATATCGTTCTCTTAGAAAGATCTTGGTAGACCAAGAACATGTTCAGCAATATAGGAGTAAATCAAGTTTGTTGAAATAGGGGCAACTTGATAGAGGCGAGTTTCTCTAAATTTCCGCTCCACGTCATATTCGTTCGCAAACCCGAAGCCACCATGTGTTTGTAAGCAGACGTTAGCCGCTTCCCAGGATGCTTTAGCGGCCAAGAACTTTGCCATATTGGCTTCAGGCCCACAAGGTTGGTGGTTATCAAACAACTCACAGGCTTTAAAGCGCATGAGATTCGCTGCTTCCGTTTCAATGTAGCTGTCGGCAATGGGAAACTGAATTCCTTGGTTCTTGCCAATCGGACGATCAAATACCACGCGGTCGTTGGCATAGCGGCGAGCACGATCAATAAACCAGTAGGCATCACCAATACATTCAGCTGCGATTAAGACGCGTTCTGCATTCAGGCCATCCAAGATATATTTAAAGCCCTGACCTTCAGTGCCGATAAGGTTCTCTACAGGGATTTCTAGATTGTCAAAAAATACTTCATTCGTTTCATGGTTGACCATATTAGTGATTGGCCTGACTTCCATGCCCCTGCCAATAGCGTCGGCAAGATTCACGATAAAGATCGACATACCTTCTGACTTGCGTTGTACCTCGCTTAGGGGAGTAGTGCGCGCCAGCAAAATCATCAGGTCAGAATGCTGAATGCGGGAGATCCATACTTTTTGACCATTCACCACATACTTGTCACCTTTTTTTACTGCAGTGGTTTTCAGTTTGGTTGTATCGGTTCCGGTGGTGGGCTCAGTAACGGCCATACTTTGCAGTCGTAGTTCGCCCGTAGCAATTTTTGGAAGATAGAGTTTCTTCTGAGCTTCTGAGCCATGACGCAACAAAGTACCCATGTTATACATCTGACCGTGGCATGAACCTGAGTTGCCACCTGAAAAGTTGATCTCTTCCATGATGACGGAGGCTTCTGCTAAACCTAAGCCAGAGCCACCATATTCTTCCGGAATGAGCGCTGCTAACCAACCTGCCTTGGTCATTGCATCCACAAAAGCCTCTGGATAGCCCCGTTCATGATCAATCTTCTGCCAATAGGCGGAATCAAAAGAACCACAGAGATCACGCAATGCTTCGCGCATTTCTTGGTACTGGTCTGGCTTAGGAATAGGGTGATTCATGAAAGTCTCAATTTTTTGGCTTTATGGTTTATTTACAAGTTCAGGCACTAGTTTAAGCAAGATTTGAAATTCATGGCGAATGGTCAAAACAAGGCAAAATAGGGGTTAATGAGATCTAGAAAAATCTGTTCGTATCCCAGCGCATTAGAGGCCGTTGCTTAATGGAGCATATGTTTCACCATTTTTTTGAATGGTTTGGAATGCCTTCAGTCGGCTTGTCGGCGGTATTTATCAGTGCCTTTATTTCCGCAACATTAATACCTGCCGGTTCTGAACCCATTCTCTTTGGCTATATTACTCTCAACCCGCATTTATTTTGGGTTGCAGTCTTGGTTGCCACTATCGGCAATACATGTGGTGGTATGGTCGATTGGTGGCTCGGAGTAATTGCCCGCAATAGCTTCAAAGCAATAGATGAGCCACGAGATGGCCGTCTTCAGCGTTGGTTGAAGAGTTGGGGGCCTAAGTTGCTGCTGCTATCTTGGCTGCCTGGAATAGGTGATCCCATCTGTCTAGCGGCAGGGTGGTTAAAACTTCCTTGGCAGCCTTGCCTTGTTTATATGTTTATTGGTAAGCTTTTTCGCTTTGTTACGCTCACTTGGTTGCTGACTTTAGTTCCAGAGAGCTTTTGGCACCAATTGGGGCGTTGGCTGCACCTAATTTAATCAAACGTTTAAACCGCGCAATATTTCTGCTGAATTTCGTCATTGTTTAAGAGGTTCTGGGCGGTGTCATGGAATACTATTTCACCTTGATCCAGTATGTAAGCGCGGTCAGAGATCTTCAGAGCCTGCTGAACGTTTTGCTCTACCAGCAAAATAGTGAGACCCTCTTGTTTTAATTTGGCAAATAGTTCGAACATTTCTTCAACCAAGACGGGCATGATGCCCTCTGAAGGCTCGTCGAGAAGAATGACTTTAGGTTTGCCTATCATGGCTCTAGCAATGGCCAGCATTTGCTGTTCACCACCCGACATTGAAGTACCGTCTTGATGAAGGCGCTCTTTTAATCTGGGGAATGTCTCGGCAATTTCATCAACTAATGCACTCATATCGCCTGTGTTCTTCTTCGCTATCACGCCAAGCTCAAGATTTTCTTTAACGGTAAGCCCTGGAACAATACGACGATCCTCTGGGACATAAGCCAATCCCAAGTGAAAGCGTTCATGGGCTGGTAAATCTAAAAAAGAAGTGCCATCAATAGAGGCTTTGCCCTGACGCTTGGACAGCAGACCCATTAAAGAGCGTAGGGTGGTAGTTTTACCTGCACCATTACGACCCATCAAGGTAACAATCTCACCTTTATGTACTTCAAGTGAAATACCTTGCAATACGTGACTGCGGTCATACCACGCGTTTAAATTTTCTACACGCAACATAGTTTACTTTCTGATTAACCTTGACCTAGGTACACACGGCGTACCTCGGCATTATTTTGGATTTCTTCTGGGGTACCTTCAGCTAAGAATTCACCATGGTGTAGAACGATGATGCGTTTGCAAAGACCCATAATCAGTTTCATTTTGTGCTCAACCAAAATCACAGTGCGCTCACTGGCGAGAGTGCGAATCAGATCCATCATGACCAGTGTTTCTTCTGGAGACATGCCTGCAGTAGGTTCGTCTAGCAATAGCAGGCTAGGATTACAGGCTAAGGCCATAGCAATTTCTAGAGCGCGTTGTTGGCCATGCGCTAAGTCACCAGTCTTCTTATTGCGTAAGTGCTCAAGATTGACTCTATGAAGTAATTCATCAGCAATCTCAATTGGCTTTGGATAGCTTTGCGCATTACGCAGAAAGTTATAACGCGCTGTTTCCATCTGCGCAGCCACGCGGACATTCTCGTGGACGCTCAGCTGCTTGAAGACATTAGTTATCTGAAAGCTTTTTGAGATACCAATGCGTGCAAACTCATGTTGCTGCATGCCAGTAATGTCTTTGCCATTAAATAAGATTTGGCCGCTTGTAGGAGGGAATGCGCCGCTCAAGACGTTAAAGAATGTGCTTTTACCAGCACCATTTGGGCCAATAATGGCAGTGAGTGTTCCGGGCATAAAGCTGGTGGACACATCTTGTAGTGCTTTGAACTTGCCAAAGCTTTTGCTAACCTGACGCGCTTCAAGAATAGGGGTTGTAGTGGCGCTATTCATTATTTCGAATCCTGATTAATGTGCAGCTTGCTCAGAATGGTTCCCCAAATTCCCTTGGGGAAGAACAATACAAAAAGCATAAATATCAAGCCAATCACAGCCATCCAATGTTTGGTAAAGGTGGTGACAACATCCTCCAAATAGAGCATGACAGCGGCACCAATGAATGGACCAAAGAAGGTACTCATTCCACCCAAAATACTCATCATGACGGCTTGACCAGATTGCAAGTAGTGCAAGGAGTCAATGGGCACAATAGAGAGGTGCAGGGCGCGTAATGAGCCTGCTAGACCGCAAATCGCTGCTGACAATACAAAAACTAATAGTTTTGTACGTGCCACATCAAAGCCACACGCAGCAGCACGTTTCTCATTCTCGCGAATCGCTTCCATGACAGCCCCTAAGGGTGAGTTCAAGATGCGAGAAATCAGCCAGATCGCAAGCACCACAAAGAAAAGAATGATGTAGTACTTCACTAGTGGATTTAAGAAGTCCACTGGAATACCGAAAATATTGAATTGATCAACACGGACTCCACGCAAGCCATTTTCACCACCCGTCAGACTCTCTGCTTTGTAGAAGATGTAATACACAATTTGACCAAGCGCCAGGGTCACCATCGAGAAGTAGATGCCGCGTGTTCGAATGGCAAGGTAGCCCATGATGAGGCCACCAATAGCGGCACCAATAATGCCCGCCAAAATTGCAGTACCCCAAGGCAATCCATAGTGAACAATACTGATTCCAGTCAGGTAGCTGCCAATTCCTAAAAATGCTGCGTGACCAAAGGACAGGAGACCCATATAGCCAAACAGTAAATTAAAGCCCATGGCGAATAAGCCAAAGATCAAAATATTGATCGCTAAAGCTTCATACGGCATGATGAATGGAAAGATTGCCAAGAACAGCGTGCTAGCAAGTACGCGATGGCGCGCAATGAGTTGAAAAAATGAATTCATAAATATTCGGAGTCTTAGCCCATCGCTCCTGCTTTACCAAATAAACCTTGCGGGCGAATTAACAGTACTACAGCCATCAGCACAAAAATGGAGAGCTCCGCTAAATCAGGGAAAAATAAGGACGTCATGCTGTAGACCACACCTACCAGTAGGCCGGCAACTACCGCGCCTACTGGTGAGCCCATGCCACCGACCACGGTTACTACAAACGATTCCGCCAGAATGGGAATGCCCATTTCTGGATTTACTGAGCGTGTTGGTGATGCAAGGATTCCGGATAGGCCGGCAATAGCGCAGCCTAAGCCAAAGACTAGTAGCCAAACTTTAGCAATATCAACACCAAGTACTTTGACAATTTCTTGATCTGCTGCACCGGCCTTAATGATAAGGCCATAGCGCGTCTTTTGAATCAAGAACCAGACACCTAAAATGATTACAGCGGTAGCGGCAATTAAGAAAAGGCGATATTTCGGGAAATAGCCAATACCCACATTCATTGATCCAGTAAGTCCTTCGGGGGTAACTGAAGGCAGGCCTTCAATGCCGAAGGTCACTCGCATAACTTCGATCAGCACATAAGAGAGACCAAAGGTAAGTAGCAGTGGATAGTCAAGTCCGCGACCGTATAGCGGTCTAACCAAAAAACGCTCAGTGAGTAGACCTATGCAGCCAGTGAAGAGCGGGGTTAGTACCAGGCTAAACCAAAAGCTTCCGGTGATCCCCAAAAAGTACACACCTAAAAATGCACCGACCATAAAGAAGGCGCCATGTGCGAAGTTCACCACATTGAGCATGCCAAAAATCAGACACAAGCCCAGGGCTAGAAGTGCATAAATACTGCCTAAGGCGATGCCTGTAAGCAACTGCATGCAAAGAAGTTCAAATGTAAGACCGGTCATAAATGTACTCAGAAAAAACTCCCCTTGACCAAGTGGTGCAGGGGAGTGGATCAGGGTGAACTATGCGTCCACCCTGAAATTTTAAGATTAGGCTTTGTGGCCTAGCTCTGCGCAAGTGCGCATGTTTTTCTCAGTAGTGGGTTCAATGGTCAAAATATTGAAGACGTCATACTTATCTTTCATATTTTTCGATTTAGATTCTACGATGATGACGGTTTGAACAGCCTGGTGGTCACACTTACGATAGTACTCAGGACCTTTGTACCAGTCATACTTCATATTCTCCATTGCGGTAACCACTTTCATAGTGTCAGTAGATTTCGCAATCTTCACACCAGCCAAGACGCTCTTCACCCCAGCGTAGCCTAGTGCACCGTAGTCAGAAGGTACCGAGCCGTTATACATTTTGCGGAAAGCGTCATTGAATGTTTTTGCAGTCGGAATGCGATCCTCTAGACCCCAGTAATACGATGTGCCGCCAATGATGCCTTCAAACGCTTCTGGTCCACCAGCAAGACGGGCAGTATAGAGGAGGACAGGTGTAACGATCTTGATGTTATTTTTCAGACCAAAGTCAGTACATTGCTTGGCTGAATTCACTAAATCACGTCCGAAGTTGCAGAGCACCAAGATGTCTGGGTTCAATGCCTTAATACGTGGCAAGAAAGCGGAGTAATCAGATGTGCCTAATGGGTGACGAATGTCAGCTAAGGTAGTAGCACCCATCTCTTTGCCTACGCGCTCAAAAGCACGAACCATTTCATGGCCATAAGCATAGTCAGCTGTGAGGAAGACAATTTTTTTACCAAAACGTGGAATGGAGTAACGTGCTACAGCGCCAGCAGTCATCGTTGGGTTCAGCGCCTCGTGGAAGGTGTAAACGCTCCAGTCCTTCACTTCATTAATTGCATCAGATTGGCTGATGGAGTTAAAGAGAACTTTACGTTCTTTACAAACAGCGTTGATGGAGAGCTGCGTTGCTGCTGAAAGTGAGCCTACTACGAAGTTCACTTTATCTTTTTCGATTAACTCTAATGTACGAGTTGCAGCTTCACCTGGGTTAAGCTTGTCGTCGCGTACCAAAAGCTCTGCTTTACGACCATTGAATCCGCCAGCATCATTGAATTCTTTAATGGCTAATTCAGCAGCCTTTACTTGGTCTTGAGCTTCTGCGGAGAATGGACCAGTCAATGGAGTTGGAAAACCAATCTTAATAGTGTCGGCTTGAGCATTTGCTACGTTTAGCCAAAGTGGTGTGCTTGCTACGGCTGCTCCACCAATTAACATCTGGCGTCTTGTTTGATTCGTTACTTTTTGTTTCATGGTTGTCTCCTCCATATAAAACTTTGTTAAATAAGAACACTTTTTGTTTTTTTAAATCTTAACTGAATGCGCCTTTTAATGTGCAGATTCAGGCACTGCTTTCCCTTGAGCTAATAGATTACTAATATCAATCGCTGTTTCCGCCATGACAGTATCGGCATTTCTTTTGAGCTTCTCGTTATCCCTATTACCCTTACTACCTTGGGCCTGCATATAGCGCCCTAAATATTGGGCTCTAGCCACTACCTGCTGACCCATTTTGAGTCGCTCATCGCTATAGGCCTTAAATGCTGCTGGAGTAGCGCCTAGCGCGGCAATATGTTTTGCAATCACCATGGCTTCGTCACCAGCCTTGGTGACACCCATACCTACATGAGGCCTACCTACAAATGAAGCATCGCCCATTAAGGCAATTCTGCCAAAAACAATTTGTTCAGAGCGTACGTCATAAATTGCCTGTAAAAATGGTGCCGCAGTCTTCTCTAGTATTTCTGCGTATTGTGGTGCCAGGATTTCTTGGGCAACTTTGCGCATATGAGCAATATGCTTCCAAGAAACTTTCAATGGCGGAATTCCGGTAGGGTAGTAATGACCATCATCATCGGTCAATAGACTGACCAGCTCTTCATGTTCTGATGCCGGACGATACCAAACAAAGTTATACCGACGTTTGCCTGGGCGCGTATCGTTGCCAGAGCCTGCGACTGGGTAGCCCAGCATTTGCTCACCATTTGGTAAGCAAAAACCAAAGCGATTAAATAAGGTCTCAAGAGTGTATTTTGATAAGCAGGCCTCGTCACATACACCGCGCCAGGCTACGTAGCCAGCATATTCAGGCTGAATCTGAGGTGCAACCTGCGCCCGCACTGCAGAACGGATGCCATCGGATGCAATAAGTAGCTCAGCATCGTATTGACTGCCATCCTCACAAAGTACCTGCACAGCATTCGCATCTTGAGTAACGGACTTGACTGTCTTGCCCTGAAGATAGCGTTCACTTGGAAAGCTTTCCTTTAGCATCTGATACAGGCGACTCCAGGAGGTCAGTACTTGCGGTAATTCCATTTCACCTAGACTTTCCCCATCGGCCCCTAAAGTGATGCGCTTAGTAACGGGTACACCCAGCGTTTCATCAACGGTGACGCCTGCAGCTTTGAGTGCTTCTGCTAGGGCATCATGGGTCACAATTCCGGCACCACGCCCATCCAAGGATCCCACTGTCTTTTCTAGCAAGTTGACGTCATGACCTTGGCGCAGCAAAATATTGGCTGCGAATAAACCGCCAAGAGAGCCGCCAATGACTAGAATTTTTGCCATCAATAGCCCCTATGCCGCTTTCGCATCTAGAGCAGTTTTTTCTGCTGCTGGATAGTTCAATTCAATGACAATGCCATTTGGGTCATCCAAAAATAATTGATGGAGTCCTATTACTGGTACGGTCCGCTCGCGATAGGAAATCTTTAATTCTTTTAATAAGTTAATTTTCTCTTCTAAGCCGACTGCAAAAAAAGCAATATGGTCAACCGCACCGGATCCATAAAGTGAACTAGGGTCACGCTCTCCTAAGTATTGTTTTAGTCCGTTTGGATCATTTTTATCAATAGCAATGAGATGCAAGACTGCATTAGCCCAGCTACTTTCATCACCGTTGTATAACCAAACCCCCGGAAAAGGGAACTCTGGTCTTGGACCAGCTGTGAGGCCGAGTAACTTGCTGTAGAAGTCAGTAGTTTTTTCAATCTCGAGACTACGGATGGAAAAGTGATTCAGGCTTAAGTTAGACATAGTGACCTTTTGAATTAAGCAAATAATGATTTAGCGGAACGAAGGTAAGACTGCACGCGATCGCGGATGATTTCTTGTTCTGTATCGGGGCTCTCAGCGGCATAGATAGCTTGCCCATAGATCCAGCGTCTCATGCCGATGTAGAAGACGCCACCATGCAAGCCCATCAGAAACTCAAGCTCACGCTGTGTGGGCTTAGAGGTATTCGGCCGCCCACAATACTTGCGAGTTTCCCGAATTAGTCTTGGTAA
>Ga0209189_1001629_pt1 | contig 16582 bp, 18 predicted proteins | sample C_130820_EF_Meta_FD_187308 | JGI IMG/M metagenome (GOLD analysis project Ga0209189, IMG submission 187308) | Freshwater microbial communities from Lake Croche, Canada to study carbon cycling - C_130820_EF_MetaG (SPAdes) (version 3) | ecosystem: Environmental > Aquatic > Freshwater > Lake... | reverse complement strand
CGTTACTGCTTGGATTGCGAGGTGCGCTTCGTATGCCATGGTGAATGCCCCAAGCACCGCTTTCTGCAAACCCCGGAAGGAGAACCGGGTTTGAACTACCTTTGCGAGGGGTACAGGCATTTTTTCAACCATGTGGCTCCATACATGGAAACCATGGGCAACTTGCTGCGTCAGCAGCGATCCCCAGGCCTGATCATGGACATGATCGCCAACCGCGAGATTTCCGGAAGTTGATGCCGGGAGATCCACCCCGGCGAAGGGACGCACCTAAAATCCTACCAATGGATCCCTCAATCGCGGCGCCTCGGCGATGCCTTTCATCAGGGACGCGATGCTTGGTTTCCGCCGGCAATTCATTTTAACGATTCAACTTTTTTTCTTTTTATCCGATTCTCCACACCCATGAAGATTACCCACCGCACGATTCCGGGATGCCCTCCGGCGCTTGGCCCCTACAGCCTGGCAGTACGCACAGAGTCGCCTCTCCTCTTTGTCTCGGGAATCACACCTTGGGATCCCGTCACGGGCAACATCGAGAGAGGCTCCGTCGCGGAGCAGACTCGGTTGGTGCTCGAGAATATCAGGCGGATCGTGACCGAGGCTGGTGGAGACCTTGCGAACACGGTCTCCTGCCGCGTTTACCTCGCCACCATGACCCAGGAAAACTTCAAGGAGATGAACACCGTTTATGCGGAGTATTTCAGCGGCGAGAACCCGCCCGCCCGGGCTACTGTGGGGGCGCAACTTCCCGGCGACTTCGATATCGAGATCGAATGCGTCGTTGCCATGAAGAAATAAGCACCCATGAAACGCACCATCCGCCTCCCGCTGCTTCTCGCTCTCCTCTCCATTGCCTCCTCAATCCCGCTCCGCGCCCAGCAGGATGCAGGATCGGAGTATATCGTGATCTCCGGAGCCCCCTCGCTGATCGAGTGGGAGAAGTTCAAGAAAGTCCCCCACGACCACTGGTGGGCGAACTTTGTGCGGGCCGCCCGAATAAGGCTCGGAGAACTGCGCGAGCGTCACGGTGACGATGCCCTCGTGACCTGGATGGTCTACAAACCCGGCTACGAACGGCGAAGCGCCCGCCAGGAAAGAAAGGATCTCCTCTCCGACATCCGCAGCGTGCAGCAGAAGTACAGGCTGAACCTCGTCTACTTCGGCAGCCAGAAACAGTTGCTCGATTACCTGAACGGCGGGACCGCTCAGCATCCCCGCGATACTTGCAAGATCGCAGACCTCGAGTACTTCGGCCATTCCAACCGTGCCTGTTTCATGTTCGACTATAGCAACGAAATCGACAGCGGATCAAAAACCTGGCTCCACGAAACCGAACTCAACCGGATCAATCGGGGAATCTTCGTCGCAAAGCCCTTCATCAAAAGCTGGGGCTGCCATACCGGCGAAAGCATGAGCGCACTTTGGCGCAAAGCCACAGGCCAACGCATGATCGGCGCCATCGGGTCGACCGATTACTCTGGAAGTGATGATCCCGGCTGGCATCCGAAGCTCGGCAGCAGCAACGGTCGATGGGTCCAGTAGGAATGCCGAAAGGTCCCTTATCGTGAACGAAGACCCTCACGAAAGCGGCTTGAAAAAAGCCCTTCACTATCTGGGGCGCGCGATGTTGCTGCGCTGTCCCGTCTGCGGGAAACACCCCATTTTTTTTCCGGCGCTCCGCATCCGTTCACTCCGTGACTGGTTTGCCCCACTGGATGGCTGCCCCCGCTGCGGCTACCCCTACGAGCGGGAACCCGGCTACTTCCTTGCCTCGGTTTGGATGATCAACTACGGAGCCGGCAGTATCCTCGGCATTCTGATCTATCTGATTCTCGAATTCACCCTGCATCCCCCGATCGGCACCCTGCTTGCCGCTGTCCTGACACCCATCGTGCTCTTCAATCTGCTCTTCGCTCGCCACTCCAAGGCCCTCTTTATAGCGATCGACCACCTCTCCGATCCCCATGAAAAGGATCCCGGAGACGAGGGTGGGAATCTTCCCAAGCCAGAGGCACCCACCAAGGGATCCGGCGGCCCTGCCAAGCCGATCAAGGGCCAAGAACTGGAAGTCGCCCATCGGTAAGAGGAGAACTTGCACTGCAGTTCTTGAGAGCGAAGGCTGAAGATGGGAGATCTTACCTGATGGTTCCTGCATTTTGCGTTGCCTGCTTCGTAGCAGCCTTCGGTCTTCAGCCCAAAAGCCCTGTCATCGCGTCATAGACGCAACGCCTTATTGCCAGAGGGAGCCACATTTTTTTAGTATCAACGATCGAACCCATGCCCAAACTTCTCTACCTCGACCACAACGCCACCACCCCGATTGATTCCACGGTGCGCGACGCCATGCTGCCGTGGCTTGAAAACGAGTTCGGAAATCCCTCCAGCGTCTACGCGCTCGGCCGCCGCGCCTCGGTCGCACTGACGACCGCCAGGGAACAGGTCGCCGGACTGGTAGGAGCCCAGCCTTCCGAGATCATCTTCAACAGCTGCGGCACCGAGGCGACCAACACCGCCATTCTCTCCGCGCTGGCAATCGATCCCGACAGGCGCCATATCATCACTTCCACGGTCGAGCACAGCGCCACCATCAAGCTCTGCGAACACCTAGCCACCCGAGGCTACGAGATCACCTGGCTGCCGGTCGATAAGGATGGATTGGTTGATCCGGACAAGCTGGAGACATCCATCACCTCCGAGACGGCTGTCGTCTCCCTTCTTTGGGCCAATAACGAGACCGGGGTCCTCTTCCCCGTGGAGGAGATCGCCTCCATCACGGCTCGCAAGAAAATTCCGCTCCACCTCGACGCCGTTCAAGCCGCTGGGAAGATACCGCTCCATCTCGAGACCCTCGGCGTCCAGTATGTCTCCCTCTCGGCCCACAAGCTCTACGCTCCCAAGGGAGTCGGCGCCCTTTACGTAAACCGTCGTGCCCGCTACACCCCCCTGCTGCGCGGCAGCCAGGAAGGGAGCCGCCGCGGAGGCACGCAGAGCGTCGCCTCCATCGTGGCGTTTGGAAAGGCCGCGGAACTTGCGATGAACCATCTCCCCACCTCCGCCGACCGGATCCGCACCCTGCGCGACCGCTTCGAGAACACCCTACTCTCCTCGGTCGATGGAGTCAGGCGCAACGGCGCCTCCGAACCTCGGCTCCCCAACACCAGCAACCTCACCTTCACCGGCATCGACGCCGAGACGGCCCTCCTCCTCTTCGACAAGGAGGGTCTCTGCTGTTCGGCGGGATCGGCCTGTAGCAGCGGCTCGATCAATCCCTCCCATGTCCTCACTGCGATGGGGGTCACTCGGGACGAGGCCCGCGCCAGCCTTCGCTTCTCGTTCGGTCGAACCACATCGGAAGCCGAGATCGACCGCTCGATCGAAATCATATCGCGCATCATCACCAAACTCCGCGCCGCACAACCTACCGAAGGATCGCCTGTCCACATGAACGCCTGATTCCCGAGTGGACTCACAGGAATCAAGGGGATGTCGCAGAGGATCAATCTGCGCGTAACCACTCCACCCCTTTTTCCTTCCTTCCTGATTTGCCTGCTTGGCTACCGCCGTCGGCTTAAAAAATCTCTGCGCTAGACCCCAGGCTTGGTTTCTCAGGCGAGGCGGTTGACGCAGTTCAGATCCTCGAATGAGGAGAGGAGGCGCTTCGTGAAGGAATCCTCGGCGGCACCTAACCACACCCGGGGATCGTAGAACTTCTTGTTCGGTGAATCAGCTCCGGTGGGATTGCCGATCTGGCCTTGGAGGTAATCGTGGTTCTTGGCCTCGTAGGCACGGATGCCGTCCCAGAACGCCCACTGAAGGTCCGTGTCGAGATTCATCTTGATGGCACCGTAGCCGATCGCCTCGCGGATCTCCTCGCGGGTGGAACCCGATCCGCCGTGGAAGACGAAGTTCACGGGCTTCGGACCCGTTCCGAGGGTCTTCTCGATGAAGTCCTGGGAGTCCTTAAGAATGCTTGGCTTGAGCTTCACATTGCCCGGCTTGTAGACGCCATGCACGTTGCCGAAGGCGGCTGCGACCGTGAAGTTGGGACTGATCTTGCCCAGAATGGTGTAGGCCTGAGCGACTTCCTCGGGCTGGGTGTAGAGTTTTGACTCTTCCACACCCGAGTTATCAACCCCGTCCTCCTCTCCTCCGGTGACACCCAGTTCGATCTCTAGGGTCATCCCCATCTTGTTCATCCGTTTGAGATATTTGGCGCAGATTTCCAGGTTCTCGTGCAGAGGCTCCTCGGAAAGATCGAGCATGTGCGAGCTGTAAATCGGCCTGCCGGTCTTCGCGAACTGCTCCTCGCTGGCAGCGAGCATCCCGTCGACCCAAGGGAGAAGCTTCCTGGCGCAATGGTCGGTATTGAGAATGACGGGCACGCCGTAGGCCTTCGCTGCGGCGTCGACGTAGTTCGCGCCGGCGATGCCGCCGAGGATGGAACCGGTCAATCTTTCCTTCGTGATTCCCTTGCCGATGAAAAAGTGGGCGCCCCCGTTGGAAAACTGAACCATCACTGGCGAGTTCACCTCGCGGGCCGCGGCCAGCGTCGCGTTCACGGAACTGGTTCCGATACAGTTGACGGCGGGGAGTGCGAACGCATTCGCCTTGGCGTGATCAAGAAGTTCCTTCACCTCTTCGCCGAAGAGGACGCCTGCACGAAATTGTTTGCTCATGGATTTATGGATGGGTTGTTGTTTGTCGTTGTTGTCGGGGCGGGTACCCGGAGGCCTGCCAAAGAAAAGGAAATAGGGCCTAACGCGTCACCCGATGACAAGCAGATACCGTTCCAATTCCAAAATTCATGACCGGGCTCTTGAGGGATCGGCGACCAGAACGCATTCCATCCCGGCGGCATGGGCCGAGCGTCGGCCGATCTCCGTATCCTCGAAGACCAGGCATCCCGCAGGGTCGACCCCGAGACGCCTGGCGGCCTCAAGGTAGGGATCGGGTGAGGGTTTTCCATGCGCGTAATCCTCGGAGGTGATGATCGCATGGAAAAGAGGGATCAATCCTAGGCTATCCAGAGTCGAGGTGACAGCCTCGCGGCCCCCTCCGGAGGCCACGGCAAGCGGCTTCGTGCCATGCATCTTCCTGGCAAAGGTGACCACCGGTTCGATCGGACGCACCTCGGGAATCAGGGAGTGGTAGAATCTCTCCTTGTGATGGACCATGGCCTCGGGATCCATGAAGAGACCCTGCATCTTGTTGAGTTCCTCGACGATTTCCCGGGTGGGTCGCCCTCCCCAACTGTAGTAGAGATCCTCCGGCAGAACGGCCCCATGGGGCTCGAGCGCCATTTTCCAAGCGTCGTAGTGAAGGCTCATGGTGTCGGCCAGTGTGCCGTCGCAGTCGAAGATGTAGGCGTCGAAGTCACGATCCGGAAGTTGCATCAGGATCTGATAGAGGGTCGCTTTGCATTTGACGAAAAAAAAGAGCCCCAGTATGCTAACCGTTCGGCATTTTCCACCCCGCCAACCATGCGCCACACCATCTCCATCCTCGTCGAGAACAAGTTCGGCGTCCTCACCCGCATCGCCGGGATGTTCAGCGGACGCGGCTTCAACATCGACACCCTGAACGTCGGCCCGACGCTCGACCCCGAGACCTCCCGCATGACGATCGTGGTCCGCGGGGACGACAAGGTGCTCGATCAGGTCAACAAGCAGCTCGACAAGCTGGTGAATGTCATCAGCGTCGAGGATTTCGGGGATACCGACTACATCGACCGCGAACTCGTCCTCATCCGCGTCAAGGCCGACGCCAAGGCCCGCGCCGAGATCATGCAGATCTGCGACATCTTCCGCGCCAAGATCATCGACGTGCAGTCCAAGCGCCTAGCCGTCGAGATCACCGGCTCAGAGAGCAAGATCGATAAATTTCTCACCCTTATGGAACCATTCGGCATCACCGAGTTGACCCGTACCGGTAAAATTGCCCTGGCCCGATCTAAGTAACCAGCACCACTCCTATTCCACCTGATTTATCACCACATTTCCCATAACCAAAAAACCCACAACCCATGCCTGCCAAAATCTACACCGAGAAAGATGCCGACCTGAAGTTCTTCAAGGGAAAAACCTGCGCCGTGATCGGCTTCGGTTCCCAAGGACACGCCCACGCCCTCAACCTCAAGGAGAGCGGTGTCAAGGTCGTCATCGGTCTCTACCCCAAGAGCAAGAGCAGAGAGGTCGCAAAGAAACTGGGCTTTCAGGTCTTTGACACCGCCGAGGCTGTCAAGAAGGCAGATGTGATCATGGTTGCCGTCCCTGATCTGACGATCCCCGAAGTCTACGAGAAGGACATCGCCCCCCATCTCACCGTCGGCAAGACCCTCCTCTTCAGCCACGGCTTCGCGATCCACTACAAGACGATCGTTCCTCCCAAGCATGTCGACATCATCATGGTGGCTCCCAAGGGCCCCGGTCACACCGTCCGCCGTCAGTATCAGGAGGGCAAAGGGGTTCCCACGCTCATCGCCATCTTCCAGAACAAGAGCGGTAGCGCCAAGAAGACCGCCCTTACCTGGGCCAAGGGCATCGGCGGCACCCGCGCCGGCGTTTTCGAGACCTCGTTCAAGGAGGAGACGGAGACCGATCTCTTTGGCGAGCAGGCCGTTCTCTGCGGCGGCACCTCGGCCCTCATTCACGCAGGGTTCGAAACTCTCGTTGAGGCAGGCTACCAACCCGAGATGGCCTACTTCGAGGTCCTGCACGAGCTCAAGCTGATCGTCGACATGATCAACGAGTCCGGCATCAGCGGCATGCGCTTCTCCATCTCCGAGACCGCCAAGTACGGTGATATCGTCGTCGGCCCCAAGGTTGTCGACGCCTCCGTGAAAAAGCGGATGAAGACCGCCCTCAAGGAAATCCAGACCGGCAAGTTTGCCAAGGATTGGATCAAGGAGGCCAAGACCGGCAAGAAGAAGTATAATGCCCTTCTCAAGGCCGGCGAGAAGCACCCCATCGAGAAGGTGGGAGAGCAGCTCCGCTCCCGGATGTCCTGGGTTAAGAAGAAGAATATCAAGGGGGCTCAGGCCGCCTACTAGGCTTCTCAAACCAGAGATCCACCCAACGAAAACGCCCGGGGACATCCGGGCGTTTTTTTGTGTTCGGGAATCGAAATTCAGTGGTCGCCTGACGGAGGTTTATTCTGGACGGGTGGGCTCTTTGGCCTAGAACTGGTCGCATCATGATCAATGAAATCAAGATCCTCCTCGGAGCAGAAGCCGACTCCCTGCTTGGCCACACCTGCAAGACGGTTTCCAAGGATCTCCTGCACCTTCCGGGGCCTGATTTCGTCGACCGCATCCATCTCGGCAGCGACCGCAACCCGCGCGTTCTGGCGAACCTCCAACGCATGTATGGCACCGGCCGTCTTGCCAATACCGGATACCTCTCGATCCTCCCCGTCGATCAGGGCATCGAGCACTCTGCCGGCGCCAGCTTTGCCAAGAACCCCATCTACTTCGACCCCGAGAACATCGTGAAGCTGGCGATTGAAGGTGGCTGCAATGCCGTCGCCTCGACGTTCGGCGTCCTCGGTTCCGTGGCCCGTAAGTACGCCCACAAGATCCCCTTCCTCGTGAAGGTGAACCACAACGAGTTGCTCACCTACCCGAATGTCTCCCGCGAGATCATGTTCGGCACCATCGGGGAGGCCTACGACATGGGCGCCGCGGCCATCGGGGCGACCATCTACTTCGGCGGTGAGGATGCCAGTCACGAGATCATCCAGGTCGCAGAGGCCTTCCATCACGCCCATGAACTCGGCATGGCCACTGTCCTCTGGTGCTACCTCCGCAACGACGCCTTCAAAAAAGATAAGGATTATCATCTCTCAGCCGATCTCACGGGACAGGCCAATCACCTCGGAGTCACCATCGAGGCAGACATCATCAAGCAGAAGCTCCCCGAGAACAACGGGGGCTACAAGGCACTCAATACGGGCAACTCGAGCTACGGCAAACTTGACGAACGCATCTATACCGAACTGACCACCGATCACCCGATCGACCTCTGCCGCTACCAGGTCATCAACTGCTTCATGGGGCGTTCCGGCCTTATCAATTCGGGGGGAGCCTCTGGGGCTCATGACTTCGAGGACGCCGTCAAGACGGCTGTCATCAACAAGCGCGCAGGCGGTTCGGGAATGATCTCCGGACGGAAGGCCTTCCAGCGTCCGATGGATGAGGGGGCCAAGCTCCTCCACGCCATCCAGGACGTCTACCTCTGCCCCGAAGTGACGATCGCCTGATCCGGGCGAGGTGGGTTTCTTCTTTTAACGCATGAGCGAACGGGCGATTCTCGCCGCTCAGGGGTATCTGGAACTGGGCATGGCCGAAGAAGCCTTGGCCGAGCTTTCCACCCTCACCTCACTCGAGGGTGGCGATCCCGACATCATGGAGCTTAGGCTACATGTTCTGATGCAGGCCAAGCGCTGGACCGAGGCGCTCGCAACCGCCCAGGAATTGCTGTGCATCATGCCGGAAGCCGTGTCCGCCTATATTCACGGAGCCTTTGCCTTGCATGAACTGGGACGAACCGAGGAGGCGCGCGATCTTCTGCTGAAAGGCCTCGCCGGCCTCCACCGCGATCCGATCTTCCACTACAACATCGGCTGCTACGAGGCGGTGCTCGGCAACAGGGATGCCGCTTTGCACAGCCTGGCTGAAAGCTTTGCCCTAGACGAGACCTGCCGTGACTTCGCGCAACATGATCCCGATCTCGAGTGGTTGCGCCAGGATCTTGACCCAACATGACTCTGCCTGATTTTTCGGCCGTATCCGATCGTCTCGAAACGACCTTTAAGGAAATCCTATCGGAGACACCTTCTGGTGGCGCTTCGCTGGCTGTATGGCGGGAGGGAAAACCCCTGATCTCACTCCACGGAGGGGAAGCCTCCCCAGGAGTCTCATGGAACACCTCGACCCCCTGTCTTATCTGGTCGGCCAGCAAGGGGGTTGCCGCAGCCTGTGCTCTCCATGCCATGCAGGAACATGGCATTTCGCTCGGGATACCCGTCGCGGAAGTCTGGCCTAAGTTCGCGGCCTCGGGGAAGGAACGGATCACCCTTGCCGAACTTCTCTCCCATCGTGCGGGACTTGCCGCGATCGATCAAAGGGGGCTCGCAATCACCGACCACGACGCTGTTGTTTCAGCCCTGGCCAATCAACCGCCGAATTGGATCCCCGACGGAAGGCATGGATACGGCGCGCGCACTTTCGGCTTCCTTCTGGATGAGATCATCCGCCAGATCACAGGCGAGTCACTCGCCTCTTACTGGAAACAGGTCTTCCAAGAGCCCTTGGGTATCGAACTCTGGTTCGGCCTCCCGGAATCACGCGTGGAATCCGCCGCGACCGTTATTGCCCCGAAAACACCCCCTGCTCCGAGCCCTTTCTCCAAGGCCTTTGGCGATTCCTCCTCCCTGACACGCCTCGCCCTGAGTGAACCCGGAGGAACGCTCACCCCCTCGGTCATGAATGCTCCCGCAATGCGATCGGCTTCCCTTCCCTCGCTGGGAGCCATCGCAACGGCCGATGCCCTAGCCTCTTTCTACGCCATGCTTGCATCCGACGGCGGTGGGTCTTTTCATTCCGAGACGCTGTCAGCCATGCGGACCAAGTTGGCTCAGGGTCCCGACCTCGTTCTTATGGAGGACACCTCCTTCTCTGCCGGCTTCATGACAAACGCCTGCGGGGTCTACGGCACCTCCCCGTCAGCCTTCGGCCATCCCGGGGCTGGGGGTGCGCTCGCTTTTGCCGATCCCGATCAAGGGATCGGCTTCGCCTTTATCCCGAGCGCCATGCATCCGGGAGCCCTTCCTGGCCCCCGAACCCGCAAACTGATTGCAGCACTTTACGATATCAGGAGCTTGGCATAAAATCCAGGTCATGAGCGAGACGCTGGCCTCACCTGTCCCTTCCCTTCCCTGGAAAATCGGGAATGAGAAGCTCTGCCGTGTCACGGATGCCGCTTCCAACCGCCTCAACTCCCTGCTCACCAAGCAGGGGCGCCCCGAGGGGGCGCTCCGGGTGGCAGTCATCGGCGGGGGTTGCTCAGGACTCCAATACAAGATGGACCTGGTAGATGGTCCTCTCCCGCGTGACATCCTCGTCCCTTCTAAGGGAGTGAATATCGTCATCGATCCCAAGAGTGCCCTCTTTGTCAGCGGCTCAGAACTCGACTACAGTGATGATCTTCAGAAAGGGGGGTTCAAAGTCACCAATCCCAACGCTGTCGCCCACTGCTCCTGCGGAGAGAGCTTTTCGGCATAACTCGAGATTCACGGGAATGAAGAGGATGGAGTTATGAATGATCTGCTTGCGTCTATCTCCTTCATCCCTGCGAGTTGTTCCCATGGATCCCTTTGAACTTCTCGGACTCCCGCATCGGCCTCTGCTTTCCGAAGAAGAGATCGGCCAGGCTTACCGGCGGCTTGCAGGAGAACTTCATCCCGACCAGGCGGGAGGGGATGCGAACCGTTTCAAGGAACTGGGCGAGGCGGCTGCCATCCTGCGTGACCCAACCCGCAGGCTTCGCTCCCTTTCGGGCGTGAGCGGCGGATCACAGTTACCCCCCAGGGCTGCCGAACTATTCCCCAAAATAGCCACCATGCTTCGGGAAGCCGACGCACTCATCGGAAAGCACCAAGCCGCCTCCAATCCCCTTGCGAAAGCAGTGCTCGCCGCACCCCTGAAGAAACTCGCCGCCGATTTGGACGGTCTTCTCGGGATCCTTCACGGGTGGCATTCCTCACTGGATGCCCACCTCACACTCATTGAGAACACATGGCCCTCGCATGACCCGGAGGGGGTCGCCTCCCTTGCAGATTCCTTTGCCTACTCCTCCCGCTGGGAATCGCAACTACGAGAGCGGAAACTCACGCTCGACTGCCTTTGATCAGAAGATTTTTATCAGGAAATCAGGAAGGCCGGAAAATCTTGTAAAGCAATTGTCATGGAAATCTGTGAAATCGCTAAATTTCTCAAAAGCTTTGTTTTGTGTCCTTGTTTCTTGAGTTCCTGATTTCCTGATTAATCCATACGATTTACCCAATGATCGCGGGCATCGACCTCGGAACCACCAACTCCCTTATCGGAGTCTATGAGAGCGGGTTTCCATCGCTCCTTGCGGATCCTGAAGGAAACCGACTGACCCCATCGGTCGTTTTTTACCGACCTGATGGCGAGGTGCTTGTCGGCAGGCAAGCTTGTCGCATGCAGTCCTTGCACCCCGAGCTCACCATTTCTTCCGTGAAGCGCTTGATGGGTCGCCGATTCGGTGATGAAGGAACCGAGGCGTTGGCGGGAGAGAAGGGAGCTCCCGTCACTCTCCCGATCGGTGGAATGAATCTGACTACCGAGGAGGTCTCCTCGGAGATTCTCAAAAGGCTAAAGTCGATTGCGGAGGAACGTCTCGGCAGCGAGGTCGGGCGTGCGGTCATCACGGTCCCTGCCTATTTCAACGACGCCCAGCGCGCCGCGACTAAGCGAGCCGGGGAACTCGCAGGATTCACCGTGGAGCGCATTGTGGCGGAACCGACAGCTGCGGCATTGGCCTATGGACTCGATAAGCTGAGTGAGCGTTCCAAGATCGCTGTCTTCGACCTTGGCGGGGGGACCTTCGATCTCTCGATCCTGCAACTCGACACGGGGGTCTTTGAGGTTCTCTCCACCCATGGAGACACCCGTCTCGGAGGCGACGATCTCGACGAGGCGATTGCCGGACTCCTAGCACGCAAGGCGGGCATCGCCGCCTCCGATTCCGAAACCCTCATCAGGCTCAGGGAAGCCGCCCGGAAAGCCAAGGAGCGTCTCTCCACGGAGGAAGAGCTCACACTCCTCCTCCCCTTTCTCTCTGATGGTAGGAACCTTGAGATCCCGGTCACCCGGGGTGAGATCGAGATCGTCTGTGAGCCGATCATTCGCCGCACCCGCTTCCACTGCCTCCGCTCCCTGGAGGATGCAGGTCTCAAGTCGGAGGATCTTGATCAGGTGATTCTGGTCGGCGGCAGCACCCGGATGCCGCTTGTCCAGCGACTCGCTGGCGAAATCTTCGGCAAAGTACCGAACCTCTCCCAGAACCCTGACGAAGCGGTTGCACTTGGCGCCGTGCTTCAGGGAGCGATTCTTGAAGGGAATCTCCAAAATGTAGCCTTGCTCGACGTCACACCCCTCTCTCTCGGCATCGAAACTTTCGGGGGGCTCATGAATGTGATCATCCCGAGAAACACAACGATCCCCACCAAGTCGGGGGAGATGTTCACCAACGCCGTTGCCGGACAGAGTGGCATGATCATCACCGTGCTTCAGGGTGAACGGGAGATGGCCTCGGACAACTGGAAACTCGGCAGCTTCGAGATCCCCTTCCCTCCCTCGCCCAAGGGAGCAGCCCGGGTCGGTGTGCAGTTCAGCCTTGATGCCGATGGAATCCTTCAAGTGCTGGCACGGGACACATCGGGAGGCACCGAGAAGACCGTTGAGATCCGCAGTGCGGTGGAAGTCTCCGATGAAGCGGTCGAGGCGATGCTCGCCGAATCCTTGGAACATGCCTTCGAGGATATGGATGCGAGGATTTTTACGGAAGCCCGACTCAAGGCGGAGGAGATGCTCCCGGCGGTGGAGACCGCTCTGGAACAACTCGCCGGGGAACTTACCCCCGAAGAGATCTCTGAGATCCGCGCCAAATCCGCCGATGTCACCTCGGCCCTTAAAGCCAGGGAAACGGCCCTCCTTAAGCAGGCCCTCTCAGCCCTCGACAACTCCACCCAAACGCTGGCTACCCGACTTATGGAACAAGCCATGGGATAGCCCACGGAGTCTTCTCTTTTAGCCTTCAGCCTTCAACCTTAAGCATTTAACCTGTTTCCATGCTCGACATCCGCCTTATTCGTGAAGATTCCGCCACCGTCAAGGCCGGCCTTGCTACCCGCAGCGGCAATTATTCCGATCTCATTGATCAGATCCTGGCATGCGACGCACGGCGCCGGGAGAGCGAGACACGCGTTCAGCATCTCCGTGCCGAGAAGAACCGTCTGAGCAAGGAGATCGGAGGCCTTAAGAAGTCGGGAGGCGACTCCTCGGAACTGGAAGCCCAAGTGAAGGGGTTCTCGGAAGCAATGGAGGAACTCGGTCGCACCGCCTCGGAACTCGACGCCGAGCAGCGCAACCTTCTGCTTCAAATTCCGAATCTTCCCGCTCCGGGACTCCCGGACGGGAGGGATGCCGGGGCGAATGTGGCAATCCGCCACTGGGGGGAACCCGCTCCCATGAATTCCGAGGATCACGTGGCGATCGGCGCGCGACTTGGGCTTTTCGATCTAGAACGCGCCGCCAAGATCAGCGGCAGCGGTTATGTCCTCTTCACCGGTGCAGGAGCACGGCTGGAACGCGCCCTCATCAATTTCCTCCTCGATCTCCAGACTCGCTCCCACGGCTATACCGAAATCGCTCCCCCCGTCCTGGTGCGTCGCGAGTGCATGGAGGGGACGGGTCAGCTTCCGAAATTTGAGGAGGACATGTACGGCTTTGACGGAGGGGACTCGTTCCTGACACCGACCGCCGAGGTCTCTCTCACCAACATCCGCCGCGATGAGATCCTCTCCGAGTCGGAACTTCCCCTCAAGTACACCGCCTGCACGCCTTGCTTCCGTCGGGAGGCGGGATCCGCCGGTCGCGAAACCCGCGGAATGATCCGGATGCACCAGTTCGACAAGGTGGAGTTGGTCAAGATCTGCACGCCGGAACAGGCCGCCTCGGAACTCGAATCCCTCACCGCCGACGCGGAGAAGGTTCTCCAGCTTCTCCAACTTCCCTACCGCGTGCTCGAACTCTGCACCGGGGACATCGGTTTCTCCTCCTCGCGCACCTACGATCTGGAAGTCTGGGCCCCCGGCCAGGGCGGCTATCTCGAGGTCTCAAGCTGCTCCCACTTCGGGGACTACCAGGCCCGCCGCATGAACCTTCGCTACCGGAATACGGAAGGGAAAAACCAGTTCTGCCACACCCTGAACGGATCCGGAACCGCGCTTCCCCGCCTCTACGTTGCGCTGCTGGAAACTCATACGAAGCCTGGTGGGCCATTGATCCTCCCCGAACCGCTGCAGCCCTACTTCGGCGCGGCTCAGATCGGGTAAGACTGAAGTTTTTGAATCAGGAAATCAGGAAACCAAGAAGAGAAGAAAGCGGCTCGAAAACAGACTTACTGATTGCAAAGGTTCGTCCCGAGCTATCTGCAGTCTCACTTCGGAAAAAGCTGATCGTTGCTGTATCCGGTGGAGCTGACTCGGTGGCCCTTCTTCATCTCCTGATTGAGGCCGGGTACCGGAACCTTGTGGTTGCTCATTTCAATCACCGACTGCGAGGCAAAGCATCCGAGGGAGACGCCGCCTTCGTGGAGAAACTCGCCAAGAATCTCGATCTCCCTGTCGAGATCGGAGCGGGTTATGTCCGCAAGCTCGCCTCCACTCGGAAGTCCTCCCTGGAAACAGCGGCCCGCGAGGCCCGTTACTCATTCCTCGCTGCGGTTGCAAAGAAACACCGTACCTGCATGGTCGTTCTTGCCCACCATGCCGACGATCAGGTCGAGACCTGCCTCTTCAACTTCCTGCGGGGCTCTGGTATCGCGGGGCTCTCCGGAATGAAACCGCGCACGAAGCGAACCGTGGGGGGAGTTCAGTTAGAACTCCTCCGCCCCCTGCTCCCGATGGCGAAGGGCGTTTTGCTCGGCTATCTCAAGGAACGGAAGATCCGCTTCCGAGAGGATACCACCAATGCAGTAGCCGACGCTTCACGAAACAAACTCCGTCTGAAGGTGGTACCCCTGATCGAGGAACTGCTCGGCCCATCCTTTAAGGGATCGATTGTGCGCAATGCCTCACTCCTTGCCGACGAGGAGGATCTTCTCTCCTCGCTCACCCTGCCCATCGCCCTTCACGTAAAACTCCCGGTGCAATTGTTACGGGAACTGCACCCCGCTCTCCGCAGGCGCGTCCTCCATGCATGGCTCAAAAACAGAGGTGTGGAGGAACCCGGCTTCGCCGAGGTCGAGCGCGTCGCTTCCCTGCTCTATCATTCAACTGCCGCTAAGGTCAATCTCCCCGGGAACCGCCACGCCCGCCGTAGAGCCGGGGTTCTGTTTATCGAGTAAGGGCTTGCAGAGAAGTGACCTTCTCCCGGGATTTGGACCACGGTCAATTTGAGTAACCGGGGGAGTGAGGTTCTCGGATTGGTCGTGTGTTTTTCAGACTGACTTCTTTGGCGAACGCAGCCGGAGGCAAGTTCGCCAAAGAACTATGCGGCCGGTGCTCATTATAGTCGAGCCTCCACTTTTCGAGCTTCAGACGGGCATCCTGGATATCCCAGAACAGTTCGACGTTGAGACATTCATCTCGCAGTCGTCCGTTGAAGCTTTCGATGTAACCGTTCTCCACGGGCTTGCCTGGACGGATAAAGTCGAGCTTCACCCCGTGCTTGTACGCCCATGCATCCATGACCCGACTGCTGAACTCACTGCCGTTGTCCACGGTAATGGATGCCGGATACCCCCTCTGAACGGCAACCCTTTCCAGGGCATCTACCACCTTGGTCGCCGTGAGCGAATGGGCCACTTCGAGCACCGGGCACTCCCTGGTGTACTGATCCACCACCGTCAATGTCCGAAAGTAGCGGCCATCCTCCAGTTGATCGGTGATGAAGTCCATCGACCACCGCTCATTGGGTCGCTCCGCCGCTTCCACCACTCCCCGCTGTTCGCTGGCCAACTTCCGGCGCTTCTTGGTGCGCATCGTCAATCCCTGCTCCCGGTAGAGCCGGTAAACCAGCTTCTTGCCCACCTCCCATCCTTCCCTCCGCAGCATCACCGTCAGCCGTAAATACCCAAAACGAACCCTGCTCATCCCCAGATCCCTCAGGCGCATTTTCAAGGCTCCATAGTCCTTGGCTCGACTCCGGTAGTAGTAGGTCGCCCGGTTCATCAGCATCAACCCGCACGCCCGACGGGCGCCGATCTTAAACCACTCCGTGATCTGATTGACCAACTCCCGCTTGCGCGCGGGCTTCAGAGCTTTTTTCGCACCACCTCCTGCAAGATGTGCTTGTCGAGCGTCAGGTCGGCCACCAGCCCTTTTAGTCGCCGGTTCTCATCTTCCAATTGCTTCAATCGCCTCAACTCGCCCACCCCCATCCCCACATACTTCTTCTTCCAGTTGTACAGGGTCGCTTCGCTGATCCCCATCTCCCGGCATACCCTCCATCCCCTTCCCCCCTGCCTCAAGGCGCTTGAGCGCGTAGATAATCTGCTCGTCGCTGTGTCTCTTCTTCATCGGTTCTCCTTGGGTTGTGAGAACCCCTTCTACCACCCAATTACTCTAATTTCCCGTGTCTAATCCCAGGGGAGAAGGTCAAGCTCAGTTCAACCCCGTCAACTTCGCTGCCGTGAGGCTGGGCTAGGCGCCCAAGCGCAGCTGTATGAGACATACTGCAAGCGCCGGGCAACAACGCCCCGCGCGAAAAGCGCAGGCTTCCTCATTGGCAAATGCCAATGAGGGTGGAGTCCGGGTCATATTGCAGATAGGGTCC
>Ga0209189_1001623_pt1 | contig 16651 bp, 14 predicted proteins | sample C_130820_EF_Meta_FD_187308 | JGI IMG/M metagenome (GOLD analysis project Ga0209189, IMG submission 187308) | Freshwater microbial communities from Lake Croche, Canada to study carbon cycling - C_130820_EF_MetaG (SPAdes) (version 3) | ecosystem: Environmental > Aquatic > Freshwater > Lake... | reverse complement strand
AAATTATTGGCCGTTCCAGAAGACAAAATTTTGCCAATCTACACCCACTGGCAAAAACCAGAAGATATGAACCCATTGCGTTTGAATCAAATTCAACACTTCTTCGAACACTACAAAGATCTCGAAGCAGGTAAATGGGTAAAAGTGAGAGGTTGGGGTGGCGTTGCTGATGCGCATCAGGAAATTCTGGAAGGCATCGAGCGTTACAACAAAGAACACGCTTAATGCATTTATTGAATTCACGATTAGAAAAGGCTTTGTGATTCGGAGTGAGTGCACAGAAAATTGCCCTAGCCCAAATCAACCCATTACTGGGTGATTTGGCTGGCAACGCGCAACTGATTCACAAAGCTGCTCAAGAAGCCTATTCACAAGGCGCTAAACTTGTAATCACCCCCGAGCTTTCGCTCACCGGCTATCCCCCAGAAGATTTATTGCTCCGCCCTGCTTTTATTGAAGCGGCGCAGCTGCAGCTTGAGCTTCTGATGAAGGACTTGGGCCAGCACTCTGATCTCACAGTCATTGTTGGCCATCCCAAACAAACCACTGCAGGCTTGCAAAACTACGCATCTGTTTTACAACATGGCAAAGTGATCGCAGGCTATGCGAAACAAGAATTGCCTAACCATGAGGTATTTGACGAGGTACGCTACTTTGTCCCCGGTAATCAACCCTGTGTTTTTGAATGCGAAGGTATTCGCTACGGATTGATACTGTGCGAAGATGCTTGGCACGCAGGGCCTGCTAAGCAAGCACGTGCGGCAGGTGCACAAGTATTGCTAGTTCCCAATGCATCACCCTATCACCTGAAAAAAGAAGCACTGCGCATTGAAGTGTTGCGTGGCCATATTGCACAAACCAACATGCCACTGGTCTACGTGAATGCCATTGGCGGTCAAGATGAATTGGTTTTTGATGGCGGTTCATTTGCCCTGAATAGTCGCGGCGAAGTGGTCATGGCGATGCCCCAGTTTGAGACAGGTTTGGGTTTCGTTGGAATTTCTTCTACTGGCGAACTAGAAAAGGGTCTTATTGCCCCACCTCAGCCAGTCGAAGCGCAAGCCTATCAAGCCCTCGTCTTAGGTGTGCGTGACTATGTCAGCAAAAATCACTTTCCTGGTGTCATTATTGGCTTATCTGGCGGCGTGGATTCAGCATTAGTGCTGGCCATTGCAGTAGATGCCTTGGGCGCCGATAAGGTGCGCACGGTCATGATGGCTTCACGCTATACGGCTGATATATCTTGGATCGATGCTCGCGAGATGGCGCAGAACCTGGGTGTGCAATACGATGAGATTCCGATCAGCGCACCAGTAGATGCTTTAGAAGCTTCTCTAGCTGAGCAATTTAAAGGCTTAAAAGTAGACGCCACTGAAGAGAATATTCAGGCACGTGTGCGTGGCACTCTATTGATGGCTCTCTCCAACAAAACGGGTCGACTCGTTTTAACGACCGGTAACAAGAGTGAAATGGCTGTTGGCTACTGCACCTTGTATGGTGACATGGCGGGTGGCTTTGCTGTCATTAAAGATATTGCCAAGACTTTGGTGTATCGCTTATGCGCTTATCGCAATAGTATTGAGCCCGTCATACCCGAGCGAATTTTGACTCGCGCCCCTTCAGCAGAATTACGCCCCGATCAAACCGATCAAGATAGCCTGCCCTCCTATGAAGTATTGGACGGTATTGTTGAGCGCTATATGGAGCAAAACCAATCCATTGCTGAGATCATTGCCGCAGGCTTTGATTCTGAAAGCGTAGAGAAGGTCACCCGCTTGATTAAGCTAAACGAATATAAACGCCGCCAAGCACCACCAGGAGTCCGCGTGACTACACGTGCTTTTGGCCGAGATTGGCGCTACCCAATCACATCCCAATTTAGAGCCTAGATACCCAAAAACTGCCCGATTTTGGGCAAGTTATTTCAGTTCTAGGTATGATTACTGCATTAGGGGGAATACATGAAATTAATTACATCCATCATTAAGCCGTTCAAGCTAGACGAAGTCCGTGAATCATTGGCTGAAGTAGGCGTTACTGGCCTGACCGTTACCGAAGTAAAAGGTTTTGGTCGCCAAAAAGGTCATACTGAACTCTATCGTGGCGCTGAATATGTAGTCGACTTTTTGCCTAAGGTAAAAGTAGAGGCTGTTGTTGCTGACGACCGTGTTGAAGCCGCTATTGAGGCCATCACTAAGGCAGCACGTACTGGCAAGATTGGTGACGGCAAGATTTTCGTTACCGGTGTAGAACAAGTAATTCGAATTCGCACTGGCGAAACCGATAACGCTGCGGTTTAATTCCTTGAATTAAAACCACTGAACTCTCTCAGGACCTTAACGTGCCTGAGAGTCTAGCGGGTTTGGTAAAGCTTCAGGCTGAATGATTTCAGCGGATTCCAAAATAATTGTCTTGCTAGTGGTACTGCCCAAGCGCACCTTTGCGCCCTGAAAATACAAATCCACCTGATTTAATCCACCAGTCAATACCTTGAATGGTGGCTTGCCATAAACACTCGCCCCCACTCCTGGCTCTAGCGTTTTATTCTGGGTCTTGCCGGTGGCATCGACCACGCAAACCGTTTGAGCAGTCTTCGCCTGTAAATACACCATGTCACCCGCTTTCTTGGGTGCCTCTGGCTTGTAATTCAATGCTGAGACATCTGCTGGCGGACATTCGGCTGATGCCGCTATTGGAGCTGGCTCTGAAGCTGATGAGGCAGCAAGCTTGGTATCCACCACAGGTTCTGGAGGTGGTGCCGGCTCTGGCGCTACCTCTTGAATAATGACCACCTCTTCTTTCACTGGTTCAGGAAAAAACAGTGGGCGTAAATTCACAACAGAAAAAATAATCGCTGCGCCAATTGCCAACAGTAGGAAAGTTTTCTTTTGGGGATTTGCCTGGGGCTTTGATTTGATACCGCCGTCAACAACGCTTTCAGATATTTTTTTAGCGCTGACATTTTCGGACTTTGGGGCGGCAACGGTTGCCGCAACTGCAGAGCTTGCTGTCTCCTCCTGCAATTTTTCTTCCGGCTCCGCTACTTTGGCAGGCTGAAGAATATCACTAAAGATAAATGCATCTTCTGGCTTGAGCTTTAGTAAACCAGCTACTTTTTTTGCTGCCGTGAATTTAACTTGAATACTATAAAAGCTGCTACTTTCACCATTTTCAATTTGCTCGATTTGGCGAACAGAAAGACATGCCATTCCCGATAGATCTTTCGTGCTTAAGCCAAGGCCTTCTCTAGCCTTAGTAAATGCTTCTTTGCGAATCTCCGGAAGTTTTGCCTTAGTTACCACAGCGCTTTTTCTCGATATAAATAATTGGTATAACTCTAAACCATTGATAACTTTAATGCTTTAATTAATGCTAGTATTTTTATACCAATGGATAAACTAGCTCTGTGGCTAGTGCGTCAGGGGATGACCTTCCAAATTAGATTCCAAGTATTTCTTGACTAAGCTCTGCACGGAATCGACATGCATCTTATCCATCACCCTAGCCTTGTGAACCTTAATCGTGGCATCCGTTGTTCCGAGCTTGACGGCAATATCCTTGTTTAAAAGACCCTTCACAAGCCATCCACATACTTCACGCTCTCGTGGGGTGAGGCTTTCATAATCCTTTTTGACTTCCACATCTAAAGAAACACGCTTTAGCTGGCGACTATCAAAATCGATAGCGTCTGCAACCGCCTTTAAAAGATCTTCCAAATTAAATGGTTTAAATAAGAAGTCCAGCGCACCCTTCTTTAAGCCCTGAACAATTTGATGCGGGTGGCTTTGCCCGCTTACAAAGACAATAGGTGTCTTGCGACCGAGCTGATGAAGTTTTTCCTGCAAATCCAACCCCGTCATATCAGGCATCTGCATATCCAACAAAATGACGGCAGGAGCTACTGGTACTGATTTTTCAAAGAAAGTGGCTGCAGATGCATAGTCTTCAACGAGATACCCCAATTCACGCAGCATTCTGGCAAGAGAGGTGCGCATGGACTGGTCATCATCAATCAGATAGATATGGCCAACTTTAGTCATTGAATTCAAAGGAAAAAGTGATATGTGAATGAATGTACTGCAGTGTCTTTTACTAAGCTATTAGCTATCAAGCTAATATTTAGCTCTATATCAATGATTTGATGAGTTTTTTTTGTATTGCAGCGCAGCATTTAAGTAGCGTTCACTTACGCCCTCAATACAGGGCACCCTAGAACCCATCTCACGGCACAATAGAGCCTTTTAACACCAACCTTTTCTGGAGTAATAAGCATGAAACGCCTTAATGAACGCTCGCGCATGGTCACCGAAGGGGTCGCTCGCGCACCTAATCGTTCGATGTATTACGCAATGGGATACGAAGAAAAGGATTTCGTAAAGCCAATGGTTGGTGTTGCTAATGGCCATTCGACTATTACTCCTTGCAACAGTGGTTTACAAAAACTAGCAGATGCTGCTGTTGAAGCTTTGGAAGCAGCTGGTGCAAAAGCACAAGTGTTTGGTACACCAACAGTTTCCGATGGTATTGGCATGGGTACTGAGGGTATGAAATATTCTCTCGTCTCACGCGAAGTGATTGCAGACAGTATTGAAGTTTGTGTCAATGGTCTTTGGCAAGATGGTGTTGTAGTGATTGGTGGTTGCGATAAAAATATGCCCGGCGGCATGATGGCCTTAGCTCGCACCAATGTGCCTGGCATCTATGTCTATGGCGGCACAATTAAGCCTGGTCATTACAAAGGCAAAGAACTGAATATTGTTTCGGCATTTGAAGCGGTTGGCGAATTTACCTCCGGTCGCTTGAGTGAAGAGGATTTAAAAGGGGTTGAGCAGCATGCCTGTCCTGGTAGCGGCTCATGCGGCGGTATGTATACCGCTAACACGATGAGCTCCTCCTTTGAAGCTTTGGGAATGAGCTTGCCCTACTCCTCTACGATGGCTAACGTGGATGCTGAGAAAGTGGCGAGCGCTGCTGAATCTGCACGCGTACTGGTTGAGGCTGTAAAAAATAATCTTCGTCCACGTGACATCATTACTAAAAAATCGATTGAGAATGCAGTCAGCGTGATCATGGCTGTTGGTGGATCCACCAATGCAGTATTGCATTTCTTGGCCATTACGAGTGCCGCTGAAATCGATTGGACGATTGACGACTTTGAGCGCATTCGCAAACGTGTACCAGTGATCGCGGATATGAAACCCTCTGGCACCTATTTAGCAACCGATTTGCATCAAGCTGGTGGCATTCCACAAATCATGAAAATTTTGCTTGACGGTGGATTGCTGCACGGCGATTGCATGACGATTACTGGCAAGACAATTGCCGAAGTATTAAAAGATGTGCCATCAGTACCACGTGCTGACCAGAAAGTGATTCGCACTTTAGACAATCCTATGTACAAGCAAGGTCACTTAGCCATCCTCAAAGGCAATATCTCACCTGAGGGTTGCGTAGCTAAGATTACTGGTCTCAAGAACCCATCAATCACTGGCCCAGCACGGGTATTTGATTCAGAAGATGATGCAATGGCAGCCATCATGGCGCAGAAAATCAAGGATGGCGACATCGTTGTGATTCGTTACGAGGGCCCTAAAGGTGGTCCTGGCATGCGCGAGATGCTTGCCCCAACCTCAGCCCTCGTTGGCCAAGGTTTGGGTGAGTCTGTTGGCCTCATTACCGATGGTCGTTTCTCGGGTGGAACCTGGGGCATGGTTGTTGGCCACGTAGCACCTGAGGCTTATGTGGGCGGCACAATCGCTCTCATCCATGAAGGTGACTCGGTAACGATTGATGCGCACAAGCTACTGATTCAACTCAACGTGGATGAAGCGGAGATTGCTAAGCGTCGTGCTGCTTGGGTTCAACCTAAGCCCCGCTACACTCGCGGCTTGTTGGCAAAATATGCAAGCTTGGCAAGCAGCGCTAGCAAAGGTGCTGTGACGGATTTGGATCTCGAAATCTAAATTGACTGACCCAACTAAAAAAGCCCCTAAGTAAAACTAGGGGCTTTTTATTGCTCACACCACTTTAGGTTTAGCTTAGTGCTTTGTTGCTCCGCCATGACCTGCACCCATCGCATTCACAGGCATCTTCACCTCCACTTCACCTGCCTTAGCAAACTTCAGTTTCACGGGAACAGTCTCACCAGCTGTTAAAGGCGCTTTGATGTTCATAAACATGAGGTGCAAACCACCTGGCTTTAACTCAACAGCACCGCCTGCTGGCACAGCGATATCTTTTACCTGACGCATTTTCATGACGTTACCGTCCATAGACATTTCATGCAACTGCACTTCACCAGCGGCTGGTGAACTAGCGGATAGCAATTGATCGACTGCAGACCCCTTGTTCTCAATCTTCATAAAGCCACCTGCTACTTGCTGCCCAGGAACAGTGGCGCGAGTATAAGCATCCTCAATTTTGATTGCGTTTGTAGTAACTGTTTTGGTAACAGCTTGCGCAAATACGGCGTTGGATAAGGTAATTCCAGCACCAATCAATAGCACTTTTAAGAGGGTTGATTTCATTTTTACTTTCTCCTGGTAAATATCTTATTAGTTTGGCAAATTATGACTTAGCGCCAATAGCACTTTGAAGCTTCTGAAAATCTACTAAGCCGGTTTTACGGGTAGCCTTGCCATTTTTATCTATCGTAATCGTTGTAGGTGTCTCACCATGCCACTGTGGATCAATCTCAAATCTCAAACGCTCATCAAAAGGAGTGGCCACATAATAATTATTTGCCTTATCAAGCCCCGCTTTATTGAGCATTTTCTTCATGGAGTCTTGAGACACATCATCCACTTGAATGAAAACTACTTTGGCGTTGGGATTGTTTTTCAAAAACTGCCCCCACTGTGGCATCCCCTTGACGCAAGCTGGGCAAGTTACCCCCCAAAAATGGACTGCTACAGGGACACTGTTGGCGGTCTTTGTGATGGATTTCCAATCGCCGGCCTGATAAGGCTTTAGAGAAGTGCTATCCGCTAGTGCCGACCCTGTGAAAGACAAGAACAAGCTAGCGAGGAGAGTTAACCAATACCGTTTCATTACTTTTGCCCAATACTCAATAATTGATATCCGTCATCACGCGTTAACCAAGATAAAAATACCTCATTACCACGTGATAACAGTAAAGGATGATCGCTATACCCTGCTGTACTTACCAAGATTTTAGGGACAGTCCAAGTATTGCCGTCATCCTTTGATTCTTTTAGATAGACGGATGATTTGCTCCCATCAAACTCTTTCCATACCAGCCAAACTTGTTGACCGAATGCATAAAGATAAGGTCTAGAAACGTTAGCACCCTCAGCCCCAACCCTGCTAGGCTTTGAATAACTGATTCCCTGGTTACTCGAGTTTGCATAAAAGACTCCAGAGCGCTTACTTCCCTGCGTATACCAAGCGACATGAAATTTACCCGACCCAGAAACTGCAATAGATGGCCCATGATGTGGACAAGCATCCGTCTTCCAGTCATCATCTGCCACGCGACGAATAGGCTCAGCTCCTTTGGCAGTGATGACTTGCGTTGCCTGATCCCGAATTCCACCTGGGAATATTGCTCGGTAGGCTACTACTGGATTGCCCTGTGGATCAAGACTGCCAGCGATACGGCAGCACTCGCAACTACTCTCATTAGCAAAGCGCTCAGCTTCAAATGTCTTACCGCCATCCTGGGAGAATGAATATGCAATGGAGCCACCTAAACGCTTCTCACCACCCTGCTTTGCTTTAGCAACTAGACGCTTATCTATCCATGAAATAAAGATGGAGTCATCCGACTTCATCAACACAGAGGGAAAGCGCTGACTAGAGCCATCCTTAACCAATGTCTGTGGGCTGGTAAATGAATAACCGCCATCAGTAGATCGTACGGCATTGATTTGCGCATTCCAGTTGGCGTCCTTAAAAAACGCATAAACCAAAAATACATTACCCTGCTTATCAGCCACAATTTGTGGGCGAGCATCGCTACCTGCATCCAATGACTTGCCATGCTCTGCAATTTTTACTGGGGGTGAGAATGACTTTCCGAGGTCAGCAGATTGGACAACTGACACTACTCCATTAGCAGTCCATGCTAATAACAATTTCCCATCTGGAGCAAAAAATGGAGTAGCAGCATTGGCACACTCTAATCCAAAACTCTGACAACTGTTACCAGGCTTTGCTGGCATGGGGCCAGACTTAGATGAAGAATGATCCATCTGCATTTGCGCGTGCGCACCCATACTCAGCACACTTATTAGGAGTGCACAGAGCAAAAGCGGGCGGCTCAAAGAGCGAATGAATTGATTTTCCATTAGAAGATGATACGTGCACCCACAGAAATTGCTTGAGGCATACCTTGGGTGTAGGAGGTGCTACTAGTCCCCGTGCCAAAAGTAATGTATTGACGGTTCAATAAGTTCACCACTGAAGCATAAACCGTGGTGTTTTTAGTTACCTCGTAGTTAGCGCGAAGCCCTACTACTGCATATGAAGCCACTGGCAAAGTATTGTTAGTATTCAACCAAGAGCTGCCTACGTAACGAACCGTCGCAGTGAAGCTAGCATTTGGAATGGGGTAGTAGGTCAACCCACCGCCGGCGATATTCTGAGGAACGCCGCCCACTTGCTTGTTAATAGGATCACTTGTAGCACTCATAGTCAACTTGGTACTGGTAAAGGCATAGTTCACATCCGTTGCCCACTTTGAGCTAATGTCATGATGAAACTGGAACTCAATACCTTGGCTCAACAAGTTTTGATTATTGGTGTAGTAACTAATGTTAGTGGAGTTACAAATTCCTACATTACCTGTTCCCGCCAATGGATTGCCAGTAGCTCCACACAAGCTTTTTGCTAGCGCGACATCACTGGCACTGTTTCTTGAAAGACTGTAAGTAGCAACCGCATTTTGGATGTAATTATTAAATGCCGTTAATTGCGCGAATCCACCTCTCCAGCGATAGTCAGTCCCCACCTCATAACCCGTCATGGTTTCTGGGCTTAGATTTGGGTTTGCAAAACTATAGCCGCTAGAAGACCCATAGGAGCGCAAAGTATTGTTCATGCCAGGCGCATGAAAGGCTTGATAAGCTGCAGAGCGTAAATCCCAATCTTTATTCATCTTGTAGAGCAAACCCAAAGTTGGACTAAATTGCGTCTTACTCTGATTGGGGATATTTTGATAGGCAGGATTTGCGCCATTAGGACCCGCGTTATAGTTGGTGGGGGTCTGACTATTCCATTGATCTATACGAGCAGCTAATGTTGTCTCCAGCGGAAATGATTCAGCTTTCGATTTCAGCTGTCCCATTAAGCCATAAAAGGTTTGCTGCCCTTGAGCATAATTGACCGCAGCAGAGCTGCCATTGTTGTTCAGGTTATTGGTTTGATTTAAGCCAGCGATATTTCTTGCATCTACTCCTACAACATATTGATCAATTAAGCCTTTGGTTTCTTGGGTGTATTGAGCAGAAGCACCAACGGTACTATAGGGATCCTTGTAATTGGCATTGATATAGGGTGTATTTGCCGGAATATTATTAGATCTACTGGTGGTCGTAGAACCATTCTGTTTATTAAAGCCTGTGTTCATGTAAAAGAAATTCACATCCACTTTGGATTTATCATCCAAGCGCGTTGTAGTACCACCAGCCACATCCGTTTCTTGCATGATATTAGTTGCAAAGGAATAACCTGAAGATAAGTCAGACATGGTGTGATAACCCAAACGGAAGAAGCCACTCGTATCTTGGGTGGCTTTGAAGTAGCCCTGTAACCTCACATTAGAGTTATGAGATGCGGCATCACCCTGTCCGTTCTTGATGTTAGTTGGTGATGCCGGTGAAATCGTCGCAATATTTTGATATCCATCTGTATTGAAATAATCGGCTGAGAAACGTAATTGCAGATTTTCAGATGCGATTAAATCTTTGGAAGCTGCCACATTGCCAGTACCAAATGCTCCAAAGCTTGCTGATGCCTCCTGCTGACTATTAACAGGTGTTTTAGTTTTGATGTTAATCACACCACCCATACCGTAGTTACCCCACAAGCTAGAAACGCCACCTCGAATAAATTCCACAGAATCAATTGAAGACATCGGAACTAGATTCCACTGGACGGTTCCATAAAACGCATCGTTCGCTGGAACACCATCAATCAGAACCAAAGTTCTGGCATTACCAAGACCACGGACGTTAATGCTCTGACCTGTTGGATCTTTTTGGTAATACGGCTGGTCGTTCAAAATAACGCCAGGTACGTTCTTTAAGATTTGATCAATCGTTTGATCGGGAGATACCTCAAGCGCTTCTTTAGTGAGAATAGTGGTATTTAAGGGGATCTCATCAAGAGGCGTTCCAGAACGAGTCGCGCTTACGGTAACGCTTTTTAACTTCTGATCGTAATCTGGTGGCGGAGTAATTTGCGCTTGCGTGCTGACATTGACTAGCAATGAGCCAAACAACATACCAACACAAATGCTAATTTTTTTCTTCTGCAACAACATTTACTTCTCCGCACAATATTTCTGCAACTTGGCAGAAACCTTATTGCCTATTACATAGCTTAGCTATGTCCTAAAAAGATTTAGGCTTGTGTTGGAGGTGCTGCTGAGGGAGGTGTTACCCAAACAGCGAGAGGCTTGGGTGATTGATAGAAAAGCTTAAGTAGTAAAGCTAAGCTTTGGGGCGCCTCAAAGGTGAGGTTTGTATTAAAGGCTGGGGTGACATTGTCTTGTGCGAAGCAGTAAGGACATGGTTGAGCTTGTTCTGCTAATTGCTGGTCTTCACTCTGCACTTCAATTTGCATCTTATTACCATCTGCAGAACAGATTTCCATCGCAAAACCTTGGCCATGCTTGGCAAGCGAAACCGCTTGAGAAACGGCAGGCGCAAGCGCACTCATTGCAATTGCTAAGGTAGCAATCCAGTGAATGAGGCGATTTTTATGGAAATTCATGATGGTGGAATTTTATCGGAATTTTGTATTTCTTTTATTTTTGGCATGAAAAAAGGGGCTTACGCCCCTTTTCCCTTTGAAATCGCTATTACTAGCGTTTTTTTCTTATGCTGCAGCTGCCTTTTTCTTACCTACAAACTTGCTAATCAATGGCCAGAAGAGAAGAAGCAATGCAAGAGAGGTAATGCCGCCAACCAAGTAGTTAGAGAAGAAAATATCTAAGCTGCCTTGTGAGAACAACATGGATTGACGGAAAGAGTCTTCTGCACGATCGCCCAGCACCAAGGCCAAGACCATTGGCGCCATTGGGTAGTCGAGTTTCTTAAAGATATAACCCAACACACCAAAGCCCAACATCAACCAAACGTCAAACATCGCATTGTGGACAGTGTATGCACCTACTGCACAAATCACAATAATGACCGGCGCAATGATTGAGAATGGAATTCTCAAGATAGAAGCAAACAATGGCACGCAAGTTAATACAACAAACAAGCCTGCCAAGTTACCTAAGTACATACTGGCAATCAAGCCCCAAACAAAGTCTGGCTTCTCAACGAAGAGCAATGGACCAGGTTGTAGACCCCAAATCAACAAGCCACCGAGCAATACCGCCGCTGTTGGTGAACCAGGAATACCCAAGGACAACATCGGGAGGAGCGCTGCAGTACCTGCTGCGTGAGCTGCGGTCTCTGGAGCAACAATACCTTCCATCTTGCCAGTACCAAACTTGTCGCCGTCTTTGGATACACGCTTGGCAACACCGTAAGCCATGAAAGATGCAGGAGTAGCGCCACCTGGAGTAATGCCCATCCAGCAACCAATCAAACAACTGCGCAACGAAGTCGCCCAGTACTTTGGCAATTGCTTCCATGTGTCCAGAACAACCTTGCCGCGAATCTTCGCTGCCGCGCCCTGGAACGCAAGTCCCTCTTCCATGGAGAGCAAAATCTCGCCAATACCAAACAAACCAATCACAGCAATCAAGAAGTCAAAACCACGCATCAGTTCTGGATGACCAAAAGTCAGACGCAATTGACCGGTAACTGTATCCATACCAACTGTAGCTAAGGCAAAGCCTAGCATCATGGCGGAAATGGTTTTGAACGGCGATCCTTTATTCATACCCACAAAGCTACAGAAGGTAAGGAGATATACCGAGAAGAACTCTGGCGGTCCAAACTGCAATGCAAACTTAGCCACCAATGGGGCCAAGAATGTAATCATCACAATCGCGAAGAATGCACCAACGAAAGAAGATGTAAACGCTGCTGTGAGCGCCTCACCTGCTTTACCGTTGCGCGCCATTGGATAGCCGTCAAAGGTTGTCGCAACTGACCAAGGCTCGCCTGGAATATTAAACAGAACGGATGTAATCGCCCCACCGAACAATGCACCCCAGTAAATACAGGACAACATAATGATGGCTGATGTTGGAGGCATTGTAAAAGTCAATGGCAATAGAATCGCAATGCCGTTTGCACCACCAAGACCTGGCAATACACCAATAATGACGCCGAGTGTTACACCTACCAACATCAGAAGTAGGTTAAATGGGGTCATTGCAACAGCAAAGCCGTTGAATAGAGCGCTAATTTCTTCCAACTTGAACTCCTTTTTCTCTTATTTTTTTATTTATATTTTTTTAGTTCACGCCAACAAACTCGAGCGGGTTGATCCATGAGCCGTGAGGCAATGGAACTTGGAACCAGAACTCGAACATGAGGTATAGGGCTACGCTCACCCCAACAGAAACGACTACCGCTTTCCAGATTGGGTATTTACCAAGCCAAACCATAAAGATCGCAATGTATAAGGCGGAAGAAACGTAAATACCAATCAATTGCACGCCTAGAACAAACACAATCGCCGGCAACAATACCGCCATCACCTGCTTGAAAGGCTCTCTCTCAACAAATGATTCTGTTTTCATTTTCTTATTGACGATTGCTGCTTGATACAAAGTAACCGTGCTAGAAAGCATGATGATCAAACTAATATAGAAGGGAAAGTATCCAGCTTCTGGGCCATCAGCACCCCAGCTAGCGCCCAACTTCAGGCTACCGATCATGACTGTCAAGCCTAAAGCTAGAAACAAGAGGGAGGTAATAATATCCATCGCTCTAACGCTAATTACTGAGTCTTGATTTGTATTGTTTGTATGTTCAGACATTTTTTATTTTTTATAAAAGTTAATTAATACACTTACTCAAAAAATAGGACCCCCAATGGAGGCCCTATTTACATTACCTAAAATTACTTAGCCAAGAATCCAGCTTCAGCCATTAACTGCTTATGCAAAGCTTCGTTTAATGTGAGCCAATTTCTAAATTCTTTACCAGTCATGAATGTTTGGTTAAATGCACCATCAGCCATGAACTTTTTCCACTCTGCTGTAGCGCGTACTTTCTTGAATACCTCAACATAGTAATCAACCTGCTCTTGAGTTACGCCTGGTGCCATGAAAATACCGCGCAACATAACGTAGTCAGTAGAAACTCCAGCCTCTTTACAAGTTGGCACGTCATACCATGATTGGGTATCGGTAATCTTCTCTTTGTAAGGCATGCGTGTGTCATCAAATACGCACAATGCACGTAATTTGTTTGCACGCCACTGAGCAACTGCTTCGATTGGATTGTTCACAGATGAATCAATGTGATTGCCAACGAGCTGCACCGCCACATCGCCGCCCCCTTTAAATGGGATGTAAGTGAACTTTGCACCAGTTGCTTTTTCAAGCGCTACAGTAATGATCTGGTCTTCTTGCTTAGAACCAGTACCGCCCATCTTGAACTTACCTGGACCAGCTGCTTTAGCCGCATCGATGTATTCCTTGGCAGTCTTGTAAGGCTTTTCAGCGTTGTCCCATAAAACGAATTGGTCAAGAGCTAACATGGCAACTGGAGTAATGTCTTGCCAGTTAAAAGGCACACCAGTTGCTAGCGGAGTTGTAAATAAATTGGAGAGCGTAATGATGATCTTGTTTGGATCGCCTTTGGCTTCTTTCATTGCCAAGAAGCCTTCAGCGCCAGCGCCAGCGCCTTTATTCACAGGAATAACAGCCTGCTTCATTAAATTGTTTTTGGTGATGATTCCCTGAATCATGCGCGCCATCTGGTCAGCACCGCCGCCGGGACCTGCAGGAATAATGAACTCAACAGGCTTGTTCGGTTCCCATGCAGCAAATGCAGGTGAGGCACCAACTACACCGAGGGCTAAAGCGGTAGATATCAACGCCCCTTTTAACTTCATCTTCATAAAGTATGTCTCCAAAATGATTTACCAATTTAAATTTGGCTTTTGTAATATGAGTGTAATTTTTAAACAAGATATGCAAGCAGAACTTGACTGCCATCAATAATTTCAAAATCGTTACACATAGGCTTCTCGAATTTAGTAGAAACCCTTATCAATCGAGCCAAAGACTTTCCTTAGTGTACTTTCATCTAGAAAAAAATTTCTATTTGTTGCACTAAGAAAGGGACATTTTTGAAGGGCTATTACCTTCAAACAAGATCTAGGGTTTTCCCTTAATAAAAGCTGAAAATAGCGCCTATTAACGGAAGCGGTCCAGCAATTTTTTGCTGACCTTGTCTAACTCAGTGGAATCTTTAATTAAGAACTGCAGACCATTTGAGTCGGCAATGAGCAATGTATTGCCAGCGATTCTGCGAATATCCTCTTCACCCTTCAGGCGAATTCGTGTCGGCCCACGATCGGTTTCAATATCCCAAATACTGGGAGTAGCAAAGGTAGATACTTTGGTAATTTTTTCAATCACTGGCATAAATTCACGCTCAGCCAATTCTTCTTCGATTAATCCCAGTTCAGCTTCTGAAATGGCAGACATATTCGGAAACCAGCAAAGCTCTTTGCCAGATTGACTCATGATGCCAACACCATCACCGGGGGCGGTAATTGGAAAGGCCCTCACAGGGTGAACGCCAACATGTCGCACTCCATTGCTATCAATGTAGATGAGGCGCCCTAAAGCATCGCGTTCGAGTTGATGAGTCTTACTCATACTCCGCCTCCAATTTTCTTAGCCACTTCCTGAAGTTGCTCTTCTTGCTGATCTGCTTCCAAACTTTCACCGATCGCACCACCCTCTACCAACTCTGCAGCATGACGTAGCTGAGCTTGGTACAAGGTGTAGTAAGCGCCCTTGGCTTCCATTAATTGATCGTGTGAACCAATTTCAACAATCTCGCCTTTATCCAAAACAACCAGACGATCTGCTTTTCTGAGAGTAGAGAGGCGATGAGCAATAGCAATCGTAGTGCGGCCTTTTACTAAATTATCTAGAGCGCGTTGGATTTCTTTTTCGGTAGTGGTATCGACTGATGAAGTAGCTTCATCCAAAATTAGAATACTTGGATTAATGAGTAATGCGCGTGCAATCGAAATACGTTGACGTTCTCCACCGGACAAGGATTGACCGCGCTCACCCACTAAAGAGTCATAACCCAATGGAAGGCGCAGAATAAATTCATGCGCATGCGCTGCGCGTGCTGCTTCGATAATCTCTTCGCGACTTGCCTCTGGCTTACCATAAGCAATATTCTCAGCAATCGTGCCAAAGAATAGGAATGGCTCTTGCAACACCAACCCAATGCGCTTGCGATAGTCGGCAATAGCAATGCTACGGATATCGCGCCCATCTAAAGAGATTGAACCGGAGCTCACGTCATAGAAACGGCAAATCAAGTTCACCAAGGTGCTCTTACCTGATCCACTATGCCCTACCAAGCCAATCATTTCGCCAGGTGCGATATCCAAATCAATGCCTTTGGAGACCGCACGATTGCCATAGCGGAAACCCACTCCACGTAAAGCGATGCGCCCTTTGACCTCGCCCAATGGCACCGGATTGATTGGCTCCGGCACGCTAGAGACGTGATCCAAGATATCAAAGATCCGCTTAGCCCCAGCAGCTGCTTTCTGCGTATGAGAAACAATGCGACTCATGGAATCGAGGCGAATATAAAAACGACCAATGTATGCCAAGAATGCAATTAAGACACCGACTGTGACTTTCTGATGCGCAACTTGCCAAATGCCAAAACCCCACACTACAAGCAAGCCAGTTTCAGTCAACAGCGTCACTGTAGGTGAAAACAATCCCCATACCCGATTAACGCGATCATTAATCTGTAAGTTGTGCTTATTTGAATCAACAAAGCGCTTAAGCTCACGATCTTCTTGAGCAAATGCTTTCACTACCCGAATTCCAGGAATAGTGTCAGCCAAAATATTGGTGACTTCAGACCAGATCCGATCAATCTTTTCAAAGCCAAAACGCAAACGATCACGCACCACATGAATCATCCACACAATAAAAGGTAACGGCGCCAAGGTAACCAATGCAAGCAAGGGATCAATGGATACCAAGATCGCTGCAGTCATGGTAATCATCAAGACATCGGTTGCAAAATCAAGCGCGTACAAAGAGAGAAACACACAGATGCGATCAGTCTCCGCGCCAATGCGGGCAATCAAATCACCGGTTCTCTTGCCGCCGAAATACTCCAATGAAAGCTTGAGTAAATGCTCGAAGGTAGTGTTTCGTAAATCTGCGCCAATACGCTCACTTACTAAAGCCAGCAAGTAAGTCTTCCACCAACCCAATCCCCAAGCAACAATAGCAGCGCCAAATAAAGCCAAGAGATACATGCTGGCTAAATGAAAATCA
>Ga0209189_1001622_pt1 | contig 16659 bp, 19 predicted proteins | sample C_130820_EF_Meta_FD_187308 | JGI IMG/M metagenome (GOLD analysis project Ga0209189, IMG submission 187308) | Freshwater microbial communities from Lake Croche, Canada to study carbon cycling - C_130820_EF_MetaG (SPAdes) (version 3) | ecosystem: Environmental > Aquatic > Freshwater > Lake... | reverse complement strand
GCGCAGCTAACGGCCAATCAATGACGCAGGCAGACGTGACATGAGCCTGATGCTGACTGCGTACTTGATGGAGAAGTACGGCCCGCGTTTGGGCCAAGATGATCTGGCGAAGGTGCTGGGCATTGCGCCGCGCACGCTGGAGAACAAGATCTACAGGGGCGAAGTGCCAGTGCCGACGTATAAGGACTGCGGCAAAACGTGGGCTGACTGTCGGGATGTGGCCGAGTACCTGGACGCTTGCAGGGCTAGAGCGAAGGCAGAAGCGGCGTGAGTTTAACGGCCGTGCCCGTGAAACTTTCAGAAGCAATCGAGTTTGTTGCCAACTTTCACAGGCACAACAAGCCGCCTGCCGGTGGACTGTTTGCAGTTGGATGCTCTGACGGGATTCAACTTGTTGGCGTTGCCATCGTTTCGCGCCCTGTAGCAAGACATTTTGACGACGGCTGCACTGCGGAAGTGATTCGATGTTGCGTTGTAAGTGACGCCCCGAAAGGCGCTTGCAGTTTTTTGTACGCTCGGTGCTGGCAGGCGGCAAAAGCACTTGGATGGCGTCGTCTGATTACTTACACGCTGCAAAGCGAATCCGGGTCTTCGATGCGCGGCGCGGGATGGCGTCTTGTTGCCGAGTTGCAAGGCAGTACGGGGAAAGGTTGGACAACTCGGCCAGGGCGCGAATGGCAATCAGTAGTCGGGCAGGCTAAGTTTCGCTGGCAGATTGAAGAAGCGACTCAGGCTTAAGTTGGGTGTACCTCTTGAGCATCTCCCATTTCTTGTGACCTGACACAAGGGCCACCTGCGGAATCTGCCAGCCAAGCTCAAACAGCCGCGAAATGCCCTCATGTCTGAGGTCATGGAAGACCAGATCTTCGACCCTAGCGATGCGGCAGGCCATCAAGAAATTGTCGCTCACCCATTCCGGAGCAACGGGAAACACGCGGTCGTCTGTCTTGGGCTGAAGCTGGATGATTGACAGCGAATCGCTCAGCAGCGGGATGCGCTCATCGTTACCAGCCTTCTTGCGTGGGTCTTTGCGGTCGCGGATCGTCAGCATCCGCCCACCGACGTCTACGTCCTGCCAGCGCACGCGGACAATCTCGCCACGCCGCATGCACGTTGCAATCGCAAAATCGATGATGTCGCACAACAGTCTTGGCGCAGCTTTGCGCACGGCTGCAAGCTCGTCAGGCGTTGGCCTTCGATCTCTTTCTGTGCCTGGGCCAATTAGCCCGAGGTGATCCAGCAACGGTCTGCTTTGCGCAACGACGTCGGGAAACGTCTCGCCCAAGGCCATCGCGGCGTACTTCAAGACCGTGCCCAACTTGGATATCTCCATGCCCACGGTGTACGCCCCTGCGCCGCCCTTGCTGCGCCGCTGACAGTACGTTGCCAGTCGCTGCGGCTTGATGCCTGCGATGACCTCGTCGCCTAGGTCGCGCTCAAGGTGCCGCATCATGTACACCTCGTTGCTCTGCGGGCTGATCGGGCGCTTGCCCTCTTCGCGCAACTTGATGTACGCCGTTATGGCATCGCCGACGGTCGCGCCTTTGGCGCTCTTGACGACAGTACCGGACTCAATCGCGGCCTCGGTCTGCCGTGCCCATCGCTCGGCCTCGGCCTTCGTCTTGAAGGTTTTGGATAGACTGCGAGCACCTGTGCGCCGCACGAATGCGCGAAAAGTGCCTTCCGTTGTCTTGACGATGGACGCCACGCTTACTCTCCCGTGTAATTTGCACGGTCGCTCGAGTAATCCGAGTCCAACCGCCGTGTACAGGAGTGTAATTCAGTGCACGGTAGTGTAGTTTTGTGCGGGTTTCCCGCTATACTGTAAGCGTTTGCCTCCGTAGCTCAGTGGGAGCCGGGGCAAGTAACCGTGCGGCTTTTGGGGCGACCCGTGCAAAAACCCGAGCAATACAAAAACGATCCGAGCTGGCCATTCGGCCGAATGCGCCCGGTGCGCCGCAAACGCTACCCGGCTGATCTGCCGCCTGCAAAGTTTTGACGCAGTTGGAAATTAGCGTCTGTACATAATTCGCGCTAATTTGCCTAGATTTTGTCTAGGTGCTTTACCGCGCTTCCAAGTACAGGCCGATGTTGCTGACCGCGTAGCCAGCAAACGCTAGTGCCAGGCCGGGCTTGCCGGTGATGTACAGGTTCATTGCCACGAAGGCATACACCAGCCCGACGATGGCGATCAGGGTGGCGCTCATACCTCAAGCACTTCGCCGCGAAACTCCACCCTGCCCTCGGCCAGCACGCTGACAACCTCGGGCCACAACAGTCGCCCATCACGCCATGTCAGCACCACAAACCCGCTGCGCCAGTCGGCAGGCGAGTCCTCCCGATAGCCGAAAGCATCCCATTCGGGTTCTGCCAACATTCCAGTGTCGACGCCATACGATGTCGGCTTGTCTGCGTATGCCGAAAGAGGCATAACTTTCAGGCTGTGCAAGTGGCCGGTGACGAACGACATGCCGAGTGCATTTTTTACATTGTTAGCTGGGGCGAACGCTCCCCCGCGATATCGGTGCTTGATGATCGTGTTGTCGTTGACCCATAACGACCACGCGAAGTCCCATTTTGGGAACAGCTTGCGCAGATCCATTGCTTCCATGTCGGCGAGCGCAGGTGCTGCTGACTGGACGTAGCTGTGCAAGCGGATGTCGTGGTTACCCAGCGTCCAGATGCGCCGTGCACCCTTGGCGGCATTGGCAATCTCGTCCATGCGCTCGTCGCAGGCCCGCAGTTCAGCGGCCGGGGTCGGGATCTCGCTTCCGAACATCTTGGGCCAGCGGCTGATGGCCGCGCCGTCTAGAGCATCGCCATTGCACACGACAACAGACGGGCGCAGCTCGGGCAGCAACTTCAGCAGCGCACGGTTGGCGGTGCTGACTGCACCAGGTTGAAAGTGGGCGTCGCTGAACACCACGATGCGCCCGTCTTGCAGGTCAACCTTCAGGCGGCCGATTGCCTCGTGCGTTACCGGCAGCTCGGTCTTGCGAGCCAGCGCGGCGTGCTTAAGGGGCGGCACACCGATAGCGCGCATCCGGGTTGTCATTGCCCGCACGGACATGTTGAACTGCTTGGCAAGCAAGGTTGGCGAGTTGGTGCTTTTCATCGCCTCCACCAGCGCCTCGTCTTGAACACGTCGAACGCCCATCACGCCACCGCCAGTTCGCCGGATGCTTCCAGCTTATAAATCTGCCGAATCATGCCGGCCGGGATTTCGGTCAAGTGGGCGTGCGCACCGTCTGCCAATGTGGCCACGATTTGCACCCAATCGTCGTCCATGTGCACCAGCCAGCCAACGGTGATGCAGTCGTGCATGCTTTTCTTGGTCGGGCGCGGTGGCTGCTGCCCTTCCTGCCAGTGCGATGCCACGCTCATCGCCGCGTCAACCCAATGGACAGCGACCATCGGGGCCGCCTCTCTTGCCTTGCGTTTCGACATTTCAACCTCGAGGTTAGTGAGTCGGCGTCAGGATCTGTGCTACTCGGTGGTCGGCGTTGCCCCCAATCCGCGACTGCGAGATGTGGTGAAGCTAGAACCCAGCCAAAAGCCCGCCACAGCGCCCAGGACGCCCGTGACGACACTGCTTGCAATGGCGGCACGCAACTCGTTGGTGAAGCCCTCTGCGCCCGTTAGAACCGCGTACACGGTGCCGTAGAGCAACGGCAGTAGGGCAAGGCTGATCCAGAAGGCCGGCATCTTGTAGAACGGCGCAGCCTCAGCTGATGCACGCACGCTGAACTCACGCGCAGCACCGATGCCACCGCCAATCTCTTGCAGCTCGTACCACACCGCCTGCACGGCCTGTGTGGCCGCATCGCGCTTTGCCGGATCCGCGTTAATCGTCTCGACTGCGGCCTGCAGATTGGTGGCGCCAGTTGCGTCGACCACCACCTGGGCGACCTTCTCGGCAATCGCAATTGTCTTGTCTGTCTTTGGCCCGCTGCCGAATAACTTGCCGAGCTGCGGGATAGCGGAAATAAGCGACGGCAGTAGCGCCGCAAGAATGGGTGCCATTGGGCGCTCCGTAGGTTGTTGGATTGCAGCGACTGGTTGCATCGGCGGGAAATCGCCGACTTGTATTTCGTCTGATACGGGCTTCAGAAACAGTTCACGCTCGGCTGCGCGCCTGCGTGCCAGGCCAGCTAATGGCTTGCCTGCGGCCATGTTCCATCTGCCAAACTCAACGGCAGCGTCGGCAAAACGGTCGTCGTTGATGAACCGCAGCATGGTGCTGCGCCGCAATGCCTCGGTGCCAACGTTGTAAGCAAAACTCACCAGCGCGGCGAATTGGTTCTCGTTTGTTGGCACACGCAACATGCCGGCCACGGATGTCTCAAACCCCTGCAGATCGTGCGCCAGATAATCGAGCGCCTGCTGCTCGGTGCAGGTATCGCCGGGTGATACACGCCGGCCATCTGGATAGCGGGTGGTGCCGATGCCGATCGTCCAAGGCACACCGCCTGTGCCGGGGTCGGGGTAGGCTTTCAGCCGCAGCCCCTCGAACTCCTTGATCAGCGCAAGGCCGGCTGCGTTGATACGCATCACTTGCCCGCGAACTTAGCGCCGAGTTCGACGATGGAGTACACCAGCATGGCAGCCAGCCACACGCCGATGCCACGGTTCACCCACTGATCGACCTTCTTCTCGGTCTTGGCAATGGCCGATTCGTTGACCGCGATTTTGGCTTCGCACGCGCCGATGCGTTCGCCTTGTGTCGTCTGGCGCTCTTCGATCAGCACCAAGCGCATCACCGCGTCGGTGAGCTTGTCGACTTTGTTTTCCAGCCGCTGGAAGTCGGAATCGGTTGTCATACGGCTTCCAGCGCGGCGACGCGGGCGCGCAGCGACTGCAGTTCAGCGACGATGTTGGCGATGAACTCTGGCGACCCGTACTCCATGCTTTGGTATCTAGGCGACCCGTCGTCGTTTACCGCGTCTTTCTCACCGAACACGCTGGAAGGCGACACGGTGGCTACTTCGTGAGCAATAAAGCCAGCACCAAGCTGTCCACTTGTTGCCCATGTCCATGACTTAGGTTGCAGCGCGTCGATGAATGCACCGCTGCCTGTCAGTGGCTGCGGGTCATTCTTTAGCCTATAGTCCGATGATGCTGCGTAGGACGTTTGGGCGCTGGAGTTGGTGACAACAACACCCGCAGCAATGCCGTTCCTGTAGAACTGCATGTTGTTGGCGCTATTGGCCCCGGCATTGAAAATGTTGCTTGAGATCGAAGCGCCGACACTGTAGTCGGACTCTGCAATAACGCGTCCGTCATTAACTATCGATGCGCCCTTCACATTCGTGTTTGCTGACGGGACGCTTGTTCTTCCCACCAGCATGTCGCCTGGATTAACAATCAGCGTCCCAGTCATTGTGTCGCCGGCTTTTGTAACCCTAGCGTCGCGCAGCGTTGCGATGAAAGACGCATGGGCGCGCAGGTAGTCGTCTATGGTCCCCCTAGCCGACTCTGCGCCGGCCGGTGAGTTGGACGCCGCTGTGGTGGACAGATCGGTGATTAGCGTTGGTACGGGCATAGTTCATCCGGGCAAAAAAATAGCGCCGGTATCGGAGTTCTCCGACAGCGCGGCGCTGGGTGGCGTGGCAGGATGTGGCGGTTATAGAAAGGCGTCTGATGGATAGCGAGCAGTACTACAGAATCCTGGCGGTGGCGGCCATCTCTGCGGTTGTGCCGACCGTTGTGTCACTGATTCAGCAAGCCTTGCAGCGCAGGGCTGAGCGCAACACCACCCGGCACAGCAAGCCTGCGGGCCGCGTCAGATAGCAGTCCGTAGCCTGCGCCTTGGCGTCCGGTGAGCGCGCTAGCGGCAAGTCGCTGGCCTGTCGGCGTGTACATCAGCGAGCCTGGAATAGCCGCAGCAACTTGCGCCCACATCATCGGGTTCAAAAAGTTGGATGCGTTTAGCCGATCAGCCGTTCCGCTGTTTGGTGTTCTTGTGCCAACGACAGACCGCCCCGCAGACGACAAGTCCTGCATTAACGCGGTGCCTTCTGCAAAGCGCGCCTTGTCTTTGCTTCTGTCTGCCGCCTGAACTGCACGTTGAAGCTGGGCCGGAGAAAAGACGCCATCATCCGTACCGACATATGACGCAGCACGCTGCACTCGCTTGAAGTTCGCCCAGCCGGCATTTGCTGATCTCACCATGTTGGCTGCGCCTGGTGGAGCTTGACGCGCTACGGCTTGCCTAAGTGCATCTTGCGCGGCCTCAATTGCATTGCCTAGCTTTTGCACATCAAAGTCTTGCGCGGCGCGGTAGCCGACAGACAAATCACCAAGGTTTTGCTCTGCGGCCTTCATGGCCTCGGGCGTCAGGCGGCCATTTTGCGCACGATTAAAGATTTCGGCTTGCAGAATTCTAAAGAATTGCTCGTCTTTGTCTTTAGGCAAACCAGCCAGGCCTGCACGCAGGTTATTTAGCTCAACGGAAAGCGGCCGGTCAATGGCGATTGGCCCGACAGCGTTTAGCGCGTCATCGTAGGCAGAATTGAGCTTTTGTCTGGTGAACAGCACCGCGTCGTTGCCGATCTGCCCTGTCGGCAGCTTTTGCCCAATCGGTGCCAGGGCTCGATTGAACGCCGCCTCATTTAGCTCACCAACAGCACGCTGCTGCCCTGACTTGATTGCACTGCCTACGAACGGCAACGAAGTCAGCTTTTCTTCCGCAGACTTGAAACCGTCACCCATGATTTGTCCGATGGTTGGCGTGACGCCTTCGCGCCGCAGCATTGCGACTTTTGGATTAACTGTCGGCGAAATCACCCCTGCCAGCACCCTGCCGCCCGCACCAAAAGCTGCGCCACCAGCAGCGCCCGTCATTACCTGTTTGCGCTTCTCATCCCAGAAGTCGCCTTGTGTCACCGGCTGCAATGCGCCAGACAACAACCCAGCGCCAGCGCCCAAACCTGCCGCACTTGCCATAGATGCGCCAACAGGAGCGGCCACAGTCAACGGCAACGCGCCGACTACGTTGCCAGTCATGCGCCCAAAGTCAAAGTCATCTTGCCCGCCACGCACGTCGCGCTTGTATTGCGCGTCCTGCTGGCTAACGTACTTGTTGAACTCGGCAGCCTTGTTTGCAGCACCAGGCAGGCCAACGGCAGCGCCTGCTTGCGTGAACATCTGGCCCAGCGCGTTGATAGGGTCTGCAATGCCTTGGGCAATGCCTTGCACGCCGCGCATGAATGCACCGGGTCGCTGCTGCACCGGCTGCGCAGACTGCGCTGGCTTTTTGCCGTACAGCTCGGCAGACAAGTCTTTGGGTTCTGACTGGTTGCTTGTGCCGTACAGCTCCGCAGACAAATCCTTGCCGCTCTTCATTTCGCGTTGCACGGCAAGCGCGGCAGACGATACCTTTTCTGGGTACCGAGAATCGGTCGCATAGCCTGCCTTGTAGATTTGCACGCCAAACTCTTTTGAATCGCCTTTTTTGGCGGCTTCTAGTGCGCGGGCGTAGCGGGAATCGTTCAGCAGCCTAGCCCAGTCGGACATGGACTGCGCCGGGGTGTCGTAGGCTCGGAAGTCGTCCTGTATGCGCACCATGCGACCGCCAACTTCCTCATTGGTGGCTGTGCGTGCCGACTTACCCTGCCAGTTGCCGCCAGCCTTTATGCCGAACAGGTTGTTGGATGAAGTGCCGTCGGAATTCTTGGGCAGCGACCGGCCCCAGCCGGTTTCCAGGCCCGCTTGCCCTAGCAGGATATGCGCCGGAATTCCGGTTTCAGCCTCCGCCGCCTGCGCCTGCGGGAGCATGGCCTCGACAAATGATGCAACCGCGTTTTTAGCCATGTCTCACCTTTAGCGAATGATCCAGCCCTTGGCCTGCATGTCCTGAATGACTTGCTCCGGCCTTCTGTTGCTACTCAGCGCAGTTCTACGCACGTCGTCCATGGAATACACCCGCTGAGCGCCCACCTGCCCGCTAACGGACGGCGTGCCAATGCCTTTCTGGGTCGCTGGCACTGACTGCCCTGGAGTCGACTGATCGCCCCTTTTTTGCCACCTCTCAAACGTCATGGCAGCGCCGTTTAATTTGAAGTCTTCCGGCGTAGCGTCGTCAGCAAAAACAGGCACGGCGTCTGCGTATTCTTTCCACTCTGCGTCGAACCCAGTGATATGCCCGCGACGCGCAAAGTAGGCTTCTTTGGCTTTCAAATAATCAGACTCTCGGTTGTACATGGCCTGCCGTGCATCGCGGATGGCTTTGTTGACCGGCCCTTCCTTGTCAATGGACGGAACGGCTTGCACAAACATCGCCACATCCCTATCCGACGAACCGCCGGAACCCGGCTCGCGTTCACGCGGCGCAAGCGCGGCGGTGATCGCGCTCATGTTTGACTTGTCGCCGGATAAAAAGGTAGAAGCCGACGGCAGTGCTTTCGACAAGAAATCGCCAGTTGCGGTGCGCCTGTTCAACGCGCCGAAATTACGCATTCTGTCCAACGCCGCTGCGTCTTGCTTCAGTCCGGCACGCTCTTCGTCAAGCAATTTCCTGATCCGCTCGCCTTCTCGGACGCGCACATCGTCTGCGCGTTTAGGCGGCAACCCATTCCACGGAGCTAGCGGGTCTGCCGGCTCTGGCGTAATTGCCGGAGCTTGCGACGGCGGCGATCCGGCGCTGCCTCCAATAGGCGGAACGGATGCCGGCGCGGTTGGCGACCGCCCAGCAGAAGGCTGTTGCAGTGTTGGGTTTGGTGCAATCGACCATGTTCCAGCTTTAGGATCAAAGACGACAGGCGGCATGTCCGGCCTGTAATCATTGCCCGGAACGCCTTGATAGAACTGATACCTAGGCGAATCTGTCGCTGCAACCAGATCGGCTGGATTACCAGTGGCAGCAAACCGCGCAACCGATTCCTGCGTAAACTTTTCGGGGTTAATTTTTGCCCACGGCGATTCGCCTTGCAGCGACTTGCGCAGCTCCAATGCTTTCAGAGGGCTGACATTCATCAGTTCATTGATGAAGTTGTTCTGGTCAAACCCGCCCTGCGTCGGCAACGAAACCACCTGCTTCGGGCCAACAGTGTTTGCCGCGCTGTTGATCGCGCCCAGGTTGGCTCTGTCGAACTCTGGGTCGCCCGACATCGACTCAAGCAGCATGCCGCCCTGTTGCGATCCGGGCGTGATGCCGCCACCGAGTGACCCGGCAGAAGGAGCAGTAAACGCATTGCGTGCGGCGGCCTTAATTTGCGCATCCAGCTCACGCGCGGCCTGCCTGTCTTCGTCTTCCTGCTGCAGCCTGCGCATCTGATACGCCTGCATCATCTGCCTGTAGCGGTTGGCCTCTGCCGCCTGCTGTGCGGCAGGAAACGCACCGAAAGCAGCACCCAGCCCACCACCCTGCGACATAGGCGTCAGCAATGCCTGCGACGCACCCAGCAGGCCCATCGTGATCGGGTCATCGAACCCACCACGCGCATCAAGCAATCCAGGCATCTCAAGCACCCCCTGACCAAGACTGGCCGATCATCGAAGGCGTCCAGCCCGGAATCTCCGCGCTCGGCCCCCATCCGCTGTAGTAGCCCACCGTGCCGTTTGTCGATTGCGCAGGCGCGGCACTTGCCGGTGCTGCTGCAGGCTGTTGGCGTGCAGCCATCTGCGGCGGCATGTAGCCCTGTCTGCGAGACAGCAGGCCACCCATGTAGCTATTCATCATCTGTGCGCTGCGCGTGTTGCCGCCGTACTGCGGGAACTGCGGCTGCATGCCGCCATTGCCGAACAGTTGCGCAAACTGCGCGGGCAGCTGCTGCTGCATGTTGCCAAGATTTAGCCCGAGCAAGCCGCCGATTGGACGAAACGATTGCGACCCGTAGCCGCCGGTGATGTCTGACCAGTTCATTATTGACCCCCTTGAGCGCCAAAGCTGTTGAAGTACCCACCGACCGGCGTGTATGGCGAAGCAGGCGAATCCATGCTCATGCCGCCAGAGCTAAACGGGTTGCCGCCCAATCCACCGGAAAACGGATTGCTGCCGTTCCCGCCCAACAGCCCGAGGCTGCGAGCCATACCCAGCCCGCCTGCAGCGCCACCTAGTGCGCCCAGCGCTGGGTTGATTGACTGCGATGCACTGGCAGTACGTCCAAAATTGGGATTGAACATGGACGCAAACACATCCAGCTGCTGGCGCGGGTAGTTGCGCGCTTCGTCAAACTGCGCGAAGTCGGCGTTCAGGTAGTTCTGGCCGAGTGCCTGCTGCTGCTGGCCGATGCTGTTCAGTGCGTTTGCATTGCCGAAGTCGAACGCTTGCCGTGCGCCTGCGAAGCCTGGGGCGGCTTGTACTGCGCCGAGTTGGCGGCCACGCTCTGCTTGGAAGTTCTGTCCGTACAACCCAAGCCCAAGCTGGCCCAGAGAGTCGCCGAATGCGCGGCTTTGCTGGCCCTGCAGTTCTGATTGAGCGCTGCCACCGAATGCACCACCGAAGCCAGCGGCGGCGTTTGTTTGCGCCCCGGTGCCGTTCTTGTACGCATCAGCCATGCGGCTTGCAGCGGCGTCGTATGTGCCTTGCAGGTAGGGATTGCTGCCGGGCAACAGATACGCGCCCGACATCGTTTTCGACAGCTCGTTCTGCGCTTGGTCAAACAACGGCTGGCTGTAGTTGGCGGCATTGCGCGCCATGTCCATGCCGGCCAGCGTATCTTCGGTAAACGGAGCAATGCGGTTGTAGCCGTACTGGTTGTACGGCATGTTCGCCACGTCCTGCACGCGCTGCGCGTACTCGGGCGCATAAGGCTGCAGGAAGTCGGGCAACTCTTGTTTGCTGACTTGCATGCCGCCGCTCTTTGATGATCTGCCGCCAAGCAGACCGCCTAACAACGTAGCGCCAATTGAAATCGGATCCATATCAGTTCCCCGTCAATGCTCGAGTAGCCACCCAAGTTCCAGGCGTGCCACTCGCAACGCACACCCATCCTGTAATCACATAGCGACTGCCAGCGCTGCCAAGTTCCGTCGGCGTGCTGTTGCGCACCACATCGCCCTGCATCCAGTCGCCCGTCGTCGGAAACGAGGTGTTAGCAGCGTGGATGGAGGCAATGCGGCCCTCTGTTGCGCCGTTAACTTGCCGCGCAAGGCTTGCCAGTAGGTGCTTTAGAAACGGCAGGAAGGTCGGCCCCGCGATCGGCGGCAGCACCGGATCTTCGTTCAGCTTCATTCGGCGCTCACCCCGGTCAGATCCACATCCAGCGCGGTGATCTCGAACCCGCCCGTCACCGTCATAACCACCTGATGCCATCGCGCTTCGGCCAGCACATCGAACCTCTTGTCGGTGTAAGTGGCCGATTGGTACGCCGATGGCACATCGCCCAGCGCGTCGCCTACTAGCAGGTTCATGCTAGCGGCGGTGGGGTTGGCAATGAAGCGCGGACGCACCCGTCGCATCAACGACAGGTTGCCGTCAGTGCCGAAGTAGGTTGTGCGAAAGCTGCTGCTGTTGGCCGAACCGTTCAGCGTTGCGATGCGGTCGCCAGTGGTGACGATCGCCGCCGCTTCCATGTCCGCGTCACGGAACAGGTCGTCGTAACTCGGCGCATCAATTGCTTCATACGTCACGCCAACAGGCGGCACGGTGTCGAAGGTACTGGATGGGGCCAGGTACTGTAAGCCGAAGCGGGCTGCGTAGTTGCGGCCCCTGCCCCATCTGCCAGTCAAGTAAGAGTAGATCAGGCAGTCATTCAGGCTGCCGGTCGATTCGCTGTTTGCGAACAGGATGTAGACGACGCCTTCTGCGCGGTCTACCACGCAAGAGGTTTTCTCGCGGTAGGTGGGATTGAGTCGCTGATAGAACCACCGACGAACTATCCCGTCGCCGATTTTAACAGGGCGCGAACCGTCAAACACATACATGCCACGCGGGCCAACAACAAAATGTGCAGGTGCGCCATTCACCACAATCTGCGCGACAGCGTACCTGCCGACACATCCGGCATCGCCCGGCACCAGCTGCCATGTCCACCACAGCGGCGGGCCGGAATTAGTGCCCAGATACACGCCGGAGTTCTTGTACACCACCATCTGCTCGCCCAGCGGCTTTGCAGCGCGGATCGGGCCGGGTGTGGCATATAGTCGCCCACGCACCGAGCCGCTTGCAATGGCGGGCGTCCAGTCGGTGGCATTGGCCTGCGCGCTGCTCCACCAGCCGTCGTCGTAGTCCCAGCTTGAGCCGTCGGATGCGTTAAACGCCATCACAAACAGGCCGACTGTCTCGACAATCTCAGCGCGAGGTGCGCCGGTAATGTCAGAAAACAGGCTGCCAGTGGAGACCTGCATCACCGTGCCGTTGTTGGCCGCCAGCACCTGGTTGCCGAAGGTGGTGAAGTACCAGCTGCTGGATGCGGGCGCTGAGTAGTTGCTCGCCGAGCGGGTAACGTCCGTCCATGTCGATCCGCTGGCTGAGTACAGCTTTGTGGCCGTGCCCATGTATAGCGTCTTGGAGCTATCCACGCGCTCCACAGTGGCCGCGCCAAAGATTTCGGATGCAGCGGTAGCGATGCCAGTGTCCAACGCCTCTGGAGCGGCTTTGATACTGCGCTCGATGGGCATGACGCCGGTAGCGTCTACCAGTGCGCCAGCGACTCCCGGATCAGCGTCCGGGGCGAATTGAGTCAACGGAACCAGCATGTCAGCCGAACCGGATGTCATAGGCCGGCAGATGCACCGGCAACTCGCGCTGCTTGTACCAAGTCGCGTTCTCGAAGTTGCGGCGCTCGTTGCGGTTCAGTTCGTCGATCCGCGCAATCGTCATCTGTTCGTACTGCACCAGCCGGTTGTCATCAAGCACGAACTTGCGCGCTTCAGCGAGCGATGCCATGAGATACACATCCGGGTAGTCCTGCAGCACCCAGTTGGTGTCTGCATCGGCCGCCAAGGTTGTCAGCTGAACCGTGTAGATAAAGGTGGGCGACGAACTATCAGCCGGGTAGACCTTGATCTGGTTGTTAACGATCGAATACACCGGGTAGGTGGGCCGGATGCCGCCCTGATCCATCGCCCGCATGTCTGCAGCGGTGATGGCTTTGTACTCAACTGTGCCCAGCGTCATGGCGACAGCCGAGCGGAAATTGCTGGGAAGTGTTGCGGTGCCGTTCGCCACGCTCAGCGTCGTGGACGCTTCCATGCGGGGCGAAGTAATGGAACGGGTAAGGCGGTGGGTGGCAAACTCAATGAACGTCGGAATCCTGTCTATCAGATCGTTGCGATGCAGCCATGCGGCCACCTCGGTCTTCAGTCCCGCGTATGTCGTGAGCGCCATAGTTCCCTCTGGTGATGGTGGGGCCAGCCTTGTGAGCCGGCCCCTTACTGCTTAACGCTTAGACCGATCAGCCGTCAGCGTGGATGCGCGCGGCCAGCTGGGCGCGGATCGTCTTGTAGCCGTACAGAACGTCAATCCGGCACGGCATGGTGTCGGACGAGATTGCGTACTGGCGCACGGTACGAAGCGAGATGCCGTCGTAAACCTCGCGGGCAGCGAAGTCCACGCCTTTGGGCATCACCAGGTCAGCGGTTGCAAAGGCAAACGCATCGCGGTGGAAGACCATCGACGGGGTGAGCAACTCAGCATTGCCAGCACCGACTTTGACGATCGCCGAGCTGTTGGCCATGCCTGCAGCCACGACGTTCTGACGGCCGCCCGAGGTGTAGATGGCCGGAGCGAACGACACCGAGCCAGCGCCGCCAGCGTAGTCAGCGGTCACCACAAACTGCTGCAGCACGCCCGTGGAAACTTTCGTTTCCGGGTGGACGCGGAAGCAGCCAGCAACGGTGAAGATGTCGCCAGCCTTAAACGTGGTTGCGCCGGTCTGCACGGTAACGGCGGTCGAGCCGTTGGTGGTGACTGCGCCGTTGACGGTGTAGGTAGTGGTCTTGGCGGCGGTGCCGGTTGCGTGGTTGGCAAGCAGAGTGTTTTCGTAGAAGTCGAAACCACCAGTGCGGCCCATCATGCCTTCTTTGTACTGCTGCTTGATCGCGTTGGAGTCCTGGAACAGACCCTTGAGCGCATCGACCAGCTTGGCGGTGTGATCGGTCGACAACAGCGCAGTGCGGTTGTTGTCCATCGGAGCCAAGTTGTCATTCAGCAGCTTGCGGCCCTGCATGATGTTCAGGAACGAGATGGCATTGCCGTCGTTGTCGACAATGTTGTACACGTCCTTGTACATGTTGAGCGCATCGGCTTCGATGTTCGCAGCCAGCACAGCCATCGCAGGCTCAAGAATCCGCGACGAGAAGTCGTCAAGGCTCAGGGTGAGTTCTGCGCTGCTGAAGGTGAGGTCAACGCCCTTTTGTGTAGCGATCTGCAGCGTGGTGCTGGTCTCGGTGGTGTCTTGCGTGGACAAGCTGGCACCGGTGCGAACGGTGTACTCGTTGGGCAGACGGATCTTCAGCGAGTCGCCGATCTTCGCGCCGCTGTTGGCGAAAGAGTCGTCGTAGGTGCGGTTAATGTTTCCGATAAAATTAAGTTTTTGATGGAGCACTTGCAATGCTTTGCGAGTGACGGCGGTCGGAGTTAACAGAGTGTTTGCCATGATTGCGTCCTAGAAATGAAAAAAGCCGCTTTCGCGGCCTTGGATTCGTTAGTGACTAAGTTGTGGTGAGTGCTATCGGCGTGCAGCTGCCGTGCGCCGCTGTTCGTGGCGCATCCAGTCTTCGATGCTCATCTTGTCGGGATCGACAGTGGCTTTTGCGTTACCACCGCTGATGGTGCGAACAGGTTTTGCAGCGACTGCCGGTGCAGCAGCTCCGGCCTTTTTGGTCATCTCTGCGAGCACTTTTTGCGCATGAAGTGCTTTGACAATCCACGGTTCGCGGATGCCGTTCAGTTGCTCTTCTTTTGCGCCCAGTGACTTCGCTACTTCGCGCAGGGATTGCGCGTATTCGGGTGACCACCCTTTGATCTCGCGGCTCAGTGCCTCGTTTGCGTCTTGCAGTTGCCTGGCAGTTTCCTGCTGCTCCTGCATTGCTCGTTGGCCTTCGTGCTGCTGGATTTGTGCGACGAATTGCGTGCGTGAGTCCTTCAGCCGCTGAAACTTCCGGTACTCGCTGTTAGCCAAGTCTGGGTTTGTTATTTCTAACTGATCCCAGTCAACGCTTGCGTACTGCTGCAAGCGGTCATCCAGTGCAGTGAGTCGCGCCACTGCTTGGATGTTTGCCCTTTCAGCCTCGATGCGTGCCTGTTGCTGCGCGAATGTCTGCTCGGCTTGTTGGCGTGTTTGCGCCAGTTCCTGCGTCTTTCGCGTGTAGTCAGCTTGTCGAAGGATTGCGTCCTTCAACTCAGGCGGGAGTGCGTATTTCTTCCCCTCGTACTCGACTTCCTCGAAGACCTCCGGGTCAACGCCTTGCGTGTCGCCGTCGGTGTCGTTGGATTGGTCTGCAGTGGGGTCGCTTCCGATCTCGGGCTGCGCCTGGTCGAGCGCGGGCTGCGAGAGTTCTGCCTCAGGCAGATTGTTCTCTGTGTCGTTCATGTGTTTTCAAAGTGAACGCGCAATAAAAAAGCCGCCCGAAGGCGGCTTGTGCTAACCGATTGCGCGGCGGTTAGATGCTTGCGAGCAGGACGGCGATGTCGTCTTCGTCGTCGCGCTCTATCTGTTCGCGCATAAGGCGCGCGATAAGTGCGGTTTGCAGTGCGTCTGCATAAACCTTGCGGATGTCTTCGCTAATCCGGCGGGCTTCTTTAGCAAGCCCTTCGTAATCCGGCCCCTTGATGGGCTGCACCACCACGGCCTGTGCGGCCACAGCAGCGGGTGCTTCTACGTCTTGCGTAGCAGCGTCTTGTGCGTCTTCCTGTGCGGCGTCGTAGGCTCTACGCACGCTCATCGGGTCAAGCGGATCAACCTCCATCCATCTGCTGCCAACCCGCACGCGGTAGCGCGTTCTAGGCGCATAGCCTGGCGTTGCACTGGGTGCTACGGTGATCGGCGGCAAAACTTGGCACTGCTGGCCTGCAGCGACTGCGTTGCCAATCCCGCAGGTAATCAGCGTCGGCGTTGTGATGCCGACCGTAGAGCCTGCAGCGACTGCGTTGCCGGTCGTAGCAACCAGCGTGATGTCTTCGCTGACTGTGGCGCCTGCTGGCCCGCCCGCTACTGCGTTGCCAACAGTGAACGGGACGGTGGTGCCGCTAGTTGCTTGGTATTGCGCCTCTGCCCAAGTGACGCGCACCGCGCCGTAGACGGCCACGCCTGCTGTAGCGCCAGCCGCCACAGCGTTGCCCACCGTGAACGGGATGGTGACGTTTGAAACGGCCTGGTACTGCGCCTCTGCCCAAGTGACGCGCACAGCGCCATAAACACTGACGCCAGCCGTGGAACCCGCAGCAACTGCATTGCCCACCGTAAACGGCACGGTGATGACGGGAATGGCTTGGTACGCAGCCTCAGACCAAGTAACCCGCAGCCCGTATTGGCTCAGTGCGAACGTGCTGCCTGCAGCGACTGCGTTGCCGACGCCAAACGAAATAGCAACGTTCAGTGCCGCAGCGCCGGATGCGCCGGCAGCGACTGCGTTGCCGACTAGAAAGTCGTACTGTTTGTTCGGCCCAAAGGTTGCCGATTCCGCAATGTTTCCAGGCGCGCGATCTTGTATGGCAGGCGTAAGCCTGCGCGCACCTTGTGGCGGGATAGGCGGCAGCGGCATTGCTTAACCGTT
>Ga0209189_1001620_pt1 | contig 16661 bp, 12 predicted proteins | sample C_130820_EF_Meta_FD_187308 | JGI IMG/M metagenome (GOLD analysis project Ga0209189, IMG submission 187308) | Freshwater microbial communities from Lake Croche, Canada to study carbon cycling - C_130820_EF_MetaG (SPAdes) (version 3) | ecosystem: Environmental > Aquatic > Freshwater > Lake... | reverse complement strand
TAAAATTGTTTCCGAAGTTTCGTCGTCATCATCAAAAGCAAATAAAAATTCGTAACTATTTTTAGATTTGCTTTTATTAATAATTTCATTTATTGAAAGAATGCATTGTTCTGGCCTTTTTCTTGTAGGAATTAAAAATGAAAAAAATATTTCATCCATTTAATAATACAACAAGATATTTTTAATTACCTTTTTAAAATATAATACAATTTAATAATTTTGCAAATATATTTTATTTGATTGTCAGTTAATAAAGTGTGACTAGGCAAAAATAATCCATTTGTTGATATATATTTTGAATTAACTAAATCAGTTGTATTGTGATACATTGGAGTTTTATTTATTTCAGGATATGTTATTCGCGTTTGAATATTATGTTTATTTAAAAATACTGCCAATTCATCCCTATTTTCAACAAATATATCAATAAACCAAGGTATCCATTCATTATTTTGAGGCGGAATAATTTTACAATCAGAGTTTAACTCTTTTAATTCATCGTAATACAAATCAAATATTTCTCTCATACGTTTTATTCTAAATGGTAGTTTTTTCATTTGTTCAATTCCAATGACCGCTTGTATGTCTGTAAATTTTAAATTCAGTCCAAAAACTTCATATACTTCACTTCCGCCTTCTTTTCTCCCAAAATTTTTTATCATATTTAATTTTTTAGAAATTTCTTCATTATCTGTTAATAAAAATCCACCTTGGCCTGTAGATATTATTTTTGGCGTACTAAGTGAAAAACATCCAATGTCTCCAAAAGTTCCAATATGTTTCTTATTTAAAAAACAACCAAGCGATTGTGCCGCGTCTTCTACCAAAAACAAATTGTTATTTTTGCAATACCAGACAATTTCATCCAAGTTTTTTGTTCTGTTATTTAATGATACGTGTAAAACAGCTTTTGTTTTTGTGGTAATGTGTTTTTCTATAATTTCCTTTGTTATGGTTCCACTTTCAGGATCCACGTCAACAATAATTGGATTTGCTCCAACTGCGGCGATTGAATTTATAGATGCAATCATAGTGTAATTTGGAACTATTACATCATCACCTTTTCCTATTTTCAAGCTATAAAAAGCTAACATTAAAGCAGATGTCCCACTTGTTGTCATAACGCAATATTTTGAATTAGTGAATTCGGTTATCATTTTTTCTAATTGCATAGTTTGTTTAAATTCGGTTACAAAATTTTCACCAGTTTTCATATACTCAAAACAAGCGTTTGCTTCGTTAATGTCAAAGTTAGGTCTAGTTTGAATTATTTTCTCTTTTACGTTGAACCAGTTGTTGTAAATATTTTCAATATCCTTCTTAAAACAGAATTGATAATATCCACCAATTGTCATTTTAACAGGAATTCTATCGTCTCTTGGGTTTGTGTAAGTTACATTGTCACCATTTATATACTTCATATAATCATCTAGTTTAATAATTCTAAAATCCAAAGAAATTCGAATGTCGTTTTCAATATTTTTCTCATTATAGTGCGTACATTTATTTCCATTAAAATACAATAAATCCCCATATTCCAAATCAATTCCCTGAAAATCTTTTTTACCCGGCTCACTTTCAATAAACATTCGATTAGTTCCATACATTTTTGTAATTGGCAAAATAAAATTTTTTTCACCTATAGGATGTTTACCTAAATCATCAGAATCATAGTGTGGAGGAATAACAACATTATTAAAGTATTGAATTCTGATGCTAGGAAAACTTTGAAATATAAAAACCTTTTCTTCCGGAAATAAGTTTTTATATATATCTTTAATTAAATCACAATACAACTTTTTGAAAGTAGCATTATTTTTAATGTCTTGATAAAAAATTTTATGCAAGTCAGTTTCTACGTCGGACAATTTTTCACTACTTAGGTCAGCGCGCGATTTTAAATGCAATTGTTGCAAATTTTCACATTGATATAACGTTCTAAAGTATTCTAAAAAAGCGTGTTTTGACTTATCTATTTTATATATATTGTGTTGGCCAAATGTTGAATTTAAAACAAGGTTATTCATTAATATAATAAATTTAGTAAAATAAAAATACTATCTAACGAATATATAGAAAATGCAAGTTACATTATATTCAACTTGTCAAGGTGATGGTTTGGTTCATTATTTAAAACAAATGGTTCCAAGTGACTGGTGTTTTACAGTTATAAAAAATTATCAACTTGTTCTAAATAATGGCCACATTCCAATTAACATATTAAATAATACGGACCTTTTTATATATCAAGAAATGGGAAAAAATGGGGGATTTATTCAACATGTAATAGCGTAGACAATAATATATTGTCTCATTTACCACAAAAATGTAAAAAAATTATAATACCTTATGTTTATTCAACTTGGCAATGGTCAACTATTTGTGATGTGCAAAGAGATTTAACTTTAAATTTTAATAAAATAAACGCTGATGGTACTAACATTAAATATATAAATAAAGAAGTTATACAAAGTTTAAAAAAATTTTATAAATTACAACAAATACTTGAGTTGTATGATGAAGGAAAAATTGACTTTAAATATAAAGAAAGAATGGAAAATGAAATTTCTATATTAAGAAAAAATGAAAATAGTGCGCAAGTCAAAGTATCTGATTTTATTATTGAAAATTATAAAAAACAGCAACTTTTTACAACTCAAAATCATCCAACGTATCCAATATTTAAACACATGGTCTTCCAAATTGCAGAGTTATTAAATTTAACACCACCTTCAAATAAAAAGTTAGATGATTCATTTTTATTACCAGGCAATTTAAAATTCAGTTCTTACGATATTAATTACCATAATTTCGAGTTTCCAGTTGAAATAGATGACAACTTGATAAAAAAATATATAACAGATATATATAACTTATTTTAATGTTGAAAGAATTTTTTCTTTATTTATAATTATACTATTAGGACATTCTAGTTTTATATGTTTTGTTGAATAAGCGTGACTGATTGGGACATATAATATAATGCCTTTTTTTCTTAAAAAGGAAGCTGAATATGAGAATGACGATTTTCCAGCAATAAGAATATCAGAATTAACAAACTCTTTAAAAGTATTAACTACGTCTGTATTTATATGAAAATTTATTTTAGATGTAGAACAAAGTAGCTTTATTTTATTTATTTCATCTGAAGATATTGAATCACAAAAAATGTTATACTCAAATAAATGATGACCCAAAAGAGATTTTGTTAAATTATTTATTGAATCTATATAAAAGTCTACACTAACATATCTGTCTTGATTTTGCGTTAATGAAACATCTCCTCTTCTTATGTGAACCGCAATTTTCAATAAGTTATTTATTTTATTATCAATCCAATTTAGAGAAGGTACAATAAATTTTTCTAAAACTTTAGGATTATTATCAATAAATCTGTGACAAAAACAAACCTTAACTAAAACATTGTAATCAACTTGGTTAGATGTAATAGAATTTAGTTCTTCTAAATCGAAATTTTCAATCCGAATTTCTTCTTTAAATTCAACATTAAAATTAATGTTTAAATCAATAAACAAATCGTTGAAATTTTTAACACCAATATCGTCTGTCACGTCTTTCAATGAAGCGTACCCTACATTTCTATCTAAAACGATCCCACTATGAAAGTATTTTAGGTATTTTGAATCAAATAATTTAGTTACTAGATATAGGCTAATAATTCTTTGTATTTGAGAACCGAATCCGTCATGACATTTTTCAAAATCATATGTTATATAATACATATTATATATTTTACATATTATATAATATGTATTTTATAAACCCAAAAAAAGGTTTCTGTTCATTGACTTATCATTTTTTTAGTATTTTCGTAAACTAACATGCCAATCGTTGTTGCAGGATAACTTCTTAGTAAAACTGGAAACAAACCATTATAAAAATTTAAAATACCATATTTTGCATATCTTTTTTTTATTAAACTAGTTATAGACTCTTTAATATTAGTTTGTTGTTCGACTCTAATAGTATCTAAAGGAAAAGTTGTTATCCATGTTACTGATATGCTTATTAAACTTGAAAATATTGTATTTTTATTATTATCTGGTAATATTTTTTTTATATTTCCATATGTTCCCAAAAAAATAGTAGAACCTAAAACTGCTCGTGTAGTATCAACCCAATATCCTTTATACATATTATCACTTTTTTTAATAGCATCTTTTATTAGTTGAATAGTTCCTTTATAGTTTTCCTTTTTCATAGTAACTGCATTTGTTGTAACATATTGCATTGGAACATTTAAAATACTTGAAGTGAACCCAGAAAAAAAAGCAGAAAAGTAGGGATTTATTTTTTTATTGTTTAATTCGTCATATATTTTATACGATATAGCTCTATCTATTGGAAATGTTACAAGAGGAACTGATATACCTCTATAAAATATTCTAAAGTCATTCTTTAGTAACTTGCTTGCACATTCATATGTTGTTTTATAACTATTTGTTTGCATTTTAGTTTTTATAACATCAAAAGGATAGGTCGTAAATACTTTTGATAATCCTTGAAAATATCCGGGTAAAAATGATAACAAAAAATCTTTAGTATCATTTTTCATTTCACCAATATTTATATTAAAACAAATGCATTTAAATATAAATTCATAAATACATTAAATGCTAAGAAATATTCTTAAAGGACAATATTTAAACCGCGACGAATTAAAGAGTTTAAATTTTAAGAAACTTGGAAATAATGTTTTAATAGATAAAAGCGTTATGATACCAAACCCATTAAATTTAGAAATTGGTGACAATGTTAGAATAGACTCTAATTGCATTTTGAGCTCTGGAAAAAATGGAAAAATAGTTATAAAAAATAATGTTCATATAGCTCCACTCAACTTGATATACTGCGCAAATGAAAAACAGATTTTATTTGAAAATCATAGTGGGTTGGCAGCCGGATGTAAACTATATGGAAGAACTGAAAATTATAGGGGAAAATTTTTAATGAATCCAACGCATAATGATGAAGACATTGATTTAATTACAGGAGATATTATATTAAATAAATTTGCCACTCTTGGTTGCGATTCAGTTTTATTTCCAGGATCTATAATTCCCATAGGAACAGTATTAGGATCAAAGTCTTTATACACGTCTAAATATCCTTTAAGAGAATGGAGCATTTACGCAGGAGTTCCGTTAAAATTCATTAGAGACAGACATAGGGATAGCGAAAAATTATCTAATAAGTATAATAAATAAAACTGATATAAAACAATAATTATAACAATAATTATAACAATAATTATATTATGAGAACAACTTTAATTACTGGTACAACTAAAGGAATTGGAAACTCCTCATGTAAACATTTTATAAATAAAAACCACAGAGTAATAAGTGTTTCCAGAAGCGAGATTGATTTTTCTCATGAAAATTTATTTCATTATAAAATAGATATAACCCATTCAATGTCTAAAACTATTATTGATAAAATTATAAGTAATGAAAAAATAAATAACTGCATTATAAATGCTGGTGTTAGTAACAGTGCAATGTTTCATAAAATGACTTTTGAAGAATGGCACAATACATTAAACACAAATTTAATATCAATATATAATATTTTAAATCCAGTTATAAATAATATGAGATTAAATAATAAAGGCAATGTTTTGCTAGTTTCGTCTGTATTAGGAAAAACCGGAAATATTGGTGCAAGCAACTATGCTAGTTCAAAATCTGGAATATACGGGCTCACAAAATCGCTGGCACTAGAAAATGCTTCAAAAAATATATTGGTAAACTCTATATCTCCTGGATATATAAATGAAGGTATGGGAAAAATGTTTAATGATTCTTACAAGGCTTCAATAATTGAAAAAATACCTTTAAAAAAATTTGGAGAAAAAAATGATATTATTAGTATTACTGATTATTTTTTAGAACATAATAAATATATTACTGGAACTGATATTGATATAAATGGCGGGCTTTATTAAAAACGTTTTTATTTAATATAAACATGAATGTTATAAACTTTTTATACACTACAACAAAAAAGTTAAAAAAGTGTTTATTTTACACCTTTTCTCATTTACACCCTTGAAGATTTAAAATGGGCGTTTTAAATCTTCAAGGGTGTAAAAACTTGAAAATAATACAAATGATAATTTAGGACTCAAATCGTTCATTAATTTTTAAAAACTTACTACATTAAGATTTTAAAAATTAATACAAGAAAATATATTTTTATTATTTTTATAGAATTGAAAAACTTTTACGTTTATAAAAATAAAAATTTTTAATAATTAAGTTATATATTATGGTAGAATCAGAAAGCGCTCAAGATGAAGCATTTGTTACTTTTATAATTCCTACTATTGGAAGAGAAACATTGTCAAAAACTTTAAAAAGTTTGACTGATCAAACAAATCCAAATTGGAAAGCTATTGTGATATTTGACGGAATTTCGCCCACTATTGAAAGTGTAGACTCTAGAATTCGAATTATAGAGTCTGAAAAATTAGGCAAAGGATTTAATAGCGCTGGACTAGTTCGCAATTACGGAATGCAATTTGTTGAGACAGATTGGATAGCATTTGTTGACGACGATGATTCTGCGTCTCACGATTATGTAACAATTCTTAAAAAAGAGATACTGGAGTATAATTCTGCTGATTTAATAATATTTAGAATGCAATCTAGTGATAAAATTTTTCCTAAGTTGGATTCTGAATCATTTCATTATGGAGAGGTTGGAATTAGTTTTGCATGTAAAACTGAAATAATAAAAAAGGGTAACCTATTTGAAGCAAACGAACTTGAGGATTTCATTTTTTTAGATGGAGTAAGAAATAAAAACTATAAAATAATGATAAGCCCTTATATTAAATATTTTGTAAGAAAATACGAAAATAATACAAATGTTAATTTAGGAGTCAGATCGTTCATTAATTTTTAAAAACTTACTACATTAAGATTTTAAAAATTAATACAAGAAAATATATTTTTATTATTTTATATAGTTTTGTATAACTTTTACGTTTATAAAAAATAAGAAATAAAAATTTTTATTAAGTAAGTTATATGTTATGGTTTAGTCAGAAAGCGCTCGAGATGAAGCATTTGTTACTTTTAAAATACCAATTATCATTGTTTGCTACAATAATGATAAATATGTAGAAAACGCCATCAAACAACTTTTAAAAATAATTCCATAATATCATAATCAAACAATCATTATGGATAACATTAGCACATGCGCGGATACTATTCAGTTTTTGCGCAATAATGAGGATTCTGTAAATTTTATGGTGAGACAATTTTACTCAAAAATAGTTATGTAAATGAAATAACAAACTATTTTTACACATATTTTCATTTTAAAAGCCGATTATTTATAAATATTTTTATAAATAATCACTTAAAGTTTTTTAAAATAAAATAATTTATCAAAAATTTACACAAGATAATAATCGTTAGTTCCTGGACATACGTTAATTCCAAGTTCATTTTTAACTGCACAAATATTTTTTTCTTCAATTAAACTTGTAGCTTCAGCCCATTTCCATTCAATAGGTTCACAATAATCTCTTGTTTCAAAAGGAAAGGATATTAATTTTATATACTTACATTTCATTCCTATTAATCCTGTAATGCAGTCATTTGTTTTAAAAGATAATGGCTTAATAAAACAACCGAATTTTACAATGCATTCATATTGTGTGTATTTTAAGTTTTTTACCAATCTCATAAATTCACTATTATTTTCTAAAATATATCTTCCAGTAATTTTTACAATAAAGTCATCATTATTTATACAATATTTACGAATGCATTCTAATATATCTAATAATTCTTTATGACCTGAATTATTAATTGATAAAAAATTATTATTTGTGTAACAGACACTGCAATCAAAATCATTTAAAAAAGTATTTCTAATCCCATTATTTTCAACAATAATTATTTTATAATTTTCAATATTTAAATATTGCACAACTTCTTTTAACTTATTAATCCCATTAGTATATTGTTGTTTTCTTATATTACAATCATTATACAATGAAGTAGTTACAATAAAATAAATCATTTTTATATAACAATAACTATTTTTTTTTTATTAATTTATCGCAATAAAGTTTAATTTTATTTGCATTGCTAAAAAGATAACCCACCCCTTTTTTTTGTCTAATATTTATCTTTTTTTATCTGTAACTGACTCGAATAATTTTAATCCGTCTATTGCTTAACAGCTGATTAAAATTACTCATTGGTTTAAAAAGTGCAGTATGTTAAAACGGATAAATAACAAAGTATTCCTAAAATAATGGAAAGCAACCAAACTGGAAAAATTGTTTTATTTTTATATCCAATTCCAAACTCTCTAATACTCCCGTCTGAGTTATATAAAAAAGAGGGTTTCATCATTTGAATAAATCCAAAAACAAGTAAAAATAAAATTATAGCAAAAAGCGTACTATGTTCTCGAATATATGTTTTGTCCATTTAATATATAATAGTTTTATAATACTTTTTCAAAAAAGTATTGCAAAATAGCGGGGGAACACCCGGTTTAATTACGTTGCCGCCCGCTCGCCCCTCCCGCCATTCGGGAAGGAAAGATCCTTACGATTTTCAATAACAACCTTTACTTATTGAAAATTAACCTTTTTAATCCAGGGTCCCGGTGGGTAACGCTATTGCAAATAATTAGAGATACCGGCTCTTACTTCGTTAAATCTTTTCTAAAAGTTGAATTATTCGTGATCGCCCCAGTCTTCAACTTCATCCGCTTCAAAGTTCCCGTCGTCGTAATCTTCCGTCATTCTTGACATATCATATGCTTCGCTCTCAGCATTCGCATCGGCGTCCATTTGCTCTAAATAATCTTCCATATACTGCTCAATATTTCCTTCCGTTACATCTCGATTTTTTCTAACTCCACGTTCAATCTCAGTTATTTTATCCATAACATCTCTCTCATCATCATATGTGTCTTTTGTATATTTTGTTAGACCTTTTTGCAATCCTTTACTCCATACTCCCAATTTATTTATTTTTAAAATTGTATCCGCATCTCTCTCTTCATCTGTCATTGCCTTTAATCTATCTGTAAATGTGTCCTTTTCGCGTTCTGAAATTTTAAAAACCTTATCCATAATATCTTGGTACGAACGATCAACAATATCTTTATGATCATTCATAATATTAAGATATGTTAGCAAAAGGTTTGCTACTTTCGTTTTCAACTCTTTTTTATTTCCTTGAAGTGTTATCTCTTCTTCTACGCTAGTATTTGCAATATCCATCTTTGTTTCTTTTTCTTCTAAATCTTCTATTGTAAAAATATCTTCAACACTGAAAAGTCCTTCTTCTTTTTGATAAAATAACATACTTTCATTATCTGTTAAAATTACATATTCATTTAGCAGAAGCAAAAAATATTGTTCAAAAAGCAAGTCGCTAGTGGCTTTATCAAAAATAGAGTGAGTTTTTTTGTCCTTGTATGTTATTGCGCTATAGTAAGGCGTTTGATCAACCAATGCCAACAAATTTTCAGTTCTAACCTCTATAGTAGAGAGAATAGTAGAAATAATCTTTTCGCTGTAAAAGGGTCTAAGTCGCAAATAATAGTCTTTAATTACCTTTTTAATGTCTTTCACGTGATTTTTAGAAAGACCCCAATAATCTTGAATTTGAACGACATCGTAATCTACGTTATTTAAAATAATATTTGGAAAGGTTTTTAAAAACTTGTGTATATACATTTTTATAAAATTTATAAAGTTATAAGTATTACTATCGGAAATAGGAGAAGCACTTTCTTCCATAGTTGTTTTATTTTTCCAATCAAAAATTTCATTCAATAGATTATCAATATATTTTTGTCTTTTTCCAGTTAACGAGTTATTTTTTTTTATAAATTCTGTAATTTCGCGTTTCATAGTTTCATTCGTTCTTGCAAGGTGATTTTTAAACGAGCGCATTTCCTCAGTATCTTTAGTTACTGCAATATCAAATGTATCAAGTGTTGATTCAATGAGTTTTTGCAATGCAGGATAAACTACTTCTTCCTCTTCTTCAGAAAATTTTTCTAGTAAATCTGTAATATTTTGTATTGAACTTCTCGAATGCTCATCAAAGTTGATTTTAATAATATTTTTTCTATTTACAATTTGCAATAAGCGAAGAAACGAATCATTGTTATAATTTCTTCCATCTCTTTTGAGTTTTGCTATAATTTCAGAAATGGAATCATTGCTTGAAACGTAGTCAGGTTTACTTGTGCATATTGAAATTAAATCTTCAGAAAGAGGTGCTAGAGAAGTAAATTTGCAAAACACAATAAAGGCTCTATAAATAGTTTCTTCATAAAATTCTTGGTTGGAAATTACAGGATAAATGTTTTTAGTATTCTCTTTACTAAAAAAAAGGGGAGATTTTGAAATTGCATTTATATCAAACAATAAATTTGATAAGTTTAAAACAATTTTATTAAAACTTCCAATGTCTCCATTCTCTCTAATAAAGTAATCTATAGTGCTGATTGAAGAGTTTTCATTACAACAAGAATTCTCAACAAATGGTTCATTTGCCGAATTAACTAATAAAAGTTTCTTCTTATTAATTATTTCTTGTATCTTTTCTTGGATTGCCAAAGAAAACTGGATTATTTTGGACTCAACAATGAGTAACTTCTCTCTTTGTGATGATGACCCGCTCTTTAAATTATCAAGAAGTTTGCTTTGAAATTCAGAAGTTATATTCATTAGTCCGCTTATTTTAAATTGAACTAGTGGGGGTAAAAAATGCGACCAATTAGTAATTGCGTGCTCAGCTGGTATGTCTTCTATAGGATTTGATAATAAATACTCCATTTTCTCTTGAAACTTTCTATTAACACCCGGTAGTTGCAACAAAACTTTTTGTATTACGTCGCGTATTTTATCAACTATGAAACTCTCCTTTCGTTTCATCATTGCGCTCCAGGGATCAGTTTTACTCTTTGTTTTATATGCAATGCACGCCAAATAAATAAGCGAAGAATCATCTCCAGCACCTTCAATAGGAAAACCAGTAAATGAACGAACACACCCAGGAAAAGTTTTTCTTGTTTTTAACGAAGGGATACTTGTTTGAGCAGCAATTAAAAACATTCCCAAAGTAGTATACAAAATTACTGAGTTATAAATATCTTTATAACTTGGCGGCGTCTTTCCCTGCTTCGCCATTTTTTGCATTTCTACTTTATGTTGCGCTTCTGTTGGCAATGTCAATGTTAGAGCAGTTGTGACATGTTGAATAATAAACTCTCTCTGATCTTCCATGTTAACCCCCATAGAACTGGAAATATGAGAGACTATATTGTTCATCATTTTAACTTCTAGTGTATCCGACTTTAGTGCCTTTTTTTCAGCGCTAATAATAGCGTCTCCGGCGTCTTTTTCCATAATAGCTCGGCTACTAATTTTAAAACCTTCGTCATATCCCTCTTCACTATCAAAATCGCGTCTGCAGATTTCTCTTCCGGTATATTTATCAATCCAAGAAGACTCGTCGTCACTTAATTTTCCATTGGTTTGTTTTAACCCCTCTATTGTCATTTTATATGCATCGTAACTTATTTGAAAAGCGTTTGCCAATGAAAATCTAAACACAGGCAATAGTTGCACACCAGTTTTTATGCAATATCTCCAGTGCTCGTTTTCTTCTGATCCTTCTATAGCTTCTCTAGTATACATATTTCCAAATTTTACAATATCTGCTTGTTTTTTTACAAAGTCTACTTGGCCAATAATTGTATTTAACAGCTTTTGAAATGGAGAAATAATAGCGTCTTCAACATCTTCAATATTTTTCGCACCTATTGCAAATTGTTTATTATTATATTGAAATTTTCTGATGAATTCTATTTCGTTAATTTTATCAAAAGTGCTTAAATAATAATCATATTTTTTTTTAATTTCAGTCTCAAGTTCTTGCTTAGACAAGTAATATTTTTTATCAAAAGAGTCCATAATTTGTTTCAGTGATGTTTCTATTAAATTTTTTTCATTTAATTCTGTTGTCTCACATTCATTGGTTATATTTTTTTGCACATCTATGCATTCTGATTGAATATTGCATAATAAACTATTGTCCGTTACGAATGATTCTTTATCAGCTTTCTCATCTAAAACCCATTTATTATTTTGTCTTTTATAGTAAACAAAACCTTCCAAAGAAGTATTTAGAGGGTCAAGCAAAACAGCGTAATTTCCTTCTTTCACGCTTTTAACACCGCTAATAAGTGCGTCTGCAAGATACTCCGCGTCAAGTTGATTAATATTTTGTGTTGTTTCTAATCTTTTTATAAGAAAAGATAAAAACTCATCGGGTTGCATTTTAACCATATCTTTTTCATACAAATCTATCAAAGTGTAGTCAGTTTTATCATATTTCTTGTCAAAGTAAATTTCTTTATCATTATCTTGCAAAAGTTCTTCCATGCTTTTGTATTGTTTTGCAATAATGTAAACGGGACATTTTGTTTTATCAAGCGCTTCTTTTTCATTTTTAACCTTCTCCTTATCTTCTTCAAAAATAGTAGATAAATTATCAGGAAACATAAGAGGCGCGCTTGTTAATGAAATTGCGCTACTATATAGTCGTCCCGAATCTTTTTGAATAAGTAATTTAAGTAACTCTGAATTTGTTAGCTTGTATCCACTACTATCAGGGTGATAATCATAACTATCAAATACCTTTTCTGAAACTTCAGTGTCTTTCGCAGGAAAAATGTTGAAAATTACACTTGCGGAAGGTTTCATATTAGGATTAATTTTCATATTTTTTATAGAAGAAAAGTTACGACTTCTATCTACAAAAGTTTTATTAAAATCAGATATTTTTTCGTCTAGAAAAGTTTTTATTGTGTTGTATTGTTGATACGTTAAGTCGTCATTGTAAATTAAAAATGGCTCTAAATAACTAATAATCTCCATAATTGAAAGCTTGCCATTTATATATTTTTTAACAAGACTGAAAAGTACTTTAATTTTTGGAATAATTGTTGTTAAAAATTTTTTATATATATCAAACTTTGTTAGTTTTTCGGATCCACCCCCTAACTCAAATTTTTCCGAAGAAAGTTTATCTAATTCAAATGTATCCAATGTAAGAGTATAATTTTTTATTTCATTTACAAAAGACTCACTATTATACTCCATTTCATTTTCCAAATTATCAACATTTATATTTTTAATATTTGTTTTTTTCTTTAAAAGTTGCCAATAATTTAAAAAACCATTGTTCAGATTTGATCGATCCATAATGTTTGTTCCTGGTAAGTTTATTCTTGAAAAACGTATTGCTGGTTCAGGCAATGTAACAATAGATTTGAGAGAAAGTTGATCTGGATCTGTTAGAGGCAGTCTTTCCGATATCATTTTACTTCCGGTAAGTTGTAGCGCGTTAAGCCTAGTAGTTCCCAGGTTATATTTTTGGAAAACAAATCTTTTGCTTTTAATTATATCATTTTGCGCGATAGACGAATAAAAATTGTCAAGATTATCAACAATAACATTTATATTGGTTTGCACGTCTTTTTCATAAATAATATCCGTTAGATTTTCAGGGTTAAGCTCTTCAAATGGCGTAAAATAAGGATTTAAATCTTTTATTAAAGTGACATACTTGTTTTGTTCGTCTGGAAACTCATTTGATTTATAATTTTGAACGATACGATCAATATCTTCATTTGTTTTACCAACATTAAGCATAATAACGTCGGGATAATCTTCCATTTCGGTATTAGAAGTCACATTATATAACTTTTTAACGTTCTTGACAACAGGTAAAAGCCAAAACAACAGCGTTTTAAAATGCAATAGTTCATTTACAAGAGGCTTATATGTTGACTCTTTTATAGAAGATCCAATTATATTTCCATTTTCATCAAAGGAGGAAAATTTCAAACGCAATTGTTTAAATCGTTCAATCATAATATGAATATTATTCAAAACACTTGTTGTTCTTTGATAATTTGGAATGGTAGAAAGCATTTCATCAAGGAGATCATTGGTTTGCATTTCAACACTAAATCTTTGTTGCGTCTTATCAATGTCAACATATTGCGTAATAGATCCTAATTCTTCAGAACCAAATTGTATTTGATCTGCCTTCAATATAAACTGCCGAAGCTGATCTTTAATATTAGAAACTGGAATGCTTTTAATTATTTCTTGTTCTTCCGATGTTAACTTTTCTGATACAGGTTTTTCTATGCCTTCTTCTTGAAATGATTCTTCCTCCTGCTCGCCAGAAATTACATCCTCAGGATTTTTCTCATCAGGCATTTGTTCTTCAGGTTTATCTCGTATTTCAATTGTCTCAATTGGAATATCTTCTGGCAAACCTTTATACGCAAAGTTAATATAAATTGTTTCATTATCTGGATAACAACGTATTTCAATCATGTCTTCTTCAATGTTTGTTATTTCTCCAGTTACAATAACAGGCGTTTGTCCACCAAAATAAATATTAACCCAGGTTCCAGGAACTAATCCATTTTGTCTAGCATACCCTTGTTTTTCATTTCTACTAATGATAATTATGTTTGTTAGTGTTCCGGTTCCTAACATTTTGTCTTCACTTATTGGCAAGTTAATAACATTCAAGGTTTCAGTATTTATTAAACGAATTTTATTTTTATCAATATAATCAATAACAAATTCGTTGTCATTTAACTCTTCATTTTCTGGATCTTGGATTTTTATTATATCATCTAGTTTTAAAGCGATAATTTTTTCGGAATCCGAACTTTTTACGTTTACAGAGTTTTCAGAATCGTCGTCTTTCTTTGCTTCAGGATTTTCTTCTAGATCATTTGGTTTTGAAGAACTCATTTTCCTATATTTAGAATAGAATTTTTATTAAGCCAAAATAATCAAAAATAGTCAAAGATTTAAAATAGAAAAATAAAATATAAAAATAAAATAGAAAAATAAAATAGAAAAATAAGGTTTAAAGGTTTTGCATTATATTTGTTAATGCAAAGCAATGTCGTTTATAATTTGTCGTTTGTTAAAGAGTTTAAAGACCTTATAAATAATTTAAAATCAAAAAAAAAATCAGCTTCTACTAAAAAAGAGACGGGTGTTTTAGATTCTAAAGAAGACCATGACTTCGTTACAAAAAATTTTACTATTACTTCGAATGATAACAACTATAAAGTTTTAAGATATGATAAGGAGGCATTATCTATAGACTTGATACAAACATTCGGACTATTTCGATCATTAATATTAAATAAAGAAAACAATGTTGTTTCTTTTGCGCCTCCTAAATCATTGCATTCTGAAACCTTTATTAAAAAATATCCAGAGAAAACTGATCATCTTGTAGCTGAAGAATTTGTTGAGGGAACGATGATAAATGTTTTTTGGGATCCATGTATAGGGCTCGCTGGGTCATGGGAAATAGCAACAAGAAATATAGTTGGTGCAAATGGTCGTTTTTATAAGAGTCATTCAAATGCAAATGCAAATATAACATTTCGTGAAATGTTTGTTGAATGTTGCAATAGCGCAAGCTTAGAGTATGAAGAACTAAATAAAAAATATTGTTACAGCTTTGTAATGCAACACCCAAAAAATAGAATTGTTGTGCCATTTTTAAAACCAGAATTATATTTAGTACAGGTTTGTGAAATAGTTCAAACCGATGATGGAACAACAAATGTATTTATTGAAAATATGGAGAATATTAAAAGTGATTCTATTTGGGCATCCACTAAAGTTAAGTTCCCGACAATTTACAATGATTGGGAAAAGTATAGTGATTTAATTGAAACGTACGCATCAATGAATACGCCATATAACGTAATGGGATTTATTGTTCGCAATAAAACAACAAATGAAAGATGCAAAATCCGCAATCCTGCATATGAAGAAGTGCGACAATTGAGAGGAAATCAGCCAAAGCTTCAGTATCAGTATTTATCTTTAAGAAAAGCTGGAAAAGTTAGAAATTTTTTAAACTATTATCCTGAATATAAAAAAGAATTTTCTGCGTTTAGAGATCAAGTTCACTTGTTTACAAATACATTGTTCCAAAATTATATTTCATGCTATATTAAAAAAGAATCTCCACTGAAAGAATTTCCTGATCAATATAAAACGCATATGTTTTTAATACATCAAAGATACTTAAATGAACTTAAAGAAAAAAATTTATATGTAACAAACTCTGTAGTAATATCATATGTTAATGAAATGCATACTTCAAAATTGATGTTTTGTTTGAATTATAACATGCGTAGGCGAAATGTAGATTTTATAAAAGCAGAGGAAAGCTGTCAATAAATTTCTAATGACTCGTCAAATCGGCGCTTTAATCCATTTTGAAATACCAAGGTTCTAAAATGCGATCTTTCTATAAAATCCATTTGATTATAATAAATGTGTTTTAGCTTATATGCAAAATTTCTATTACTGAAAACAATAATGTTTGGATTAACTTCAATCAATAGTTGCTTTAGTTTTTGATAAAACTCATCATCAGATGCAAAGCTCCAATACTTTGATAGAAGTATTATCTTAAAATGTTCGTACGCGTGAACTAATATCATTATGGTCCAAACACTTCCACAAATAAATAGCACATTAAATATAAAAGTTAATGCATTTTCATTTGTCATTGTCATTGACA
>Ga0209189_1001616_pt1 | contig 16689 bp, 28 predicted proteins | sample C_130820_EF_Meta_FD_187308 | JGI IMG/M metagenome (GOLD analysis project Ga0209189, IMG submission 187308) | Freshwater microbial communities from Lake Croche, Canada to study carbon cycling - C_130820_EF_MetaG (SPAdes) (version 3) | ecosystem: Environmental > Aquatic > Freshwater > Lake... | reverse complement strand
TGGAGCAAAAGGAACTGGGCAAGCAAATACACCAACTCCTGTTCAATCATCTGGTGGTGGAATGTCAATTATTTGCACTGAATTATATCAACAAAAAAAATTAACAAAAATGGAATATTATAAAGCATCATGTTATGCTTATAAAATAAGTATAGAAACTTATAATGGTTATTTGACTATTGCAACACCTATAGTAAAATTAATGAGAAAATCAGATAAATTCTCCAATCTATTCATTGGTTGGGCAAAGTCTATAGCGGTTCACAAGCCAAATACTTTAACTAAAATATTAATGCCTATTTGTTGGATGGTTGGTTATGCTAGAAAAATTGAAAAAAAAGAAAATGCTAGAATCTCTTAAAGGTGGAGAGGCATCTAAAGCTGAAGCTGACAAGCTAGAAGAACTTGCAGAATCTCCTTCATTTGAAGCTTCTGAAGATGAGTCTGATGAGCAAGTAAAATCTAAAAAGAAGAAAAAATAATGGCACAAAGAAAACCTGCTCAAGAAGATTTGGCATATGATGACATTGCAGCGGCTGAAGAGGCTATTCCAACTAAAGATGTTGTGAATAGTAATCCAATGGATATTATTGGTGAGTTTGATAAAAATCAAAAACCAAGTGAATCATCGGGTGTAGACTCAAGAACAGCGCAAAGCATAGGTCGTATGGTTGCAGGCGCAACTCCGACTCTTTTTGGTATGCTTTTTGGACCGCAACAGGCAGAGCGTGGAATTGCTGCTACTCAAAAGTTTAATGCTGCTGGAAAGCCCTCAAAATTGGTACCTGTAATAGGACCAGATGGGTCTCCTATATATGAAACTCCAGAGGCTGCTGTTGGTGAGAAGTTTTATCAAAGACCGTTGAGACCTAGTGCTGCTGGACTTCCACAAAAAACTGAATTTTATAATCCAGAAACAAAGCGAGTTGAAAAGGGATGGGCAGATCCAATTGCCAAAAAGTATTATAATGCAGCTATGCAAGAGGTGCCTAACGCTCAACAATATATTCCAACTGAATTTAAAGAAGCTTCAACTGCTGGTGGAACAAAGCAATTTATTCCAGTTAGTCCTGTTAGTGGTGGTCAAGCTGGTCCTGTAATTAGTGGACCTCCAGGTGAAGCTGCTGCAAAAGGTCTTGGATCAGAGCAATATAAGGCTGGTTTAGATATTTCAAAACAATTCCCAAAAGAAATAGCACCATTGCAACAAAAAATAGAATATGCAAATGCTTCATTAAAATTATTATCTAGCCCAGATAAGGCAACTCAGGCAGAGGGCTTAAAACAAGCCCAACAATATCTACAAGATGCAAAGACAAATGGTGCTGGAATAAACATAGCAATGCCACCTGGTTTTTTTGATAAATGGACTGAAGTGGCATATAGAGCCGCAACGGGAAAGGCAAGTGCAGGAGAAGTTAATGGTTTAATGGCAGCAATTCAACAAACTGCATCCGCTCAACATTCTGCTATATTATCTATGGGAAAAGCTTCATCTATTGCTGCTGGTCCTGAGGCTCAGCCTATGCTAAATAAAAGTATATACAATCCTCCAAGTTATACTCCAACAATGCCAAAGGTACCGCCAAGTCAACATCCACAAACAAGTACAATGATAAAAAAAGCTTCTGATATATTAGCAAATCCAAATTCTAGTGAAGAAGATAAAAATAACGCTAAAAAAATATTAAAAATTAATAAGAGGTTGTAATGTCAGACTCAGAAGACATGAAAAGATATCTTCAAGAGGTTGGTCATCCAACAGAAGAACAATTGACATCATCGCTTACTCCTAAGCAATATTTAAACGAAGTATCAACAGAACCACAAGAAACTTTTGAATCTAAATATCTTGAGCCAAATGTTTATCCTGTCATGGGAGCTGCAGCAAAGGCACTTGACGTTGCATCAACACCGGTTCAAATGGCTATGAGTGTTCCAGTTCAAGCAATTCTAGCTACGCAAAAGGCGCTTACTAACCAACCATTGCCTGAGTTTGTAAATCCAATAACTAGTCCACTAGAAGCTGCAAATAAATATGGATCAACAAGGACTTTATTTGAAGAAGTTCCAGGACTAAATAAGGCATTATTTCCTAATTTAAACATTCCACAAGCACCAAAGGCAAGCGCCGCTCTATCTCAAGCAACAGGTGCAGAAGCATTAGCATTGCCAGCAGACATATTAGCTACACATGGAATGGCTAAGGGATTAGGAATGGCTGGACTAGCTAATAAATTTGCAAATCTAGCATCAGATAATAGAGAAATAGCACTATTAAATAACTCATCTCTTCCTGCGAGCGATAATACAAGACTTGTAAATAATAAGGTATTTAAAAGAGTTGGAGATACGTTAGCAGAATATGGTCTTGATAAATATTTAAAAAGTCCAGATGTTTTATACGAAAAATTAACAGGAAAAACGGAACAGGTTCCAGATCCTGCAACTGGTGTTTTGCAAGTAAAAAAAGGTGATTCTATTCTTTCTCAAGAAGGAAAAAAAATAAATGATTTAATGACAATAGCTGATCCTAAAGTTCCAAAAGTTCTTGCCGCAGACATTGCAGATGGTATATTTCAAGAAATATCTGGTCAAAAGGGCGGTAAAAACTCTGGTATACCTGGTGGATGGGGTAATGCTCAGGATTTAGATTTAAAAAGACAGATTATAAATATAACTGGATCTGATGAAAAATCATTGTCTGACTTAGTAGAGCTAAAAAGAAATATTCAAGATACAGTATTTAATATGACAGATGAGCAAAAAGCTGCAATGTCACAAAAATACCCAAACTACAAAGAAATATATAATAGTGCTTGGAAATGGATTGATAATTATATAAATGCGGCGGCTGAATCAGATGATGATGTTCGTAATTTTGTTCAACAAAATGCAAGATTTTCTGATTTAAAAACTGCATCCCAGGCATTAGAAGGTTCCAGATTAACCAATTTAGCAACACCTTCATTAATTCAAGCTGTTGGTACTATGGAAGCTGGAAAAGAAATGGGAATACCATTTATGGCTAGAGAAATGAGACAAAAAACTGGGTATATCGCTAGAAAATTACCTGCATTTATGGGGCAAGTTCAAGAAAACATTTCCGGAGCATTAACTAATCCAACAGAGCATCCTCGCACAATAATACCACCTTCTATGGGTTCATCTATTTATAACCAGTATCAAAAAATGCCACAAGATCAACCTATGCAAGTTGGAAGAATACCACAATCTATTCCAACAGAAATGCAAGCAAAAGCAATGCAAAGAGGATTAGTTGAAAACCTGGCAGATTATGAAATACCTAGAAATTCACAACAAATTCTAGCCAATCCACAAATGGCTTTAGCTAAAATAGCACAACAACCAAATGTTGATCCTCAATTCATTAAAGGTCTTCAAGATGCTTTAGAAAAACATCCAGATAAACTAAAAACAACATTACCATTGATGATAATGCAATTTCCTAATTTATTTGCAGCAGATAAGTATGATAGATGTGATGGTAAAATAGGATGCAGTACTCCTGATCCTATAATGAAACAACAATTAATTCAACGTGCTTACAAAGATGTTGAACTTAGGAAAGATTTAAGTAATACTGATAAGACCATGCTGTGGGATGGTTTAAATAGAGATGGATCACTACCAGAAACTTTTCAATAGGAGTATTTATGGACATTAAAAAGATTTTACTAGATTCAATTGACTTAGAAAAATTAGCTTCTGAGCTAATCGAACTTGGATTAGAACCTGCTCTTAAAGAAGTTGTAAAAGACTCATCTAATTTAGTTGATGATGCAGTTTTTGCAATGGTCTTCCCTCCATTAAAGCTAGAGCTTCATAAATTCATCGCTGCTGAAGTAGCGAAATTAAAGGCATAATATGCTTAATAAAATCATCGCAGGGGTCCTTAATTGGTTTATAACTTCGCTTATATTGCCTGCGATGTATTTTATTTATGATGTCTATAAATTAAGAAAAGAAAACAAAGAATTAAAGAAAGCAATTGAGGAGCTAAAAAGTGCTAAAACTAAGCCACAAATTGACGCTGCTATCGATAATCTTCCTTAGTTCATGTAAAGATCAATTTCCAACAATAGAGCCTCAAACTCGCTGTGTTGTTGTTCTTCAGTCAACACTAGAAGAATCATATTGTCGATGTCATTTATACGAATGGACACCAGATAGAATTGGTAGAGTTGGGGAATCAACTAATTATTCAATACAGAAATGCGATAAACTTATTGGATTTGAGCCAGATGCGTATGCAAATATATATACTTGGTGGGAATCTATTAGACTATGGTTAAATCGACACAAATAGTCTTGCACAAATACTAAATTCATTCATACTAGGTAAATAACACTTCTCAAGGATTCGAGATTTGGATAACTCTAGGATTCTAGTCATACCAGACCTACATTTTCCATATTGTCATATGGACTCTCTTGACTTCCTCCATAAGATCAAAAAAACACTTCAGCCAACTAGAGTTATCTGTCTCGGAGACGAATTAGATTATCACGCTGCATCGTTTCACGACTCGGATCCTGATCTTGATAGTGCTGGAAAAGAGCTAGTAATGGCATTGGGTTATATAGATACGTTACATGAATTGTTCCCAAAAATGGATCTATTGCACTCAAATCATGGCAGTATGGCTTATCGAAGGGCTAAGGCAAATAATATGCCTCGCCATCTGTTAAAGAGCTATAATGAAGTATTAGGAGTACCAAACGATGACTGGCGTTGGCATGCAGAGATTATACTTGAGTTACCAAACGGAACTAAATGCAAATTTGTACATGGAATATCAGCAAATGTACTTTCCGCTTCACAAGCCGCTGGAATGTCCCTCATACAAGGGCATCATCACAGTCTCTTTGAGTTGCGTTACTGGACAGCTGGAAACGGATTACACTTTGCAATCACAAGCGGATGCTTAATTGATGATACATCACTAGCATTTGCATATAACAAACTCCAGGTAAAGCGCCCAATAATAGGACTTACTTTTATAGAAAATTCAACACCACACTTGATACCAATGGCATTAAATAGCGAAAATAGATGGATAGGAACTAGAATAAAATGAAAATCAAAAAATCGTATATGGTGTTTGGTAAAAAGATAAAAATAAAAATATGCCAGCTTCAAGATGGAATAGCTGGAATGTATGATCATGAAACAGAAACAATTTATATCAATGATATATTTATGCAAAAAGGTTATGAATCGGATTTACAAGATACTTTAATTCATGAACTAGGTCATGCGCTATTTTATCGTGTATCTATAGATCAGGCTGTTTCCTGGCAAACACATGAATTCATAGTTAATAATATGGCAGTAATGCTAAGGGAGTTAGGATTAATAAAATTATAATTGTAATGCTATTAATATTACTTTATGCAAGCTACGACCCTACGGAGGTGTATATTTGTGGTTGGTGGTTTGGCGAATATGATTGTAAATTGATTGATCACCCACAAGAAATAAATAATGATGAAGATCCATATACATCATCAAAGTCTGAAGAGTTACAAGACTTACATTTTCTGTTTCCTAAAGATTCAAATGATTGATCGCATTTTAGGCACTTTCTTATTATTGGTGTTTCTGCTAGCTTTATGGAATATGTATATGTATGTCCTCTTTGGCATGGTAAACATATTGATCCTGTTTTATAAAATTGCTTTCTTTCTTTGCTAACGTTACAGCGTTTACAAGTACGATATGTCTGCACAATGTTTCTCCCATAGAAAATTTAATATAAACTTAATAGCGCTCTGATTAGACAATGCCTCTTTAGTTATAAAAACATCGCCCTCTGGATTTATTTGGACATATCTCATGTCCATATATTTAACCATTTTTTGATGATAAGTTAATTTCTCTTCTGATTTTGTTATTTGTTTTGTTTTTAATTTCTCAAGTTCTTTAAAAACATCAATCGTGCTTTGTATATCGCCCAGGGCACGGTGATGTACTCTAGTCTCTGTTTCAAAGTATCTACAAAGGCTCTCCAGTTTAAAGTCCACAGGCTTATTTCGTTTTCCCTTGAAAACCTCTCTGCTGATTCGAAGGGTATCAATGTCATTATGATTAAATCTAGTAATGAAGCTACCGTACTCAGCATTACGACAAAACAATTTAAACAGGTGATTCCTATCAAAGCCAACATTGTGACCAGCAAGATTGAATATGGTTTCATGCGAGTCAATCCATTTGATAAATTCATTTAATACATCCTTTGCTTCGGGGTAAGACCAGATTTCATTTACATCTATTTTAGTTACTTCAAATGCCTTTGGATCAAGTGTAGCTTTTTCATGAGGTCTAATCATTGAATGAAAATGTGGCTTTACTTCACCATCCATATAAGGAATAGCGGCTAGTTCTATTACTGCCGCATTGGACCCAAGACCTGTTGTTTCTACGTCTATAAATAAGTAGCTAGCCATTCTTTTAGTTCCTCGTATGACCTAATGATTCGATATATTCCAAACCTTTTTCTTACTGCTTTTTCAAATGCTATCTGATGTTTATTCTGTACTGCTTTGCCTGTTTTAATTTCGATGGCTACAAATGTTCCATTTGAAGTCATGCCTATAATGTCCGAGCTACCCTTAAGTCCGTACACTTGAAATCTATTGCCAGACTTCATTGCTCCAGAGTTATTTTTCCAGCAGAACCAGCCTTTTGTTGTTAACTCTAGTAAACATTGTTTTACTAGCTTCTCATGTGCTTTAGTTCGATCAAACTTATTATTCCCAGCATTTTTCTGCGTATGAGCAAAACTTGCACTTAAAGAAGGCTTTGCTTTTATATTTTCTCTCTGGTTCTTCTTTAGCTCTCGCGATTTCTTTTCCGCGTTTGACTGCATAATCTGCCTCCATTGCATTATATTCAACTATCTCGCTATGAATAGAACAATCGTTTTTGTTGATAACAACAAAGCAAGCCTTATCAAGTTCCATATACTTCATATAGACTTGCATTTGTGTGTAATAAACTGGATCGGATTGACGTACTCCAACCTTCACCATCTCAGCAAACCTTTTGTCGGATGCTGACTTTATTTCCAAAAGGTGCGGATCACCATCAATTATAATCACACCATCCACATGACCGGCAATTTCTTCGTCTACAAAGCCATACTGTCCACTTCCATCGTCGTGATGAACAGTATAGCCTGAGTATTTTAACAATGAAATTACATACGATTCTAACAAGTGACCAAGGTGGAAAATTCTCTCCACCCTAGGATTGTCATTAGCAATTGGCTGATGATACTCATACCATAATTGTCTATCGCACTCTTTGCCAAGGATAGACCCACCCATATAGTTTCGTTGTTGTTTTTGCTTAATGGATTCTTGCAGGTAATTATCAATATTGAGTAATAGTTCATCATGCTTTTTTGCTAATTTTAAAATCATATTAAGCCCATGGTTTTTTAGTTGCTGGCTTTGTAGGAGCAGGTTTTGCAGATACATCACGAGTTACCAAGATTGCCTTAACATTATTATTTTTATATTCCCCATCATCCTTAACAGTAACTACAACTTCAAATGGTTCAAGGTTTACTAGTTCATCTGAATCACCAATTTCAGTTCCTTTAAAGCCAGTAGCAAAAGCAACCGTAGCAAGTCTTTGCATACCAATTCGAGAAGCTTCAGGATTGGCGTTAACCACGTTAATGAAGTCTTTAATTAACTTTCCTTCGTGTTCACCTTCAACGATCTGATAGCCCAGGATTACAGCACCACCGCCTGACTTAGTTTCCTTAGCTTCTGTTTTACCAACAACAACTTTATAAGTTCCTTCTGGAACTAATGCGTATCCAGATGATGGTTTTGATACTTCGATTCCTTTTAGTGATAGATTTAATTTAGCCATTACTTACTCCCTGTGATTTTATTAATAATTACGCTTAAATTTGCGTCTTCGTATGCGTCTAATTTTCCAGTACGATCTTTTGATAGTGGTGATTCAGCAATATCAGTTACTAGCTTTCTAATATGATTTCCCTCTTCGTCCTTATAAACTTTATAGAATAGAACTAGGTCAAACCATGCTTTAATATTGTTCTTAATAGATGAGCCCTGAATATTAAATGATTCGAGCTTTTCTAAGCCATCCTTTTCTACAGCGTCAAGACAAGTAAAGATTACAGAATAATCACTCATGTCTCTGTATGATTTAATGATCATTGTCATCATTTCACCATACTTCCCCCACATTGGAAGGGCATTTTTTGCCTGTCCATAGTAAGCATCTTTTTTTAATTCTGAAATGATTAGCTGTCCGATTTCTGTCAATGAATCAATAAAAATATAACTGTATTTCTTTTTAGCTTTATCAGTATCAAGTTCTTCGTAAATCTCTTGTAATGATTCTGATGGTCTCGATGGATCAACTTCGATTACATCAATATTTGTTCCTGATAAGCAAGCCAGTCCTGATTCTGCACTGATAATTAGAATCTTTGATTCTGGGTCTGGTAATGTTTTTACCAATGAAGTTTTACCGATACCAGATGGTCCAACCACTAGGGCAACAAATCTCTTTGAGGCGATATCGCCTGTCTTTTTAATTTTAATCATTTGATTCTCCAGCTTTTATTATTTAATCTAATATACTCCGCCTCTACTTCTTTCTCTGTTACAACTACATAATTATCATAATCATAAATTATATTAATTATCTTAATTGCCTTACATTCTTTATGATTAATAAAGGGGTTTTCCTTATTATATTTATCAAGTGTATAAACCCATGCAAGATTATGAGCAACGAAACCTACAAAACCCGGACATGTTTTTTTACCTTTTTTGGCAGTCATTGGTCTATGGTACAAAACAAAATCACCAACTTTAAGTGGTTTTTTGCTTACTATTTCATCAGCAAGAACCTGTAGTTCGGCATGAAGAGAGTCCATTTTAGATATTATATCCTTTATTTCGTTATTCATTTCAACTCCACACTAAACGTAGGTTTAGTTTGTTTAATTGTTATCATAGATTCAACTACGCCTTTATTTTCTGATTTCTTATATTGTGCATATGTCATTTCATATTTTGTTTTAAATAAATCTGGATAATGTGCCGCTTGCTCTTGATCCACGCTAACCGTAAAATTAGGTTTAATCACAAGTTTATATTCATCAAAGTTCCAAGTTGACTGTGACTCTTCATTCATATCTCCCTTTAAAGCTAAAAATAATTCAACTTCAACTTGCTCACGTTCTTCTTTTGCATTTCTTTCTACTCTCTTTAACTCTGTCCATTTTTCTAATAAATCTTTCATCATTTCCCCCTATTGTGGTTTCGTTATTCATACTATAAAGTATAGTTACCAACTGTCAACTATTAATTGAGACGATTATGACTATACGACAATATCTTAATAAAACCTGCATTAAACATTGTTACTTTGCAAAGCGATGTGGCATTGAAAAGTCTGCATTTAGCCGTTATGTAAATGGTAGTCGCACTCCAGATGTGCGGACATATCTTGCCATTAAAAAAGAAAGTAGAAATATGATTACTGAGTTTGATCATATAATTGCCAATTTACCAGAGCTTACTAAATCGGAGTAACTCATCTATTATTGGCATAACTGCTTTTCCATATTTCTTTTCTATTTCGGATCTAACCCAGGATTTAGGTAAATTCTTTTTACGAGCGACCCATAGTAATTTATGATAAGCATTTTGTGCTTCTTTCTTTGTTCTCTCTTCTTTTTCTTGAGGTGTTTCATTGTATAGTTTTAGCACACCTTCAATCTTTTTAATCTCTCTTACTGGTGGAGTAGCTCCACAATAAGGGCAATCAATTAACTTTGATTCATAGACAGCATAACATTCAAAACAAGTGCGTACTGATTCATCGGCATTGTATTTTTTCTTTTTACCATTTTCTGGTTTGTCTAATGAAATATCTCTAGGGCGATACGGAGTACCATGACGAAACACATTCCCAGCATTATCAAGGATGATACAATCATGCTTTCCTGGATTAGCCCTAAGTCCACGCCCAATAGCTTGGAGATACCAAATAAGCGACCAAGTAGGACGAGCAAGAATAATACAAGAAACAATAGGACAATCCCAACCAACGGAAAAAATATCAACATTACACAATACTTTAATTGTTCCATTTTCTAACCCTTCTTTTGCTCGTTTTCTTTCGTCGTCAGTTGAACTTGCATCGCAGTGAATAGCTCGTACTCCTCTTTTGTTAAACTCATCACAGAGTTGCTTTGAGTGTTCCACGCTAACAGCGAAGCATATAGTGGGTCTGTTTTCTCCAAGATCAATATAATCTCGTATGACGTTTCCGACAATCTCTCCATTAGTAACCAATTGCTCAATTTGATCACGTTTAAAATCTCCTGCTACTATTTTTAATGAATTAGTATCTATTACATGAGGGCAATATATCTTTTCTGGTACCAATACGCCCATGTCTCTTAACTCATACAGCTCTAATGGCTGTATATAATCATCGTACATAGACATATCTGAAAATGGAGTGCCTGATAAACCCAGTTTATATTGAATCGGATAACGCTCAAATATATCATCATAATTTTTATGGCACTCATCTAATATCACTACACATTGAACATCGGAGTATGGGTAATCATTTCTAGCTTTCATTGTATCAATAGAGCAAACCTGAATAAGTTTCTTTTTATTAAAACGATAATGTCCTGCCATATGAACAGAATGATCAATCTTATATTTATCTAGTCGCTCAGATAAATTCTTAACCAATTCGCGCCCACGAACAATCATTACAACAGGCATTTTGTCTTTAAGACAATCCTGTGCGATATAAGCCGCCATTTCTGATTTACCTGAACCCGTAGCGCTCCAAAGAATTATATTTTTCTTTGTTTTCCATTTATGGTAAATAGAATTAATAGCATCCGATTGATATTCACGAAGTGTTATAGACATGGGTTCAACTCATATAGATTGCCAGTTCTTCTTATATAATTATGCTCTATTAACAATTCTATACCTTGATTTATGTCGGTCATTTGTCCTTTAATTACTCTTTGAATATCATTATAGAAACTATTGCCCTTAATTGTTCCAGTAGTTAATGCTTCCAATATTAATTCAGCCGATCTAAGTGCAGTACTGTGATTAACATTAGACCATGTGACATCAAGACATCTTGATTGCCATTCAAGCCATTCTATTGCCATCAAAAAAGACTTTTTACTTATCCTAGTGGCGATTCTACCAGGTGGCATGTTACCTTGTTCAAAAACCCATGCAAGCTTTATAGATTGTCCAGAATATTTAGAGCGAAATGATTTAATGACTGATCTCTCATGTTGGGACTTTAGTCTTAACTCATAGTCGTAATCTATATATAAATTCTTAACTTCTCTGTTTTCCCATGTAACATCTATATGACCTTCATGATTATATAAAAGCGTAAATAGATTATCTATTCGTTCAGATAAAATTGGCTTTTCGGTGTCTTCCATTCTTTTTATTTCTGGACTTATATTTATAATGAAAAATCTTTGCAGTAATCCATCGGCTTGATCACCTTTTTCCATTGCTCTAATATCTTTGGCGAGTACGTCGGTTTGAGCACCCACAAGGGCACATCCAAGAACTTTCTTAATATTAACATTAACGCCTGTTTTTGTTTGATGAGAAAATGCCTCCTTAGTGGACCCGTTCAATAGCTTAAGATAGAATGATCTTAACGATTCATTGCCTTGTTTGCTTAGATTTCCTAGCATTTGAACATACTCTGATGATCTAATAAATATACCTCTGTCTTGATTTATGTTCATTAATTCATATAGCATTTCTTGCGTACCAGATTCAAAGATAAATCTAGGTTTCATTTTCTTAACAGTTAAAAGTTCGCCTTGCAATTCTATTATCTTTTTACTCATTTCTTTAGTAGCTTCATCGTCACTAACTGAAATTGCCTGTTTTTTCTTTTTATTTAAATCTTCTATTTTTGTCACTATTGTTTTTTCATTCTCGACATAATCAGCGCCACATAACTCATTTTGTTTTCTTATTATTTTCTCTAATGGCTCAACAGCATAATCAAAGATAGCGTCCTTTCTCGATCCAGATGGCGCCACTATCATTGTGCTAATAGATGGGTGAACTAAAAAGTCCGACTTGGCATGAATAGTTACTTTAGCCTGACAAGTTGCTGTAAAGGTCGTGAATAATGCGCTTAAATATGCCTCTGGTGGTAATGCCGACATCTTAGCTAAATCAAAGCAATACTCTCTAAAAGCATTTGGAAATAGATGATCTGGAAAATCAAGGGATAGTTTCTTATCTACCAATGGTAGAGTGGGCTTCCAGTCACCATGAACCTCGACCGCTTCTTTTACCCTAACAACACTAGTAAGTGTAGCTCTTAAATCAGGGTCAGTTCTCATTAAAGATTGCTTAAATGTACCAATCCACATCATGGCATTTTCAATATCATTGTCTTTTGAGATTAAATCCTTTCCGATCTTTTTTGAGAAAAAGAATTGATCCATGCCAAATAATTGACGGTCAAGTCCTACAAGAGTTCGCGCTATGGTTGATTCATCAATCCCCATATGAAGTAATCTAGCCGCTTCGCTTGTAATAGTTTTCCATTTGCCTGTGCCATCGCCTGTAATGCTTGTAGGAACCTCTTTAAGCCCTTCTTGAAATGAACTAGCTCTAAGTATAGTCTCAAGGTATTCGATCTTAGATTCATCAATAATGGGCAATTCATCTATATCTAAATCAAGTAATGAATTGGTTATCCAAACATAGGGCGCACCAGTCTCAGGGTGAATAGATGGTGGTAATACCGTTTGCCCACTAGTAAAATTAAACTCAACCACTGGCTTCTTATCGCCAGCTCTCAAATAGATATTATATTTAGCCTTTTTCGGTGTTCCTTCGAATCTAAAAAAAACAGTTTTACCTTTCTTGCCTTTTTTCACGCATATTTGTGAAAGGTTCATTGTCTCATCTATGCGGTAAATTTGCTCTATATCATTAGTATCAATATCCGCCCAGCCAATGTTATATTGCCCTGCTCTTATTCCAAACCCATTGGCATGACCTAGATACTGCTCCTCCCATGCTTCAATGACCTCGGAAGTAACCTCTATAGATTGCCATGATGAAATGAAAGGCGCTTTATCTTTTACTGGTATACATTGTAACGATGGCTTTTTTTCTAAATATTCATGTATCAAATTAAAGTAATTCATTTTACTGCCCAAAAGTAAGGTTGAAGTATCATCTTGATTGGTTGAAGGCTACAATGTCAATCACTTATTAAACTCTTCAGAATTAAATTTAGACTCATCTACTAATAGTGATGATGTATTGCTATCCCTTACTATTTTAAACCTAACATCCTGCCCAGCGTCTAAACTAACAATAGCGACATTACCTCTATTTTGTTCATTTACACTGATAGTCATTATTTTTTCTCCTTTAAAATAAATATCAGCGTATACCTTGTCTCTTTTTAATGAGACCCAAAGTTTGCTCATTCTTCACTCCCTTTCCATTTATACCCCATGATTTTACATAACTCTCTATGGCTCAATATTGTCATGTGATCTACGTGTTCGCTTATCAACTCACGCAATCGAGCGTTTTCTTTTTTTAACTCCGCATTAATTTCAATAATCTCACCATGAGATTGTAAAATTAAACGCAATGACTTGATCTCTTTTCTAAGTTCTTTAATAATAAGATCATGTGTCCATTCTTGTAATTCTTCGTTCATTTTAAAACCCCAAAACTCTCCACACATCCTTTCTGAATATAGAATTCTTCAACATTGAGACTTTGTTCATCTTTATATTTTGAATCTGTAAATGCTCCAGTTTCATAAACTATTGAAGGATTTTTTAGCAAGACACAAGTTTCATTAACCCCAATTAGTTCCCCTACGTAAATGTAGTTTAAGCAAAAAAATGTCACTCTTTTACCTAGTAACTTAAGCATCCCTTCGTTTTTTACTTCACAAATTTCTACTAGCTTTTTCATTTTAAATTCTCCTTATGTTTATATTATTTCCCAGACCTAGACCCAGACATAAACCCAGACCAAGATCTAGACTCAGACCCAGACCAAGATCTAGACTCAGACCCAAACCCAGACCAAGACCTAGACCTAGACCTAGACCATTTTTGTTTTCTACCTCTAATCATCTTAAAACCTCAACTTAATAGCAATTTCTTTAATAATTTCCCAAATAGTAATTGTTCCCATACAGGACAAAATGATTATAACTAAAGCGTATTCTAGCTTACTCATTCCAATCTTTTTAGTCTTTGGCGATTCATCATCAAAATGATTAACATTAACCAAGTAATTTAAAAACAAATCATTTCTTTTATCCTTCATTTATCCTCCTTAATACACTCACCATAATCAAATGAATAATGCCCTTTTTGAGCTATACAGTGCGCCCTCTCACTAACACCATAACCTATCTGATAGGTAATAAATAAAACAACCAATACTAGAATAGTGCCCACTATACTGTCCAATGTATTATCCTTCATCTTCAACTCTCCCAGTAAACTCAACGTGTACATCATAAATGCGCAATGCTTGTAATAAATTAGCCATCGATTGATTCGATGGAAAATTATCCATATCAATTTCGCCCTCTTCATCGATCCAAAACTTGCAAAGTGTAAATTCTTTATCCTGTTTAGTGTAATAGGCTCTATATTGCATGTATTCCATTTTAAAAATCCTCACTTATTAATTTAATATTATGATCAATGTTTATCAGCATATTTTGAAATGCGCCCCTTTGTTCACTCGATAGCGTATCAAATAACATATAAAACATATTTGATATTTCAGTTCGTAAATTATGTAATTGTTCTTTCGTCATAACTATTCTCCTTCGCGCTTAATTACGCTTATAAACTACACTTATTTATATTGTCTAAAATGAATCTACAATTAATTTTATTATGTGAGCGCGTAGGGTTATAGAGACCCTTGGGTTTTATGCGCTTATTTGTTGGTTTTTTAAAGTCTGGTGATGGTTTAATGGCGATCTTTAGATCGCTTTTATTTTTAAATGAATGGTTGAGGTCAATGCTTACGCCAGATGGATTGTCCTCTGAGTTAACATAGTGATCTTTGACACAATGATCAGTGTCGTATGAGTAGTAGTAACCAGTGTTACATTTCACGCCCAAAACGTGATAGTGGGTTGTTTTTGAATAATCTCTTACGCCGTGATAGTTCGCGCATGATGTAGTTAATAGCAAAATGATTAATAGTTTGTTCATGTTTTTTCCCCTTCGATTATTTCGATTCAATGGTTATAGGTTATTCTTTTTGATCTGTCAATAGTCCATCTTTGATTAGTTTTTCTCTTATTGCTTCGTTTATATAAGCGGCAAGTGTAACGCTAGCATCTATCATTATCTTTTTATATTCATTTGATAGATAAAATTGAAATGGCTTAGTATCGCCTATTAATGCAACCTTTCCCTTTTTTAAAGATGAGCTAATTTTTCTATTATCTAACATATCCTGATATGATCTTAAATCATGCTCAAATAACATCAATCTAGCATTTTTTCTATAACCCAAAGTACTTTTATCATCAGGTAGTAGTTTATTTAAATGATCTTTCCAATCAGAATCATTTATGGTTTTAATTTCTGCGTAATAATATTCTTTATTAAACTGATCACAAATTAAAGTTTTGTATCTCCAGTTTACGTTATTAATACTAAACATTTTAAAATCATCATTCATAAGAAACTCCAAATTATTGTTTTAATGAAACATAAAACAAACAAAACAATCTGTCAATAAAATATGTGCGTATCTATACATTCTTTTTAAAAATGGGGTCCATATAAAAGAAAATCATAATATTATATATAAAAAAAAATACAGTCCTTTTTAAAAACCTTAGTTCATTTATTTGAAGATAATCGACTAGTATGTATAGATACGTCTACAAGACGTTGACACGACACATAGTCAATCAATAACTTGCGCAATTAAAATAAAGATTATACCGCAATGCTCCCGCTTGATCCGCGTTAAAAAACGTTGGCGGTATGCGTGCAGCATAAGGTTAACCTAATACATGATACGCATAGCGCAGACTCAGTGCGTAGCACTGACCTACCGTACCAAGTGCAGTGCGCATGTGTATGCAATGATTGTGCCAATGGTCTGGGGCGTAGCCCCACTGCAAGTAGGGTGCCAAGGGGAGGGGGGTAGAAAAGGAGTACTTATGTGTTGTGTTGTGACTATATCCCACCCCAATTTTTTCCTGTACTTCAATCTTGTTGACAGTTATACTTCATTTAAGAGGATTAAATGGGTAGAAAAATAGCAGGACAAAATAGATTTGATAAGTCGGCTTCGCAACTAGAAGAGGGTTATCCGGGTAATAAATACAATCAAAATAGGTTTAATGATGAGGCTGAATCATTTCTATCTAAAGCTCCAAAAAGGTCAGCTGCTGATATAAAAAGTACTATTGAACAAGTAAAGTTATCAGATACATCTAATCGTTACAATCAATCGGTAGAAGATTTGAATAAAGCTGCAATGGAATTAGAATCTGGATATCCAGGTAATAAGTATAATGCTTTAAAATTTGAAAATGCCGCAAATGTAGCAAATGAGGTC
>Ga0209189_1001612_pt1 | contig 16730 bp, 10 predicted proteins | sample C_130820_EF_Meta_FD_187308 | JGI IMG/M metagenome (GOLD analysis project Ga0209189, IMG submission 187308) | Freshwater microbial communities from Lake Croche, Canada to study carbon cycling - C_130820_EF_MetaG (SPAdes) (version 3) | ecosystem: Environmental > Aquatic > Freshwater > Lake... | reverse complement strand
CTCCCAGGGAGGCTGATGCCGGCTTAGCTCAGTGGTAGAGCAGCGCTTTTGTAAAGCGAAGGCCATCGGTTCAAATCCGTTAGCCGGCTTTCAGGGAAGGCACAGGGGGCTCAGAAGCCGGGGCCGACCCGATACCAGGAACAAGTAGCCAGGGTCATGCCGAGGGTTCCGGCCAGGATGGTGGGCACCAAAGCCAGCTTCCCCTGGCCCACGCGCGAGCCCCGAAGACCATCTGGGGACCTATCTGGAGATCAGCCGATGCCCCCTGTCACGCCGCTGCATCACCTGCCCCGGCCCGCCCAGAACCTGCCCTACCTGATGGCGCTGGCGGTGGCACCGCTGATCAACCTGGCGATCAGCATCAACAGCTTTGATCACTTCCGCAGGCTCTCAGGGCGGCAATTACCAATCAACCACTGGATCTTCGGGCTTTCAGAATTTGTGCTGGGCGGCATCCTGACGCTGCTCACCATCAATCTGCTCCGCACACTTTGGCTCGGTCACCACCAGATCCGCAAGACACTGTTCGCCTTTGGCATCCTCTCCACCCTGGATCTTCTGCTCAATCTAGTGACAATCACGGCGGGGATCTACTCCTTCAAACTCGGATCGTTCTATCTTCTCCTGATTGCGCTAGGCCTCTATTGCTCGCTCAATCTGATTTTTCTCTTCTGGTACTGGTTCATCGATTACCCAGGCCAGGTGAGGCATCTGCACCACCCGGAGCATCTCTGCCAGATCATCTTCCCGCGTGAGGCAGTTAGTGCAACGGCCCGTTGGCTGCCGGGCTGCCTGGATTATCTCTATTTCACCGTGATGACCAGCAACACCCTGGGCGCACCGGAAAACCACTCACCGGTGGGGACCAAGGTTAAGCTGATCCAGCTGCTCCACTCCACCTTGATGCTGGTGCTCCTGGTGATCGTGATCTCGCGGGCAGTGAACACGCTGAGCTGAGCGCAGACTTACCCCATCCAGGCGAGCCGCCTTGCGCCGGGGGAGCAGGCTGGGCTGGGCGATCAACGCCGTTCGGCCAGCATGCGGCGGATCTCCTCGTTGAGCTCCCGCAGCACCGAGCGGGGGCTCACCGCATCCAGCAAATCCGTAATGGCGTTCACCTCGGCCTGGCTGATGTGGCGGTTGCCGGTCACCGCCTCAAAGTTGGCCTTCACCACGTGGTCGCGGATCTCCGCTTCGCCGGCGCCGCGGGCCACCATCTCGGCCACGTAGGGGTTGGAGCGGGCGGCCTGAATCAGGGCCTTGTTGAGCAGCTCATAGGAGATCTCGCCTTTCTTGTTGGTATAGGCCTTCACGATCGCCTGGTAGTCGCCGCTGTTCACCGCAGCCAGATCGCCACTGGAGGGATCCTCAGCCCATTCCGGGGCGGCCTCCGGAGCTGCGGCGGCGGCAGGGGCCGGAGCGCCGGGCACCGACGCCGGGGAGCGCACCGGGCCGCGGCTGCTGTAGGGGAGGCCGGAGGTGAGCTCCAGCGCCTCCTGAAACGCCTCCAGCGGATAGAGGTCGGCGGGGGTGTTGGGGGCGGGATCGGGCTCGCCGCTCTGGTGGTTCAGCAGGGCCAGGCCGGGCTGGGCCGTGTCGGAGCGCAGGATCACCACCCCCGACTGGCCGCCCCGGAGCTTCTGGCGGTAGGCCACGGCCTCCAGGGTGGACAGCTCGACAAGACGGGTGCGGATGACCATGGGGGAGGGGGTGTCTGTTCGCGAAGCTAGACACGGGATCCGACCAACCCCAGGTATCGGGCGGCACAGGGGGCAACCCCCGCTGAAAGCCAGCGGCCGGAAGGCTCCCGTTGCGCCAGGGTGGAAGCTGCACGCCCCGTGTTTTCCGTGCCCCCGATCCCGATCCGTTTGCTCACCCGCCTGGGCTTCGTGCTGCTGCTGTTGGGCGGCAGCACCCCATCGGTGGCCCTGGCCCGCCAGGCCCCAGACCCGGAAGGCGAGCTCCAGAACGGGGTCAGCCAGAGCTCAGTGGCCCCGGCAGCCGTCTCCAATGTTGCCGATCGCGGCATGGTGTTCGACGCCCCCGGTGACGAGGAGGACCTCAACCGCGAGATCTGGGAGGCATCCGGGCGGAAGGACTACGCCGCGCTGCTGGCCTACGTGAAACGCCGACAGGCCGGAATGCACCTGCCCACCACCCTCCCGTTGCCCAACGGCTGGGCCCTGGCACCAGCTGGCCGGCAGGTGGCGGTCGGCCGGTTGCCCTTCGAAGCAGTGATCTACCGGGATCGGGTGGTGGTGCTCAACGCCGGCCACACCGGCAAGGATCCCCAGACCGTGTCCGTGCTGGATCCCGCCAGCGCCATGGTGGAGCGAACCCTGGCGATCCCCGCCCTCTATCCCAGCGCCGCGGTGGGCCTCGATGGCGATCTTTACATCAGCGGCGGCTTCGAGCGGAAGCTGCACCGCTTCAACGCCGCCTTCGCTCCGGTGCGCACCTATTCCCTGGCCGGCTACGGCGGTCCTGTGGCTGCCCTCGACCGCGACCATCTGGTGGTAGGAACCCTGGTGGCCCCGAAGCGCCCCGCGGCAGCGACCAAGGCCGCGGCCCCCGCTGAGGAGGAGCGGCGGGAACAGGCCAAGCCCTCAGGAGCGGCCGGCGTGGGAAGCGCCGGCACCGGGCTCCAGGCGGCGCTGGCGGCGGCTGCCGAACGGGAGGGCGGCCGGCGCTCCGGGGGAGGGGAAAAAGATGGGCCGGCGCCGTTGGACGGAGCTGGCCGGCTCGCCCTGCTGAACTCCGCCACAGGCCAGATCGAACGGGAAAGCCGCGGCGTGCTCTTTCCCACCGCGATCCAGGTGCTGAACGGCAAGATCTACGTGGCCAGCCTCGGCGAGCAACGGTTGCTGGTGTTCAACCCGCAGCTGCAGCTGCTGGCCCGGCTGCCGCTGGGGCGCATCCCGGGCGGTCTCTGCAGCGATGGCCGCCTGCTCTACGCCCTCAGCAGCGGCCGCGACAGCATCAGCGTGATCGATAGCGAAAGCGATCGGGTGCTGCCGCCGATCGATCTGCGCTTCCGGGGTTTCCGCTACGGCAGCTCTCCCACCTCCTGCAGCGTGGACGGCAACCGGCTCTACGTGAGCCAGGCCGATATCAACGCCATCGCGGTGATCGACCGCGCCAGCGGCACCCACCTCGGCTTCATCCCCACCGGCTGGTATCCCACGCGGGTGCTCAACCATGGCCCCTGGCTGCTCAGCCTCAGCGCCAAAGGCATCGAACCCCGCCGCCCCAATCCCCGTGGCCCCCGGGGCGATCAATACGTGCTTGCTCTTTTGCGGGGCAACGCCGGGATTCTGCCGAAGGCGACCATCGACGCCCAGCTGGCCGGCTGGACCCAGTCGGTGCTTCAGGGCAATCCGCTGGTGGATCCGCAGGGAGTCTTTCGTCTGCCGATCCGCCATGTGGTGTACGTGGTGAAGGAGAACCGCACCTATGACCAGGTGCTGGGCGACCTGAAACCCGGTAACGGCGACCCCTCCCTGGCGGTGTTTGGCGAGGCGGTCACCCCGCACCACCACGCCCTGGCCCGGCAGTTCGTGACGCTCGACAACGTGTTCACGAACGGCGAGGTGAGCGTGCTGGGCCACAGCTTCACCACCAGCGGCTATGCCAGCCCCTTCGTGGAGCTGCTCGCCAACCTCAGCTATGCCGGCCGCTATCCGGGCTATCCCTTCGGCCTGGTGCCCGCCACCTTCTCTCCGGGCTACCTGTGGAACGCCCTGGAGGCCAAGGGCATCGACTACCGCATCTACGGGGAGACTTACTACCTGTTCACGGAGGTCCATCGGCTGCTGGTGGAGCGCTACGGCGCCGGCAGTCCCCTGGTCCGCCGCTTTGAGGCCCGCACCCTGGAGCTCTCTCTGCGCAGCGACCGCGGACGGGCTTTCAGTGAGCGGATGGGGGCCTTCGAAGCGGCGAGTGGCAACGCGGCCGCGATCGAAACCCTTCTGACGCAGGAGCCCATGCGGGAGCTGCTCTCAGAGGTGTTCAGCGGAGACCGCAGCCTCGCCCAGTCCCTGGCTGGGGATGCTGTGCTGCGGCGGCGCTTCGCCGCCTTCCTGGCCCATTACGCCCTGGCCTACCCGCCCTACAACCTGGCCATCTCCGATCTGGAGCGGGTGGCGATCTGGAAGCGGGATTTCGAGCGCCAGCTGGCCTCCGGCCAGGTGGCGCCCTTGCAGTACATCTGGCTCCCCAATGACCACACCGCCGGCGCCAACCCCGGCTTCCTCGCCCCACGCCAGTTCGTGGCCCAGAACGACGCCGCCCTGGGCGAGCTCGTGAACACACTCGCGCAAAGCCCGATCTGGAAGAACACCCTGGTGCTGGTGATCGAGGATGACGCCCAGAACGGACCCGACCACGTGGATGCCACCCGCACCGTGGCCCTGGCGGCGGGTCCGATGGTGAAGCGCGGCGCCCTGGTGAGCGACCGCTACGACCAGCTCAGCCTGCTGCGCACGATCGAGCTGATCTTCGGCCTGGATCCTCTCAACCTCGGCGATGGGCTCGCGGCGCCGATGTTTGGACTGTTCAGCACCTCGGCCGATGACCGGCCCTACCTGCCGCCACCGGCTTCTGGCGCGCTCACGAGCGCTGATCGCCAGCGGCTGAAGGCCCTGCGGCCCGGGGCGGCGGTGCGGGATCCGCTCCCGGCGGCGCCCGCCGCTCAGCTGGGCAGGTAGAGCCGGCCCTCGATCGCCTCGTATTCGAACAGCTCGGCGTAGCGACCCCAGTCCACGGCGGTGGCCAGCTGGCGCTCGGCCTCCTCAAGCGGGAAATAGTCGTCCCAGATGCCGAGGAAGAAATCGGAGCGCATCGAGCGGTTCTCCTTCTCCTGCAGGGTGTGCACGATGCTGCTCAACACCGGAACGCGGCCCAGGGCCTGCTGGCGGAAGAGGTCCTTGCTGCGCAGGATCGTGGTGGAAGCGAAATCGCGACCGATGGCGGTGAGCCGCACATCACCATCGGCCACCTCGGCAAAACCAAGCAGCACGGCCGCATCGAGCAGGGGCAGCAGGTCGTCGACCTCCAGCTGCAGACGCTGGGCAAGCAGGGGAATGGAGCCGCCCCCCTCACGCTTCTCGGCCACCAGCTCCAGCAGACCGCTGATGCCACCCACCCGCACATGCGGGAGCGCCTTGGCGAAGGGGGAGCCGCTGTTGCGCACGGGTGCAGCGGCATCTCCCGCCGCGATCACCGCCTCGCCGCCCTCGACCTGGCCGGTGACCTCGATGTCCGGGTTGGTCATCACCGAATAGATGTAATCCACGAGCGCCTTGAAGCGGGGGTTGCTGCGGTCGTGGGGACGGGGCAGGTTCACCTGCAGCTCGCCACGGATGCGGCCGGGCTTGGAGCCGAGGATCACCACCCGATCCGCCAGATAGACGGCCTCCTCAATGTTGTGGGTGACGATCAGGATGCTCTTGGAAGGGAAGGTGCCGGCGTTCCAGAGGTCGTCGATCTCGCCGCGCAGGTTTTCGGCGGTGAGCACATCGAGGGCGCTGAAGGGTTCATCCATGAACAGCACCTCCGGCTCGAGCACGAAGGCGCGGGCGAAACCCACCCGCTGCTTCATGCCGCCGGAGAGCTCCTTGGGATAGGCATTCTCGAAGCCATCGAGGCCCACAATGTCGATCGCCTTGAGCGCCCGCTCGCGGCGCTCAGGCACCGGCACATGGCGGGCCGCCAGACCCAGTTCCACGTTCTCCTGCACGGTGAGCCAGGGCAGTAGGGCAAAGCTCTGGAACACCATCGCCAGGTTGGGGTTGGCACCACGCATCGGCAGACCGTTGCTGCGCACCTCCCCCTCGGTGGGCCGGATCAGGCCGGACATGATCCGTAGCAGGGTGCTCTTGCCGCTGCCGCTCCGGCCCAGCAGGGCAAGCACCTCACCGCGGTGCACCGAGAGGGTCACATCCCCCAGCACCGTGAACTCGCCCTTGCCATCAGGCAGGGGGAAGCGCTTGGAAACGTGGTCAACGGTGATCAGGTCCATCGGTGGTGCTGCGGCGGAAGCGGGTGGTGGGCAGGGTCCGGGGGATCGGGAGGGGCTGATCAGAGCTGGTAGCGGCGCTCAGCCAGGTCGTAGAGGCGGCGCCAGAAGAAGCGGTTGAAGCCCACCACGAACAGGCTCATCATTCCGATGCCGAGGGCGATGCGGGGCCAGTCGCCGCGGCCGGTGGCTTCGGCGATGTAGGCCCCCAGGCCGCTGGCGGTGAGGGTGGTGCTGCCCCAGCTCACCACCTCCGACACGATGCTGGCGTTCCAGGCGCCGCCGCTGGCGGTGACGCCACCGGTGACCCAGGCCGAGAAGATCCCCGGGATGATCAGCTTGCGCCAGCGCTGCAGGCCCTTGAGCCCCACGTCATCGGCCATTTCCCGCAGGTCGGAGGGGATGGTCTGGGCACCGGCGATGGCATTGAAAAGGATGTACCACTGGGCCCCGAGGGCCATCAGCAGGATCGAGCCCCAGCCGATCGGCACATGGGCACGGATGAAGAACAGCGTGGCGAAGGGAAAGATGAAGTTGGCCGGGAAGGAGGCCAGGAACTGCACCAGCGGCTGCAGCAGCCGCGCCAGGCGCGGGTTGAAGCCGATCGCCACCCCGATCGGTGTCCAGATCAGGGTGGAGAGCACCAGCAGCAGCGACACCCGCGCCAGGGTGAGCAGCCCCAGCCGGAAGACGTTGGCCACCTCGGCCAGGCCCACCCGGGTGAGCACGAAATGCAGCAGGGCGGCCAGGAGGGCGCCGATCAGCACGAGCAGGGCCAGATTGAACCAGCGCTCCTGGCCCGGGGAGACCGGTTCCTCCTCCTGGTCCCGCACCGGGCCGAGCAGGGCCGACATCAGCCGGTCGGTGCCCGTGACCAGGGGGGTGGAGGCCGCCGCCAGCAGGCGGGGAATGTGGGCGGTGGTAAGCAGGTCGTAGAGCCAGGATTCGGGAGCGTCGCCCGAGGCGCTCAGCTCCATGCGGAAGCGGTCGGACCAGGCCACCAGAGGACGCCAGAACAGCTGATCCACCAGCAGGATCACCACCGCCATGGTGGCCAGGGCCCAGCCCAGGGCCCGCAGATCCTGGGCGGCGATCGCGGCCGCCACGTAGGAGCCGATGCCCGGCAGGGTGTATTCGCGGTTGAGAACGCTGATCGCCTCACTGGCGGCCACAAAGAACCAGCCGCCGCCGAAACTCATCATCGCGTTCCAGAGCAGGGGGATCGCGGCGGAGGGCAGCTCCAGGCGGGTGAAGCGCTGCCAGCGGGAGAGGCGATAAAGGGTGGTGGCCTCCCCCAGCTCCTTCGGCACAGTGCGCAGCGACTGGTAGAAGGAGAAGGTCATGTTCCACACCTGGCTGGTGAAGATCGCGAAAATCGACGCCGCCTCCAGGCCCAGGAGGCTGCCGGGGAACAGGGCGATGAAGCCGGTGACCGTGATCGAGAGGAAGCCCAGCACCGGCACCGATTGGAGGATGTCGAGCAGCGGCACCAGCACCCGCTCGGCGCGGCGGTTGCGGGCGGCGATCCAGCCGTAGATCAGGGTGAACAGCAGCGAGGCCACCAGCGCAATGAACATGCGCAGGGTGGAGCGGGCGGCGTAGTCGGGCAGGTTGCGGGGATCGAGCGACACCGAAGGGCTCACATCCGGCGGCCGGAAACTCACCATCGCCCCGGCACCGACATGGGCGATCACGCCAAGAAGGGCCAGCACCCCGAGGATCACGGCCAGATCGGGCAACCCGAAGGAATCACTCCGGCGGAGCGATTCGGGCTCCGGCAATGGCTTCATGCCGTTTTCCAAGCTCGCGCGACTTTACGGAGCCGTTCGGGTGTCGGAGATGACGAGGATGCACGGGCCAGCGACGAAGATGAACTCCCAGGCTGGGAGGGTCATCCCCGTGACCTCGCCGGTCAAGGCCGACACCTTGCCGGGTCTGCGGGAGCACAGGGAACCCTGGACATGCGAGCGGACGCGGGCGATACAGTGCGCGCTCGCCTGACCGGGGCCCTGCGCATGGCATCGGAACCGGACCGGGCCGACCCGAATCAGGGCGTGATTCCGCCACCGTCTCACCCTTCTCCAGCCGCTTCCGAGCCCCGTAAATCGGCAATCCTGGCGCCCTGGATGCGCGTCTCGCCCCCCTGGCGGCCGCTGCTGCTGCTCGCCCCGATCGCCGCGGCCCTGGTGGCACGGGGCCTGCTGAACAGCGCTCCCGCCCCCAGCCGCCGCCCGCCGCCCCTGGTGCAGACCGCGCCGGTGGAGCGCGGCTCGATGGAGGAGCGCTACCCGGTCACGGCCGAGGTGCGGCCCCTGGTGTCGGTGGAGGTGCGGCCGGAGGTGAGCGGCACGATCCAGCGCCTCTACTTCCGGGAGGGCACCGAGGTGCGCCGCGGAGATCCCCTGGCCCTGATCAATCCCACGCCCTACCAGGTGGCCCTGGATCAGGCCCGGGCCAACACCAGCCGGGCCCAGGCCCGGCTCAGCGAAGCCCAGGCCCAGCGCCGTCTGGCCGAGGCCCAGCTGCGCCTGGCCAGCGATCGGGCCCGCCGCTACCTGGGCCTCAGCCGCCAGGGAGCCCTCAGCCGCGACGACGAAGAGAACTACCGCACCCAGGAGCTGGTGGCCCGCGCCAACCTGGCCGCCCTGGAAGGCAGCCGCGCCAGCGCCGAAGCCGAGCTGGCCGCCGCCCGCGCCGCCGAGGCCGCCGCTCGCCTCAACCTTGACCACACCCTGCTGCGTTCACCGATCAGCGGCCGCATCGGCCAGCAGCGGATCAGCCCGGGCAACCTGGTGCGCGAACAGGAGGGCAAGCCCCTGGTGGTGATCAACCAGACCGATCCCCTCGATGCCATGTTCGGCATCCCCCAGCGTTGGGAGGAGCGGGTGCAGGTGGGGCAGCGGCTGCGGATCGAGGGACATCCGGGCCTGGAGGGGCGGATCGTTTCGCTCGACAACACCACCAATGCCAGCACCGGCACCGTGATGGCCAAGGCGCGGCTGGAGGGGGTCACCACCGGCCTGACCCCGGGCGAGACCGTGAACGGCAGCCTGCTGGTGCGGCGCCTCGACGGCGCTCTGCTCCTGCCGACCGCGGCGGTGCAGCAGGGGCAGCAGGGTCCCTTCGTGTATGCGGCCCGCGGTGGCAAGGCCGTGCTGGTGCCGGTCACGGTGTTGACCAGCGACGGCCGTCGCAGTGCCGTGAAGGCCGACCTGCAGCCCGGTGAGCCGGTGGTGGTGGCCGGCCAGTTCGCCTTGATGCCCGGCGGCCTTTTGCGCACCGGTGCCGATCGCCAGGGCCGGGGCGGCGGCGGCGAGGACCAGCGCGGATCAGGGAATGCCGCAGGCAACCGGCCCAAGCAGCAGCCATGAACCTCTCCGCGGCGGCGATCCGCCGGCCGATCGCCACCCTGCTGCTCAGCCTGGCCCTGGTGCTGGCGGGGCTGGTGGGCTACGGCCAGCTGGCGATCAGCGATCTCCCCAACATCGACTTCCCCACCCTGCAGGTGAGCGCCTCCCTGCCCGGGGCGGACTCGGAAACCATGGCCAGCGCCGTGGCCCTGCCCCTGGAGGAGCAGTTCTCCAGCCTGCCGGGCCTGGCCACGGTGACCTCCAGCAGCACCCAGTCGAGCAGCCAGATCACCCTGCAATTCGACCTTTCCCGAGACATCGACGCCGCCGCCCAGGATGTGCAGACCGCCATCTCCCAGGCCCAGCGGCAGCTGCCCGCCGGCATGCCCACCCCCCCCTCGGTGCGCAAGGTGAACCCGGCCGAACAGCCGATCCTCTACCTGGTGCTCACCTCCTCGGTGCTGCCGCTCTCGGAGGTGAACCGGGCCGCCGAGATCCAGATCGCCCAGCGCCTCTCGATGCTGAATGGCGTGGCCCAGGTGAATATCTTCGGCGCCCAGAAATATGCGGTGCGGGTGAAGATGCGCCCCCAGCAGCTGGCGGCGCGACAGCTCGGGGTGAACGATGTGGTGGCGGCGGTGCAGAGCGCCAACTCCACGATTCCAGCTGGCACCCTTTACACCCCGGAGCGCACCTACGCGATCCGCGACAACGGCCGCCTGCTCGATGCCGCCGCCTTCGCCGATCTGGTGGTGGCCTACCGCAACGGCTCCCCGATCCGCCTGGCCGATGTGGCCGAGGTGAGCGACAGCGTGGCCAATGAACGGCTGGCCAGCCGCTTCAACGGCATGCGCTCGATCGTGCTGGCGGTGCAGCGCCAACCCGGCAGCAACGCCGTGGCGATCAACCAGCGGATCCTTGCGCTGTTGCCTGAGCTGCGGGAGCGGATCCCCGCCGCGATCACGGTGCGGGTGCTCTACGACCGATCCGAGAGCATCCGTTCGGCCATCGACGACGTGCAGCACTCGCTGCTGCAGAGCGTGCTGCTGGTGGTGGGGGTGGTGGTGCTCTTCCTGGGCTTCTCCACCACCGCCCTGATCCCGGGGCTGGCGATCGCGGTGTCGCTGATCGGCACCTTCGCCGTGATGGCCCTGCTGGGCTATTCGCTCGACAACCTCTCCTTGATGGCCCTCACCCTGAGCGTGGGCTTCGTGGTGGATGACGCCGTGGTGATGGTGGAAACGATCGCCCGGCTGCAGGAGGAGGGCCTCGATCGGCGCACGGCGGCCCTGCGGGGTGCCCAGGAGATCGGCCCAACGATCGTGTCGATGACCATCTCGCTGATGGCCGTGTTCCTGCCGATCCTGCTGATGGGGGGCCTGCTGGGCCGGCTGTTCCGGGAGTTCGCCATCACCCTGAGCGTGGCAATCGCCTTCTCAGGCCTGGTGGGGCTCACCCTCACCCCGATGCTGAGCGCCCGCTTTCAGGAGCCCCCCGGCGCGGGCGGTGCGGTGGCGGAGGGGGGAGCAGCCTCCCTTCTGACCGCCAATGGCACCGGGCGAATCCCAGGGCTGGGGGGGCTGCTGCGGCGCACCCAACGCGGGCTCGATCGCCTGATCGCCGCCTTCAACCACCAATTTGAGCGGCTGTCGCGCTTCTACGCCCGCACCCTCGATCAGGCACTGCAACACCCCAGGCCCACCCAGACCCTCTCGCTGCTGCTGGTGGCCTTGAGCCTGGTGTTCTTTCTGCTCATTCCCAAGGGCTTCATCCCCGATGTGGACACCGGTCAGATCACGGTGTCAACCCAGGCGGCCGAGGGGGTGAGCTTCACCACCATGGCTGGGCTGCATGAACGCCTGAGCCGCAAGGTGCGGGCCCATCCGGCGGTGGAGGGGGTGAACAGCACGATCGGCCAGGGGGGGCCGAATGGCTCGGCCAGCAGCGGGCGGCTGTTCGTGAAGCTCAAACCCCGCAGCCAGCGGCGTCAGTCGGCCCAGCAGGTGGTGCGCGAGCTGCGCCGCAGCGTGAATTCCGTGCCGGGCCTGCGCGGTTTCGCGCGATTGCCGGCGGCGGTGAACATCGGCGGCACCAGCAGCCGAGCCAAGTATCAGTTCTCCCTCCAGACGCCCGAACTCAGCGATCTGGTGCGGCTGGCGGCCACGCTGCAACGTACCCTGCGCGAAATTCCGGGGCTCACGGAGCTCAACAACGACCTGCTCGCCGCCAACCCCCAGCTGGATCTGCGCATCGACCGGGACCGGGCCGCTTCCCTTGGTGTCTCGGTGGCCGATGTGCAGACAGCCCTGGCGGCCAGCTTCGGCGAGGGGCAAATCTCCCAGATTCTGCGCGGCGATGGCCAGTACCCGGTGCTGGGCGGCGTGGTGGCGGCGGACCAGGGGACCAGGAGCGACCTCGACAAGCTGGCGATCCGCAGCCGCAGCGGCGCCCTGGTTCCCCTCTCCAGCCTCACCGCGGTGGCGGAATCGGCCGGTCTGGTGGCGGTGAACCACACCGACCAGCTGCCCTCGGTGAATTTCTCCTTCAACCTCGCGCCGGGCCAGTCGCTGGATCGGGTGAGCCGCGAGATCCGGACTCGGGCCGCGCCGCTGCTTCCCCCCGGCAGCAGCCTGGATTTCCAAGGCGACGCCCGCGTTTTCAGCCAGTCACTGGCCGGCCTGGGCGGGCTGCTGCTGGTTTCGGTGCTGGTGATCTACGCGGTGCTGGGGATTCTCTATGAAGATCCGATCCATCCGCTCACGGTGCTCACCAGCCTGCCGCCAGCGGCGGTGGGCGGCCTGGCGATGCTGATTCTCTGCAACGCCGAACTGAACATCTATGGCTTCATCGGCCTGATCCTGCTGATCGGCCTGGTGAAGAAGAACGGCATCATGATGGTGGATGTGGCCAATCAGCTGCGCCTCGGCGGCGCCGACGCCACCAGCGCCATCCGCCAGGCCTGCGCGCTGCGGTTCCGGCCGATCATGATGACCACCGCCGCCGCCATCCTCGGCACGGTGCCGCTCGCTCTGGGCTTCGGTGCCGGCGGCGATGTGCGCCAGTCGCTGGGGCTGGTGGTGCTGGGCGGACTGCTGGTGTCGCAACTGGTGACCCTCTACGCCACGCCGGTGTTCTTCGTGGCGGCGGAGCGCCTGGCGGAACGGCTGGGGCTCAGGCGGGATCTGGAGCCGCTGAGCGCGCAAACGGCGGAACGCACAGCCGAGCCCGGAGGCGAACGGCGCGCCGAGCGAAAAGGTGAGCTGGCTGGTGAGCTCAGCGATGAGCTGAACAGCAAGCCGGGCCCAGGGAGGCGGATGGAGCGATGAGAGTGCCCGCCACCACGACCTACCGCCGCAGGCTGCTGGCGATCCTGCTGGCTGCTCTGGCCTTCCGCAGCCTGGCGGCCCTGATCCTGCCCCCCGGCTACGACGAGAGCTACTACCTCTTCTACGGCCAGCATCCGGCCCTCAGCTACTTCGACCACCCGCTGGCCACAGGGTTGTGGTCTTGGCTCGGCAATGCTCTGGGGGGCTCAATCGTGGCCCTGAGGGTTCCGGCCCTGCTGAGCTACACCCTGGCCACGGCACTGCTGGCCGAGGCCTGCCGCCCGATCTTCGGGCCGCGGGCGGCGCTGCTCACGGCCGGGCTTGCCAGCCTCTCGCCGCTGCTGCTGGTGTGCGGCGGCCTGCTGCTGCTGCCCGATGCCCCCCTGCTGCTGGCGGCGGCCCTGTTGGCCTGGTGGCTGGCCCGCCATCCACTCAGCCGCCCCATGGGCATCGGCGGAGCCGTGGGGCTTGGAGTGATTCTCGGCGCCCTCACCCTCTGTAAATACCAGAGCTTCCTGGTGCTGCTCTCGCTGCTGGCGCTCCGGCTGGCCCAGTCGCTGGGCAGCCGCCGCTGGCGGCCCGGCGAAACCCTGCTGGTGGTGCTCTCCTGGCTGGCGGTTTCGGCGCCGCTGTGGATCTGGAACGCCCGCCTCGGCTGGGTGTCCTTCGGCTTCCATGCCGCCCGCACCAACCATCACGTGGGGTTCCACCCGGCTGGCCCGCCCCTGTTGCTGCTCAGCCAGGCGCTGCTGCTGTTTCCCCCCATCGCCCTGGCCGTGCTTCGCGGTCTGGGGGATCGCGAGCGAGGTGGCCATGATGACGACGACGCGGGTGCCGACCCGGCCGCCCGCGCAGAATTCCGCCGGACCCTGCGCTGGATCGTGCTGCCGCAGGTGGCCTTCTTCCTGCTCCTGGCCGGTCGGATGCAGGTGCTGCAGAGCTGGCTGGTGCCCGCCTGGTGGCTGGCCCTGCCCCTGGCGGCAGCCCGGCTGGCGCCGCTCTGGCGCGCGGGAAACCGGGGCCTGCGCCGCGCGGCCTGGATCACCGCCACGGTGGTGCCGGCGCTATGCCTGCTGGTGGTGGCTCACATCCGCTGGGGCGTGGCCTCGGCCCTGATCCCCGCAGGGGTCGACACCTCCGACCAGCTGGTGGATTCGGGCGCCTTGCGCCAAGCCCTGCGCCGCGATCCCACGATCTGGAAGGCCCTCACCGAGGCGGAGGTGATCGCCAGCAACCGCTATGAACTGCCGGGCTTTCTCGCCCTGGCCCTGCGGGGCCACAGCCGCGCCCACTACACCACCTACGGCAGGGATCCGCGCGGATTCCGCTTCTGGGCCGGGGAGATCGCTCCGGGGGCGCGCCGGGGGGTGCTCTACGGCTTCGTGGATGGCAATCACCGGATCGCCACCATGCGCAGCCCCAACCGTTTCCAGGACCTGCGGCCCCTGGGGCAGATTCAGATGATGCGGGGTGGCCGAAAGGGCCTGACCCTGGAGTTCTACAGCTTCACCCCGGCCGGAGAACAGCCCGGCGTGCCCACGAGCGTGGAGGCGGTTCCGGGGGCCTAGCCAGGCACGGAGCCCCGCAATGCTCGCCCTTGGGGCACCGCGATGGCTGCCGGATCGGGCCCATTTCTGGCCGGCTGGCTGACCCCCAGCATCCGGGCAGCGAGCTGGCGTGCGGCTGGAGCCTGGGAACCGCGGCTCCGAGGCTGGTGCGATCCGTAAGCTCCCCAGCGGAGGCCGATGCTGCCAGGCCGCGGTGCTGGCGAGGGAGCACCACCACCTTCGCGCTTGAGCCCCGCTCGGGCTGTCAACTCGGTCAGGATTGGATTCGCGTCGCCATCGCCCGTGAACTGGACCACCGCCTCCATCCCCAACCTCAGCGGCCGCCTGGCCCTGGTGACCGGGGCCAGCAGCGGCCTGGGCCTGGAGACCTGCCGCGCCCTGGCCGCCCGAGGCGCCACCGTGGTGATGGCCTGCCGCTCCCGCCGGCGCGGGGAGGCCGCCCGCCAGGCCTTGCTGACGCCCGTGGCTGCGGGATCGCCAGCCCCCGACTCCAACCAACCCGGCAACGCCGGTGCCACCGAGGCTGGCGGCGCCACCGCCGCAGCCGCCTGGGGTGCCCTTGATCTGCTGGATCTCGATCTGGCGGACCTGGCCAGCGTGCGCAGCGCCGCCGCCGAGGTGGTCGAGCGCTACGGGCGCCTCGACCTGCTGATCAACAACGCCGGCGTGATGGCCCCGCCCCGCACCCTGAGCCGCGATGGCTTCGAGCTGCAGTTCGCCACCAACCACCTCGGGCACTTCGTGCTCACGCTGCTGCTGCTGCCCCTGCTGCGCCAGAGCCCGGCGGCGCGGGTGGTGCATGTGACCTCCGGCGCCCAGTATTTCGGCCGCATCGCCTTCGACGATCTGCAGGGGGAACGTCGCTACGACCGCTGGCAGGCCTACAGCCAGAGCAAACTCGCCAACGTGATGACGGCCGTGGAACTGCAGCGCCGCCTGGAGGCCGAAGGCAGCGGCGTGCTTTCGCTAGCGGCCCACCCCGGCCTGGCCCGCACCAACCTGCAGCCCGCCTCGGTGGCGATGAACGGCTCCCAGCTGGAGGCCTTCGCCTACCGGCTGATGGACCCCCTGTTTCAGAGCGCCGCCATGGGGGCCCTGCCCCAGCTCTATGCCGCCACCGCGCCGGAAGCCTCGCCCGCCGGCCACTACGGACCCGACCAACTGGGGGGAATGCGGGGCTATCCCAAGGCGGTGCGGATCGCCCCAACGGCCCAGGACAGCGCCCAGCGGCAGCGGCTGTGGAGGGTGAGCGAGGAGCTGGGGGGAGTGACGCTCTGAACCCGGCCGCCAGGAGGCACAACGGCCCAGGCGAGCACAAAGCACGATTTCAGCTATTCAGCTCCCAACACTTTGCTCTTGGAAATAGCTCACGAGCGGCCTGAATAACTAAACCCAGACGAGCGCAGGCAGCAAACTTTACCAAACCTTGACAAGCGTGGTAAAATAAAATCTTATCGTAGTAAATTTGATGGAAGAAACAATCTCCCAGCATGGCTTATTTCGCTTTTCAGGAAGCCTTCGAAATACCCTTTCCTTAACCATTAAGAAGCCGCTGAGATGGGCTCTTTCCCGCACACAACCAGATCGAATAAAAATTGTTTATTGCCTCACATCCTCGGGTCAAGATCTTTACGAGGCCATGACCCTGGTGTCGCTCAGCACCCTGCGGCGCACCAATCCTTTAGCCCATGTGACGATCATCTGCGATCATCACACCTACGCGGCCTTGAAGGCATCAGGCAGTCCCCTGTTCGAGGCTGCCGATGCCATCGCTGGCGTCACCACCCCAGAGAAAGAGCCTGGCTATCGCAACCGCTTTCTGAAAACCCAGCTGGGCACCTTGATTGACGGTCCTTTCCTATACCTCGATAGCGACACCATTGTGCGTCGTTCGCTAGCGCCCCTCAACAAACTCTCTGCCGACATCGCCGCAGCCCCCAACCATTCGACCGATAGCGTAGAAAAACAGTTGTGGCATGAAGACCAGGCCCATCTTCAGGCGATGGGTTGGCAGGTCAATGCCCCTTATTTCAATGGCGGGGTGATCTGGCACCAAGGCACCCCTGCCAGCCGAAATTTTTCTAAGTCCTGGCATCAGAACTGGCTCGACGGTGTGCAACGAAGTGGCCGCTGGCGCGACCAGACCGCCTTCAACCACACCCTCGCCCAGGTCAGCGGTCTGCAGATTCAAGGCCTGGGCCATCAGTGGAATGCGCAGTATTGGGCAACCCCAAGCAGTGCCCAAGGCGCACGCATCTGGCACACCTACTCCGCCGCCGGAGCCATCGCCGAACGCCAGGATGAATTGTTTTTCCTGTGCTGCCAGCAGGTGCTCGCCAGCGGCGGCAGGGACCTCTCGGCCGAATCGCCCCTGATCAAGACCCTGGTCCGTGCGCCCAGCCCCAGAAAGCACTGATGGCCTGAAGGCGCTGTCTTGCGCAGCCAGCCCGTGCTCGCTCAGGGTGATCCC
>Ga0209189_1001610_pt1 | contig 16746 bp, 20 predicted proteins | sample C_130820_EF_Meta_FD_187308 | JGI IMG/M metagenome (GOLD analysis project Ga0209189, IMG submission 187308) | Freshwater microbial communities from Lake Croche, Canada to study carbon cycling - C_130820_EF_MetaG (SPAdes) (version 3) | ecosystem: Environmental > Aquatic > Freshwater > Lake... | reverse complement strand
GTTCAGTACAAACACAAATTTTTGGTGTGAGTTCGGGCGGTACTGTTAGAGACTTGAATTGTGAACGCTTGAAACTGAGCAAAACGCTGTATGACATGGGCATGAAGGTGGCTGCAGTTGCAACCATGTGTCAAGATCGTCGTGTGTTTGACGCCATGCTGGAAGCAGGAACACCATGTCCTTATGAAGGAAAAATTGGCGAGCAGGCACGAGCCGCATGGGATGCCAACCCCAACAAAATTCCCAAACTCGAAGAGGTAAAAACAGATGACACTTACAAGAAAATTGGCATCGGCGCTTTGCTTGGTGCTATCATTTTCAAACTCTTCTGATGCTCAAACTGTTGATCCCAGTACCGGTAATTTGATAAACTTTACCGGCTCACCCACCGCCACCACCAGCAATTGGTACAATGCCGGAAGTGTGGGACAACCCTTGACCTGCTGGTCTGCTGGCGATCCGGGCTATTGTGGACCCAATCCTAGAGTAAGCGCATGGGGTCCAGGCAGTAATGTAATCAATTATTCTTATGGTACAACCAATCTGAGTCAGATTGTGAACATAAACAACGCACTGGCCGCAAGCGGAACTGGGATTCAGGTCACGGGTTTCAATTTTGGATTTACTGCCAAAAATGGCAATGGCTGGGATGGCGGCTCACAAGACTATCTATCGGCCTATGTCAATTTGTACAACGCTGCTGGCGGTCTGGCCGCAAACTACAACTACACACAATACACCAACAGAAAATATGGTTGGACCACTTTCAACTTCAATGAGACTTTTAGTACGCCTTACAAGGCCTCTGCGTTGAGCACAGCACAGGTTGGTTTTGTTGGGCGAGACAACAACTACTGGGTTGGTCCATACGGTCCTGAAATTATAGATGTGAATTTTTCATTGAAATATACCACAAAACCTGATCCTTGTGTGAGTGATCCTTTGTCTAGTGCCACTTGTCCAGGGTATGCCACAGCCTATGCCAAGACCATGATACTTGGTTCAACTGTGTCAAATGCATCGGCACCTGCTGCACCACCTCCACCCTCAGGACCTTCCGGACCGGGTGCTGAATCTGGAAATGCTGGTCCACCACAACCCAATGGCGCAGGTCCAGGTCCTGGTGCTGACATGATGGGCCCAGGTGGTCCAGGACCTGGCGGTGGCCCAAGCAATAATTCAGGACAATCTGCTGGGCAGCCCGGTGGTGCTGGAAACCGTGTTGGTGGTAACGGTGGTAACGGTGGCAGCTCAGGCCCGTCATTGACATCAGTGCTGGGCATGATCAGTACTAATCAAGCAAAAATTGCCAACACTGAAAAATCAGTGGTGCAAGCAGCTGAATCACAGGCTGTGCAAGCCGGTCAGCAAGCACAACAGCAGGCTGAATCTGTGGCAGGATCACTTGCTGCTCAAAGCATTGCCGGTAGCCTGGCACAATCTGCAGGCATGAACGGACCACTCATGCCCGGGGCACAATCACAAATTTCCACAGCTGGACCTGGTGTTGGATCAACGCCTGGCATGGTCAGCAATGGCACTGGACTGAGACTGTTGCCCACAACTCAATTTGACAATTCTCTAACAAACTCAAATACAGTGTTTCAAAGTTCAAGCGAAACCTACGGCTTGCAAGCACCACAACAATTTAACACCACTCAGTCCATTCCTGAAATTCCACAGTCAGAGGGATTCAAACCTGGCAGTCTCTCAGTGCTGTCTGATGCCATGGAGCAACGGCCCATGACATTTGCTTCTCCTGGTACCGAATCTCGCACAGAAACTGTCAAGCGAGACATTCCTGCCAATGATCTTGCTCGTGGTATTGACATTGCAGCAATGGCATTGCAACCGCAAGGGTATGCACAATACTCTGTGGTCATGGCAGATGTGCCATTTTATGCACCCAAGGAAATTTACAAAAATCAAAACACAGTTGATAATGTGAGAGTACTGCGTCAGCTGTCCAATGATCGATTGCACCAACAATTGGTAGAGTCACAATACAAACAAGGAGAATAGCATGGCAGCAACTGCATTTGTGATAGGATTTTTTACAGCCATGGGCTGGTGGTCAGCCAACCGAGTAATTGCCACCGCAGTGGAGTCGCCGCCGGCAATAATAAAACAACAACAACAGGAGAAACAAAATGACTGAACCCATCAAAGATGTAAATGCCAAGATTGACGATCTTGAAGCAGCGGCCAAAAAGTACGCTAGCAAAGACACTGTGATTTCCATTGGCGGCTACGAGTTTACGCCAGCCAAGCTCATGGTGGCTGCTACCATTGTGAGCTCAACCCTGGGCGGGTTGTATGGCTGCTTTGAAGTGTACAAAGACTATCAAAGCATGAAGAAAAAGATTGCTGAATATGCCGCACCGGACTTGTCCAGTTTTGACAAGCGCCTGGCTGTGATTGAAGAAAATTCAGCCAAGACCACAGACTACACTCGTGACATCAAAAACGATCTCAAGGGCGATATTCGTCGCACAGAAACTGTGGCCGAATCAGTAGAACGCTCAATGAAACAAGCACAGCGAGAAACCGATCAAGATCTCAAAGGTGTACGGTCTGACGTGAGATCTACCCTGGATCGTGCTCGTGACGAAATAGATCGTGTGAAACAGGAAATGGATCGCCTCAAGAGAGAAACCGATGCTCGAATGGAAAAACTTGCCCGCGATACCGAAAATCGTCTAGATCGAATAAATAAAGACGTAGATAACAAAATACAAAAAGCCATCGACAATCCATTGGCCAACAAATAAAAATATCATGAGCGAAACAAAACCAAAATCAAGATCCGAGCGCGAAGCTGACATCAAAGACAAAGCAGGCTGGGTGATCACTGTGCTGGCCGCGCTGTTGGCCATCAACACTCTCATGGGTGGCTCAAACTCCAGCAAGATCTTGAACAACACCATTGAAGCCAACAACACCTGGGCATTTTATCAAGCCAAATCAATCAAGCAGACCTTGGCCGAAATGGCTCTAGACGATGCGGTGAGAGCCAAGGACACAAAAAAAGCCGAGGTTCTCAAGGCCAAGGTCGATCGTTATGAAAATGAACCCCGTGAAGGCAAACGAGACTTGATGGCTCGTGCTCGTGCTCTTGAAGCCGAGCGTGCAGTGGCTAAGGATCGCAGCCCGTGGTACACCTACACCGGGTCCCTGTTGCAGATTGCCATTGTGCTGCTCACGGCCAGCATCTTGTCTGTGAGCAAGCGATTGTTTCATGCCAGTGTGGCTGTGGGTGCAGTGGCAGTTGTTACCATGAGCCAGGCTGTGTGGCTGTGGTTTTCATTGATCATTTAATCAACCAGAAAGAGTATTATGACTACCCAACAAGAATACGAGCAGATGTCAGCTGCTGAAAAGAAAAAAGAAGACTGGATGAATTCCAAATGGAGACCGGCCATGGGCTGGATGTACATGGTTGTGTGTTTCTTTGACTTTGTGGGTGCACCAATCTTGTGGTCTTTGTTACAGGCCGTGTTTCATGGCGGAGTAAATGTACAGTGGCAACCACTCACACTGCAAGGTGCTGGGCTGTTCCATGTGGCCATGGGTGCCGTACTGGGCTTGGCTGCCTGGGGTAGAACACAAGAAAAACTAAATGGAGCAAACAATGGCGGAATCCCCTCACCAGCCAGCGGCGGAACAACATATACGCCTCCGGCACCAATACAACCCACCGTGCCCACCACGGTTGTTACACCAACACCCGCACCAGCAGCAACACCTGCTCCCAGCTTTGGTACACCAGCCCCTGTGTTCGCATCCAGTTCCGGAAAACTGGCACCCACACAACCCGACTTTCCTGAAAGGTAATTGACATGAAAAAAGCATTTTATTCACTGTGCATGGCGCTGATCTGTTTCTCTTGCGGAAACCCTGCACATGCCGAGGGCAAGACCAAGACTGTGTGTCAAGATGTAAAACGCAAAGACGGCCAAGTCATGCGAGACAAAGCCGGTAAACCTGTTCAAGAGTGCAAAAAAATCAAGGTGCACAAAAAGTTTGAAGGTACCGAAGTTCCCACAAAGAAGTAATTGTAGGGCAGCTTGACCGGGCAGTATAATTACTATACTGCCTTTTCTTTTGCATGAAAGATTACTATCAAATTCTAGGTGTTGCAAAAACTGCAACTGCCGCCGAAATTAAACAGGCCTATCGTCGCTTGGCCAGTCAGCATCATCCTGACAAGGGCGGTGACACAGCTCAATTTCAACAAATACAACAAGCCTATGCAGTATTGAGCGACGATGCCAAGCGAGCTCAATATGATCAGCCCAGTGCCACGGGATTCAGTTCACAACAATCGCCCTTTGACTTCACCACCATATTTGACATATTTGGCACAAGATTTCAACACCATCACGGTCAGCAAACTCGCCAGGTGAGAGTTGCCATTGATATCTCGCTCACAGACCTGGCACGCGGTCATCCCAGACTGGTCACCATAGGCATGCCTCAGGGGCAACACCAAACTCTGGAACTGAAAATACCGCCCGGTGTGGAACACAACAACACCGTGAGATACCAGGGCATAGCACCCGGCGGCGGTGATTTGCTGGCAGTGTTTAGAATCCATGCCGAAGCCGGTTGGGAACGACAGGGTGCCAATCTAGTGCATGAACACTCAATGAACATCTGGGACTTGATCTTGGGCACAGAAACTGTGATAACCGACCTGGCGGGCCATCAAATCACCTTGGCCATTGCACCCAGAACACAACCCGGCACACAGTTGCGGGTGCGTGGACATGGCCTACCCCGGGCTCAAGGCGCACCTGGAGATCTCATTGTGGCCATTCGAGCACATGTGCCAACACACATTCCTGAAGATTTACTACAGCTAATTGATCACCATCGTGCCAAGTAAATAACCATAACAGTTGCTCAATTGCCTGCAACTGTGTACAATGTGTTGAGTCAATAACTATTTTCAACAATGAATCAAAATCCCGAAATCGAACAAATTGTAGAATCAGCAGTGCGAATCGCACACAACTATCGTCACGAGTATGTGCTCACAGAACATGTGCTCATGGCCATGATTCGTCATGAGTCATTTAGACAAGTGCTGATAAAATTTGGCGTGGATGTGGATCATTTTGAGCAGGATCTTGACAACTACCTGCGTGGCCTGATCAACTTGGTCAAACACACCAATCAACCACCTAGAAAGACCAATGCCCTGGAACGCACATTTCAGCGAGCGCTGACCCAGGTGTTGTTTAGTGGTCGCAAATCAGTGGCCACTGTGGACCTGTACTTGTCGCTCATGGCCGAAACCAACAGTCATGCTCACTATTTCTTGCTCAAGTACGGTGTGAAAAAAGCCGAGTTTGTGGAATTCTGGAACGCCAATCAGTCACAGGTGGCTGCTCGCATTACCGAACAACAGGCCACAGAAATACTCACAGAATATTGCACCAGTCTCACTGGCCAAGCTCAGGAAAATCGACTAGAGCCCATGATTGGTCGCACCGACGAACTGGATCAAATGATCACGGTGCTGGCTCGACGCTTCAAGGCCAATGTGCTGTTGGTAGGCGATCCTGGCGTGGGCAAAACAGCCATTGTGGAGGGCCTGGCCCAGGAAGTGGCAGCCAATCGTGTGCCAGAATTTTTGAAAGATCACGAAGTATGGAGCCTGGAGATTGGCAGCTTGCTGGCCGGCTCAAAGTATCGCGGCGAGTTTGAGGAAAAGTTTCGCCTGGTGATTGCTGCGCTGGAAGCCAAAAAGAACTGTGTGTTGTTCATTGACGAAGCACACACCATGAAAGGTGCCGGTGCCGGAACACAGAGTACTCTGGACTTTGCCAACATGCTGAAGCCGGCCATCACCCGAGGCAGTCTCAAGATTGTGGCGTCAACCACCTGGGAAGAATACTACGAGAGCTTTGAAAAGGATCGTGCACTCATGCGACGCTTCCACAGAGTCAGTGTGGACGAGCCTGATGCAGAAACCACTGAGAAAATTTTAATTGGCCTGAGTCCAAGACTGGAACAGTTTCATGGGGTCTCCATTGCTACCGAAGCCATCACAGCCGCTGTGGAACTGAGTGGTCGCTACATACACGATCGCAAAAATCCCGACAAGAGCATTGATCTCTTGGACGGTGCCTGTGCTCGAGAGCGGGTGCAGGATCGGTCGGATGCTGAAATCACTCGTGACTTGATCATGGCCCAGGTGTCACGAGTGACCACGGTGCCCATGGATCGATTACAGAACGAGCGCAGCAGCAAGATCCTGGAACTGGAAAGCAACATCAAGCAAAAACTCTATGGGCAAGACACCGCTGTGGATGCAGTTCTGGATCGTGTGTACATCAACTTTTCCGGCATTGGCAACCAGAAGAGGCCCATGGCCAGTTTCTTGTTTTTAGGCCCCACAGGCACTGGCAAAACTGAACTGGCCAAGCTGCTGGCCGACAACCTGGACATGAAACTGTTGAAATACGACATGAGCGAGTACCAAGAGCGTCACACCGTGAGCAGTCTCATTGGTGCGCCCCCGGGCTATGTGGGCTTTGAAGATGGCAATGTGGGCGGTGGTAAATTGATTTCGGATCTGTCAAAGAATCCGTTTGCGGTGCTGCTGTTTGACGAAGTGGAAAAAGCACACCCTGACGTGATCAACATCATGTTGCAGTTGCTGGACGAAGCCAGAATCACATCTAGCAATGGCAAGACTGTGGACTGCAAAAACGTCATTGTGATCATGACATCCAACCTGGGTGCACGAGACAACGAAAACAACAACATTGGCTTTGCACAGAGCCTGGAACGTAGTGGCGAAGAAGATCGTGCACTAAAAGAATTCTTCCGTCCCGAACTGAGAAATCGTATTGATCAAATCTGCAAGTTCCAGAAACTGGACACCCTGGCCATCAAGAAGATTGTGGTGAAATTTGTGGACGAACTCAAGGCCAGCTTGGCACAACGACAGATTCACTTGACACTCAGCGAAGCGGTGATCGATTTGTTGGCCCAGCGTGGATATGACAGCAAGATGGGTGCAAGGCCACTTGGTCGCAAGATTGACGAGTTGATTCGTGTGCCCCTCAGCAAGAGAATCTTGTTTGATCAGCTGACCAATTGTCACATTCGGGCCGAGGTGGCAGGAGATGGTGTGGCATTTGAAACTGTAACAGTATCAGCAGCAGTTGCTGGTGCCGTAGACCAACAAGGGATCATAGTTCTTGAACCATAACAATTTTGCCTTCAAGATGGTGGCCACAGATCGATTGTTTTACGATCGATATCTCTACGGTATGAGTTTTTGCTTGCCGGAATGTGCAGCCTTGAGAGCCAGATCAAGACAGGGCGTGAGTGATATTTTGAATCATCGACGAGAGTGGCAACACAGTTTGGCACAGCGTTGGGGGCAGTCTACCACTCTTGCTGGTCCCAAAATCACTCAAGACATGGAAAATCACCTGCTGCAGATGTATGATTTTTTAGAGTCAATTGCACAAGATCACAAACTGGTGTTGGAACTCAATCATGCTCGTATCTATACCAATGACTTGTTGTTGTTGTGTGCAGTAGATCGCTTGAGTTTCTTGACTCACAAAGAATTTTCACAGGCCACAATATCTCGACCCAGAGACACTGTGGCGTTGCAAAATCCACAGTATCAGTATCGCATGTATTTTCGTACACAGAGATTGAACACAGATCAACTCAAGACTTTGAAAAAGTTTCTGTTGAGTCAGCAAGATCAAATACGCCTAAGCCCGGCACTGAAAGATCTAGTGCGTGGTAACTGGGCCACTTGTTTGTGGAGTCATCATTTTGTAGATCACAACGATCCTGGTTTTGAAATCATGCTGTGCCTGGTACAACCTGGTGCACGAAGAAAAACTCTAGCCATAATCGCAGCCGATAAATAATTCACTAGGAATTATATCATGGCAAAACTTGTTGAACAAACCTTTGTGATCACTGTGAGCAAACTGATCAAAAACTCTGACACTGTAAATCCTGAGTTGATCTCCCTAGACAACTTGGCAGAAATTGCGTCAGTTGTGGAGGCCTTGGCCGGCGAAGGCACAGTGGTGGAACTGGAAACTGCACAGTGAGTCAGACTCAAATCTCGCTATTGAGCAATGTAGAACATGGTGTGCCTTCTGGCAACTATGACGGCAGCAGCACAGATTTTTTCAGTGATGCAGCACAGGCTGTGGGATTTTACCAAGGTCAGGGCAGTATACAAACTGTGTTGATTAATGTTGCCGACTTTGTTGGCAGCATAATTACACAAGCTACTTTGGGCAACAATCCTGAATCAGCTGCTTGGTTTGACATCGACACCTTGCGTGTTGATACAAACACTACCGAAATTCGTTCGGTGTCTACACCGGGAAATTTTGTGTGGATTCGTGTTGAGATTCAAGATTTTGAATCTGGCACAATCAATTCTGTAACTTTAACCTATTAATCATGAAAACAGCTCATATATCTTTTGAATTATCTACCAACGATGCTGCCGTACCTTTGGCATTTGAAGCCTGGATTGACGATCAATGCATTTTCAAAACTGACCATGTGACCGAAACTGTAACAGTATCGTATGATCTGCCCGAACAAGACGATGCAGAACATTCCTTGCGTTTGATCATGAGTGGCAAGACCGAAAAACATACCACAGTTGACAAGCAGGGCAATATCACTCAAGACGTCAGATTATCTATTGCCAAGGTATGCTTTGACGAAATTGAACTGGGTCAAGTGTTTTCGGATCGTGCAGTTTATACTCATGATTTCAATGGCACCGGCGACTCCGTTGATGATCAATTTTTTGGAGAATTTGGTTGTAATGGCACAGTTGAATTGAAATTTTCATCTCCTATCTATATCTGGCTGCTTGAAAACATGTGATCGATAAATACTAACTATGAAACAGTTAGTAATAGTCGCGGGTGGTTTTCACCCTTTCCATGCAGGTCATTTGGCACTGTATCAGGCAGCGCAGGCAGCATTTCCGTCTGCAGAAGTATATGTGGCAGCCACCAATGATGTCAGTTCTAGACCGTTTCCGTTCAAGATAAAAGAAAAACTGGCCCAATTGGCCGGTGTTGAGCCGGGACATTTTGTGCAGGTGTCGTCACCATTTCGAGCCACGGAAATCACTCAAAAATTTGATCCCAACAACACTGAGTTAATTTTTGTGCGCTCAGAAAAAGATCGAGCAAGTCAACCCAGGCCAGTGGAGGTAGATCCAGTTACACAGCAACTGCCCTTGGTCAAACGTGGCCCAAACAAGGGACAACCTGTTAGCAACTATCTGCAGTATTATGAGGGCAACGAAAAAGACTTGAAGCCCATGAATCAGCACGCTTACTTGGCCTACTTGCCCACTGTGGAGTTTGGTCCGGGCATGAGATCAGCCACAGAAATAAGAACAGCATGGCCAGGTTTAAATGATCGTAGAAAAACAGCCCTGGTCATGAGCCTGTATCCCCGAACACAAACCAATCCACGACTAGCAGCCACTGTGGTCAAGATGTTGGACACAGCCATCGGCACCACTACCAACGAGTCTGCTGATTACCTTGACGAAAGACGTTGATGGCAGAATCCAATCCCTATTACTGTCCTTTGTTATTTCAAGGGCTTTATGTAGAAAAAGTCAGCAACAGTCAAGTCAGGGTTGCAGCCTGTTGCTTGAATCAACCAGGACCTGTGGTTGATCAAATTGATTTTGAACATGATCCTTATTTGCAACATCAAAGACATCAGGTGCTGCAACAACAACCTCCACCTGGTTGTGAGACTTGTTACCAAGACGAGTTAAATGGCACTAGAAGTGCTCGACAAGATGCAATTCAAAATTTTCCCGAGAACAACTACTTTGTTCAAGTACGCAAATTAGATTATAATGTAGATCCTATTTGCAATGCCAAATGCATTCAATGTACGGCTTACTATAGCAGTTCTTGGGCTGCCGAAGACCAAGCACACGAAAAACGCATACCTCGATTTTTCAATCACACACGACACAACAATCTTACACAATCAATTGATGTTACCACAGTACATGACTTGTATTTCAACGGTGGAGAACCCATGTTGAGTCAGGAACCTTTGGCTATTTTGAAAAAAATTGATCAGGTAGGAAATCTCAAAAATCTTGTTCTCAGCTTGAATACCAATGGCAGTGTTCTTCCTTGTGATGAATTGGTTGATTTGTGGAAAAGATGCCGAAGTATAAGGATAAATTTCAGCATAGATGCCATCGGTGATGCATTTGAATACATTAGAAATCCCTTGGATTGGACAACCGTTTATCAAAATCTATGTTGGATGGCTAATCTAGATATTCCTCGGTTGGTCATAAACATAGCCTACACCATGGGAGTGCACAACATTGATTTGGTACAAGAAACACAAAGTTGGGCACTTAAACAATCAAAAAATTGGAAAAATTACAAAAATTTTTATGTAAAACCATGCGGTGGACCTCTATCTTTGGAACATGTATCTATCAATCTAAAACAAGCATGGTTGAACCTTTATCCAGAATTGACAAATTTGCCACAATTAGAATGGCAAAAAGTTGCATGTCAAGAATTAAAAAAGGTCAACGAACATTGTACAGATCAACTTTGGCAAGATCATCTGGGCATGATTGATCAACGCCGAGGACTTGACTGGAAAATCAGCCTGCCTGAATTGTATCGTGCCTATAAAAAATCACTGGGTTAACAATCTCCGTTAAATATTGCACACAGCTTTACCAAGGAGATTTCATGGCTGATAATCAAATTCAAGTCAACATTGACTACCTGAGAACCACACGAGTTCACATCATGATGCCCTGCTACGGTGGCATGTTGACCGAGAGCACGTTCATGAGCTACATCAAGTGGGCCAACACTTGCCGTCAACTCAACATTGATTGGACCATGGAAACCATGACCAACGAGAGTTTGATTTCACGTGCCAGAAACACACTCACCGCCAAGTTCCTGCTCAACAAAGACAGCACTCACTTGATGTTTATCGATGCTGACATCGGCTGGGAGCCATGGCACCTGTTGGTGATGTTGGACCGTCAAAAGGACGTGATTGGCGGCTTGTACCCCATGAAGAGTCTGCCTGTGAAATGGTGTGTGAACGGCTTTGACGGTGCCGAAGAAGGTCCCAATGGTCTGCAAGAAGTTACCAAGACCGGCACTGGCTTCATGCTGATCAAGCGAGAAGTGTTTGAAAAACTGGACAAGCACCCTGCGGTAAAACCATTCAACAACGACATTGGTCTGGATCCTGCCTTGAATCCCCACATGAAAACCTACTTTGACACAGCAGTGCGTGAAAATCGCTACTACTCAGAAGACTGGACATTCTGCGAAAACTGGCGTGACCTGGGTGGCAAAATCTGGGTGGACAAGCGTGTGTTGCTCAAGCATACTGGCACCTATGTGTTTGACTATGCTGCACAGGACAAGCTGTATCAGGATCTGCATGCCATGGCACAGGCCAACCAAGCTCCTGTGGATCGTGGTGCTCCCACCACAGCCACACCTGGCACCACCGTAGAAGCAGCAGTTGCACGAGCTGGTGAAGCAGTGATTGCTCAAGCTGCAGAAGCGGCTCCTGCACCTGCTCCTGTTGAGGGTCGTGTCAAGGCCTCCAGCAAAAAAGCCAAGAAATAACAAGTCTGTCACACATCAAGCCCCCTCTGGGGGCTTTTTTTATAGGTACTCAACAACAGCAGCAGCGGTAAATACATCATGAACATCTTAGAATTGGAAAATTACAATCTTGCCGACGCTGTGAAATTTCACTCACGCTTGAATCCCCGAATCTGGGATCGCAGCGAACACATGCTGCCCCAAGTTCGTGAACGCTTGCTGGCCGCAGCTGAAGATTTTAAAGAATTCCTGGGAGTGCGTGACCTGGATCTAGTGGACATCACCATATCCGGATCCAACGCTGCCTACACCTATACCCCACACTCGGACATTGATCTACACCTGGTGGTGCGCCGTCCTGATGACGAAGTGTACCGTGAACTGTTTGACGCCAAGAAGTTTCAGTACAACACCGAGCATGACATACGTATTGGTGCCTATCCAGTGGAACTGTATGTGCAAGATGCTGATCAAAAGGCCGTGAGCCAAGGTGTGTATTCCTTGCTGACCAACTCATGGACTCAAGTGCCCCGACGACGCCGTGTCAAAATCGATGACAGCAATGTGCGCGACAAGTACAACAGCCTGCAGCACACGATTGAACAGGCCATTGAGTCAGGATCGGTGGAACGCATGCAGGCAGCACTGACTCGCCTGCGTCAAGTGCGTCAAGCGGGCCTGGACCAGCATGGTGAGTTTGGTGCTGAAAATCTTGCATTCAAGATGCTGAGAAACCAAGGCGTGATTGATCGCTTGAGAGCAGCTAGAAATCGTGCACGAGATCAAGAACTCAGCCTCACTGAAAGAAAAAAGAAAAAGAAAAAAGTGCGTTATGGCTATGGTGCTTTTTGGTATCCAGGATTTGCCAGCAACAATGACTACGGCAGTGATGTTGCTGCTGTGGACATCAGCGGTGGAGACTCGGGTGGCATAGAAGAAGGCACACCCGATGGCGTCAGTGCTGGCACCAAGATGTTTGTGAGCGAAAAACAGCATGAAATTGATCATGACCAGGTGTCAGACTTTGTGAAATTCTGTGCGGACCACTTGGGCATGGATTCCTTGCCTGACATAGTGCTGCACTCAGACAGTGACTGGAGCGAGGACAACACTTCGTTTGGTCGCTACACACCGGACCAGCAGCGTCTGGATGTGGCCACTCATGGTCGACACATCATGGATGTGTTTCGCACCATAGCACATGAACTCACACATCATCAACAACACCAAGTGGAGACTGTGCCCAAAACAGCTGGACGCACTGGCAGTCACTGGGAAAATGAAGCCAATGCCAGGGCCGGGGTGATCATGCGAGACTACGCAGATCAACATCCTGAACTGTTTGACAGTCAAGCCATTCAAGAAAGCTCGGGCTATATTCCCACTGCTGCTCAGGCTCGGGATCCACGCTATGTCATGGCCCTGACTCAGGATGTACGACCAGGGGAAACCGGTCGACAGGCCAACCGCATGAGATTAGAGACTGACTCACAAGGACATCCTGCCTTGTTGATCAAAAACGCTCACAATCAAGTTAAATAAACAAAAGGATTTGAAAATGAAGATTCGTGAAGTAGCCAAAAAAACAAGAACCCTGGGCGGGTTTGCTGTCACACCCTTGCACATTGAAGATTCAGGCGTGGCAGAAGGTCAACTGGATCCGTCAGGATTGATAGCAGCCGCGGCGCACAATCATGGATTCATCATCACAGCCCAGATGCCCAATGGCCAAAAGAAAAAATTTCGTGTATACCATCAAAATGCACGCTTGGCCCAGGAAAAATTTCTAAAACACTACAGCGGAGCTCAGGTACTGGATGTGGCAGCAGAGTCAGATGTAGCCGAAGCCATCAAACTAGACGCACCACAACGCCCGATCCCCCGAGATCAATTGCAGGGCTATGCAGACCGTATCAAGACCGGCACCAAGACCAAGCAGGACAAGTTTGCGCCCATCATTCACGGCAGCAACATCAAAGCCATCACCCAAGACGATGGCGGCACCGAGTGGGATCTAGATGACTTGGCTGCACAAATCACCACACGCCCCCGAGCCATCCTGGGTACCAATGCCAAGATGGAAAAAAGCAAGACCGAAGGCGAAATCATTTACGACTTAACTCTGCCGGCCTTGAGCGGTATTGTGGTAGACGAAGACACTGGAGACTTTGTGGAAATCACCACCTGTCCCGGAGCCGGTGCTTGTCAACTGTTCTGCTATGCTAGAAAAGGCGGCTATGTCATGTTCCCGGCCAGTTCAATGAGTGCAGCTCAAGCTCTCAACTTCTTGGTCAACGATCCCGAAGGTTACACGGCCAGAGTCAATCAAGAAATCAAGACCATCAAGGCCAAGACCGACAAGGCTGGTGTACAGTTGGTGGTGCGCTGGCATGATGCTGGTGACTTCTTCTCAAAAGAATACTTGAACTTGGCCTATGGTGTGGCCCAAGCCAATCCAGATGTGAAATTCTATGCCTACACCAAGATGGGCGATGTGGCCACTGGTGCCACTCCTGACAACTTTGTGATGAACTTCAGTTCGGGCAGCAAGCGCAGCGAAGAAAAGAAAGTGGAGTTCCACCGCAGCCAAGGCCACACAGTCAAGCAGGGTGTCACAGTGCCCAAGGACATGTTCTTTGACTTGATTGCTAGAAAAGGCAACAGCCTAATCAAGGATGCCAAGGGTCGCACACAGTTTGCCAGCCCTGAGGCCCTGGAAACATTCCGAGAGCGACTGGCACAACGGTATGGTGTGCCCTTGGACAGCATCATCACCTATGATCAAATGATGGCCACTCCTGTGGGCACCAAGCCCCAGTGGAATGTGATTGTGCAGCCTGGTGCCGGTGACCGTGCAGCCAATCGTCGTGATGTGATTGACAGCTACCTGATGTTCCACTAGCATGAGAGCACAAGAGTTTGAATCATCTGCTGCGGTTGATGCACTCAAGAAAGATTTGAAAAATCCCTTGGGCTATGATGCCATTGATCACATGATGACCACTATTGCTCGCAAGCATGATATCACGCCCAAAAAACTGCATGACCTGTTTGTGGAAAAAACAGGCATGATTCCCGACGACTGGATCAAGAAAAAATGAGAGCCAGCGAAATTTTTGAGGCGGCCTGGCCTTTTAGAAACAAAAACAAGATCTATTCGCTGTTGATTGATCAAATAGGTTCTGGACCTTTTGACGGCGGATGTGCGGTTTTTGCACAAGCATTGCAACTCAAATACGGTGGTGACATTGTGGTGCTGGTTGGGAACACACGCCAACACGGGCCAATCAGTGCTCAACATGCTGCGATAGCATTGAGTGGTAAATTGATTGACGCAGACGGGCCTGCTGGGCCTGCTGAGTTTGTTCAAAGGTTTGTTAAAAATGAACTTGGGTCAGGCGGAGAAATAACTCAAGTTAGACCGATAAAAGAAACTGATCTACCCGAAGCTCCTAGAGATCTAGAACTTGCCCAACAGATAGCAAAATTATTATGAGAGCCCAGGAATTCATCACAGAATTACGCAGTCATGCTGCACAGAATCCCCGAATACCAGTGAGCCAACAGGTAAAAAACATCATGGCCAAACACGGTGGTACCATTGCTGATTATTGGATTCACAACAGTGCGGTAGACCATTTGGGATTTTATGGTGGCGATAAAAATGCTCAATCAGCGGACGGATGGAGCCAGCCAGCCAGGCCCATGAAAGCGCCCGTGGTTCCGGGGCAGGCATTCAGTGGGCAATTGAAATATGGCGCTGCTGAACGTGGGTATCAAGCTCCCAAAGATGCTGAAAAACGATATGGGCTATGGTTCAGTCCACTTGGTCCCAATTTGGCACACATGGATGGTGGCGTTTTGCCATTTGCCAACAAGTTTACATTTTTAATCAAATTGAAACCCGATGCTTGGCTCCAGCCCATCGACCTGTTGAACAAAGCTCGCGCCAATCTAGTTGGCATCAAGCCTCCAGCAGGCAAACACCGTGTGGGTCAATACAATGCCAATAGCAAGATTGCTGTGCTGTTTGAACCGGCATTTGATATAGTGGGCAAATGGACCCAGGAAGAATTGATCAGCAGTGGAAGAAGAAAAAAATACACCCCGGATCAAAGAAAACAAGCAGCCCAGGCAGCCGCGGCCAACAGTCAACAAGACATGGCAGAAGACCTGGATAACATATTGTCTGAGGTATTGCCATGAGAGCACAAGAATTCATAGTTGAATACAAAAAATACCCTACTCAAGATTATGAAGGGATAAAGATATCCATGGTCGAGAAAGACGGGCGACTGTTTGTTCGAGCCATAGACGATTGGGGTGTCAACGAGCTGGGCTCAGTTGAGTTTGTGATCGGTGATGGCAAAGAATTAGACCCACAGGATCTGCAGGTGGATGACCGTTATCAAGGTCAAGGCATTGCTCGAACCATGTACGATTATGTCAAGAGTCAGGGATACAAAATTGTCAGAAGTTGGGATCAAACAGATGCAGGCGCAGGTTTCTGGGCAAAACACCGTCCTGAACAAAATGTCTGGGAACAAGGTGTGGCGGAAGAAGTCAATCCAGATGTTACATCAGATGAATATTTTATTGAACCAACTGAAAATGTACGCATAGGTGACTTTGTGTTTAATGCCCGTACATTTACAGGTTCACTGGGTGATTTTAATTCCAAAGGATTACAGATTAGAGCATACGATCCTAAAAATTTAAAAAGTTCAATTGGTTCAGCAGACTTTATTGTTAAAAAAGACAAAAAGGGTAATACTTGGTTAGAAAGTGACGATACTGAAGTTGATGATGAATATCGTGGAAAAGGTGTTGCCACCATGATGTATGCGTTTGCTAAGAGTTTAGGTAACGATATTAAACCAAGTCCATATCAAAGTAATGCCGGTGGCACAATGTGGAAGAAATGGGGCAGTGACGCTAAACATTTAGGTGAGCAAGGTGTGGCGGAAGCATCGGACCACATGTTGTCTGAGGAACAGCCCGAAGTGCGGCCACACCGTGTGACTGACAAGGAACTGGTCCAGTTGCTGGGCAAAGGCAAGACCAATGCAATGCTGCGTCATCCCTGGTTTCAACG
>Ga0209189_1001608_pt1 | contig 16752 bp, 18 predicted proteins | sample C_130820_EF_Meta_FD_187308 | JGI IMG/M metagenome (GOLD analysis project Ga0209189, IMG submission 187308) | Freshwater microbial communities from Lake Croche, Canada to study carbon cycling - C_130820_EF_MetaG (SPAdes) (version 3) | ecosystem: Environmental > Aquatic > Freshwater > Lake... | reverse complement strand
GATTTTTATATGTTCAGAAGCTAAGGCGGTAAATTTTAACAATCAGAATGATCTTTTTTCTTTGAAAGATATTGAAGGAGTGGCTGTTAAAATATCTAAAGCTCAAGGAAAAAAATGTCCTCGTTGCTGGAAAATTTTAGAAAATCCATGCGATAGAGATATTTGTGGATTAAAAAATTAATATGTTAAGTAAAAAAAAATTATATCTTTTTATTTCTATATTTATTCTATTTTTAATAGATAGAATTTCTAAAATTTTAATTTTAAAAAATTTTTTAGATAATTCTTCTTCGGAAATATATATTAATTCTTTTGTTAATTTTTCTTTAGCGTGGAATAACGGAATCGGTTTTGGAATATTGCAGATAGAACATACTATTATTTATATAATTATTTCCGTAATTATAACTGCCATTAATTTAATGCTGATTTATTGGATGCTGTCATCGTCAAATTATTTAGAATCAATTTTTGCTTCTATAATTCTTGGAGGATCTCTTGGTAACTTATTTGATAGGTATTACTATAGTTCAGTTCCAGATTTTATAGATCTGCATTATGAGAGTTTTCACTGGTTTACCTTTAATATTGCTGATATTTTTATCAGTATTGGAATTATTGGTTTAGTAATAATTGATCTTTTTAAAATAAAAAAAAAATGAAAAAGATATTAAGCTTATTTTTGATAGTATTCTTATTATGCGCATGTGAAAATGTCCAAAAAGGATTGGGTATGAAAAAAGATACTGTCCCTGATGAATTCTTAATTGAAAAAAGAAATCCTTTAACAATTCCCCCTAATTTTGATTTACTACCGCCAGATTCTGTAAATCAAAATAATCAAAAAGATGAAAAAAATAATTTAAGAGAAATTTTTAATAAAAATCTTAGCAAGACAGAGAAAGAAGATGAAAATAATAAAGAAAATAATTCTCGATCTTTAGAAAAAGATATTCTTGAAAAAATAAGATAATTTCATGAAGATCAATTCTTTTAATTTTTTAAAGAAAAATACGTTACTTTATAAAGAAAATTTAAGAAAAAGTTCAGAAATATTTAAAAATTTAATTAATAATAAAGAAAATTTTTTTATAAATACATTATCGGAAGATTTTCAAAAAAATCTTTTTTTAAAAAAAAATATTTTAAAAAAAAAATTAAATAAAAATATATTAATTGTAGGAATGGGAGGATCTATTATTGGATCAAAAATGTTATCCTCTTTTTTCGATTTAGATAAAAATTATTTTTTTTTAGATAATTTAAATAGTTCTTTAATCAGTGAAGTAATCAAGAACGATTTAACTAAATTTTCAATTTTTGTGATATCTAAATCTGGGAAAACTTTAGAAACTTTAGCGAACTGTAATATTATTTTAAATAATTTTAAAAATAGAAAAAAATCTATATCTAAAAACTTTATTATTATTTCTGAAAGAAATAATACCCTATTTAATTTTGCAAAAAAAAAAAATCTCACATTTTTTGAACATAATACTAATCTTAGCGGAAGATATTCTGTTCTATCTGAGGCAGGTTTGTTAATGTTTAATTTTGATTATAAAAAAATTGTAAATGGAATTAATTCTGTTTTAAGAAAGGATTTAAAAAATAATTTAATTAAAAATGTTGCAATGTTATTAACTTTAATTAAGCAATCTAATATAGATACACATGTATCGCTTATTTATTCTAATCGTTTGCTTAATTACGGTTATTGGCATCAACAATTGCTTGCAGAAAGCATTGGAAAGAGCGGAAATGATTTCACTCCAATAGTTTCCGAATGTCCAAAAGATCATCACAGTTTAATGCAGCTTTATTTAGATGGAAAGAAAAATAAATTTTTTACATTAATTAAAATGATAAATAGTAAAAATGATCAGACAGTAAAAGATTATTTTAATCAGGGATTGAAAAAGAATAATTTAAGTAAAATTATAGACGCTCAATTTAATGCAACAATTAATGTTTTTAAAAAAAAATTAATCCCATTTAGAGTTATTCTGGTTGATGCAAATAAACCTACAGAAAGTCTTGTTTCTTTATTAACTTATTCAATGTTGGAAACGGCAGTTTTATGCAAGGGATTAAATCTTAATCCTTTTAACCAGCCTGCGGTTGAACTAATAAAAAGTGAAACTTATTCTATATTAAGTTAAGTTTAATCTAGCGAAATAGATCTTAGAAACACCATAAACTCTTTCTTCGATAATATTTAATTTTTTGTTTACAATATTATTTAGAGATTTTGTGTGAATTACTAAAATATTATTTTTATCAATAATTTTTTTTAAATCATTTATAATGTTATCAATGTTCTCCATTTTAAAAGGAGGGTCCAAGAATATTAAATTAGGTTTAATTTTATTAAATAAATTATTGTTGTAAATTAAGGACACATCCTCATTAATAGCGATGGCATTTTCGCTTAAAATATTCAGTAGATTAAGATTTTTTTTTAAAACAGAAAAAGCTTCTGAGCTTTTCTCGAAAAAAAATACTTTTTCTACTTCTCTCGATAAGCATTCCAAACCAAATGAACCTGATCCAGAAAAAAGATCTAAAACTATAGAATTTTTAAACTTAAATTCAATTTTGTTTGAATGTTGCAGTATATTAAAAATACTTTCTTTTACTCTATCGCGCAAAGGTCTCGTAATTAATTTACTAGGAAAAAATATTTTTTTCCCTTTATATTTTCCTGATATGATTCTCATATAATTCCATTTCTTTTTCTTCTGCTTTTTCTATTTTTCCGGGAAATAAATTTTTAAGTTTGAACGGACCATACTCCAAGCGAATAAGTCTATTTACTTTAAGATCAATAAAGGAACATAAATTCCTAATCTCATTATTCTTTCCTTCTTGCATTTGAAATTCTAGCCAGGAATTTGCGTTTCCTTCTTTTAATAATTTATATTCAAAAGGTGCATATCTTACATTATTTATTTTAATTCCTTTGCTAATTTTATTAAGTTTATTTTCGTCTATGTATCCATAAACTCTAATCTTATATTTTCTGATAAATTTATTTTTAGGTAATTCTAAATTTCTAATAATTTCACCGTCGTCTGTTAACAATAAAAGTCCTTCTGAGTTAATATCTAGTCTACCAACAGTTTTTATTTTTTTTAGATTAAAAGGTAATAATTCATATATAATTGGTCTATCATCCTGTTTGTTTCTTGATGTAATATAATTTATTGGTTTATAAAATTTCCACACTTCCATTCTTTTATGAATATTAATTTTTTTATTATTTAATAAAATTTCATCTTGATCAGTAACAAAAGTAATAGGAGATTTAATAATTTCTTTATTAACAATAATTTTATTTTTTAAAATTAATTGCTCAATTTCCCGTCTAGAGCCATACCCTTTAGAGGATAAAAATTTGGATATTCTTATTTTTTTTTGATAATCATTGTTCATAATGAATAGAGAGTTTAATATTTATACTAATTTACTTTTAAAATTATCAAAAAAAGCTCTTAAATTAGGAGAACTGCCCGTTGGTGCAATTGTAGTAAATCCTATTACAAAAAAAGTTGTATCAGCATGTATAAATCAAACCAAAAATAAGAAAAATCCTATTTTGCACGCAGAAATTAATGCTATTACAAAAGCTTTGAAAATAACAAATCTAGAAAGATTAGATAAGTTTGATCTTTATTGTTCTCTAGAACCGTGTGCGATGTGCGCCTCCGCAATTTCACTCTCTAGAATCAGGAGAGTATACTTTTGTTTAGAGGATAAAAAATCTGGAGGTTTTATTAATGGGCCTAAGATTGTATACTCTAAGAACTTACATCATAAGCCCAAATTTTATTATGGTTTTAAAGAGACAGTATTTTTAGATTTAATGAAAAATTTTTTTAAAAAGAAACGTAATTAACTATTAATAGCTCTCCAGCCAATATCTTTTCTAAAATATTTATCTTTCCAGTTAATTTTTTTCAACATTCTAATGCATGTATTTCTTGCTGATTTTAGATTTTTATCTAAAGCCGTAGAATTTAAAACTCTGCCACCTGATGAAAAAATTCTATTATTTTTTTTGAATGTAGCGGCATGAAAAATGTAATGGTTATTACTGAGTGAAATTTTATCTAAATTTTTTATTTCAGATATTTTATTTTTTTTATTTGGATATCCTTTAGAAGAAGCTACAATTGTCATAGCTTTTTTATTACTCCAGTTAATATCTATTTTATTAACTTGTTTTTTTTTGCAAGCTAATATTATTTTTAATAAATCTGTTTGCAGCCTCATCATTAGCACTTGGCATTCGGGGTCTCCTAGTCGTATATTATACTCAATAAGTTTAGGCTGATTATTTTCAATAATAAGTCCAGCATATAAAATTCCTACAAAAGGGCATCCCAATTTTTTTAGTCCTTTTAATGTAGGTTCGATAATTTGTTTTTTTACTTTTTCTTCCACTATGTCATTAATAATATTTGAGGGAGAATAAGCACCCATTCCGCCAGTATTCGGACCAGTATCACCTTCACCTATTCTTTTATGGTCTTGAGCTGTCCCAAAGAATTTATAATTCTTTCCATCCGATAATATAAAATAACTTGCTTCTTCACCTGATAAAAACTCTTCAATTACAAATCTTTTTGAGCTCTTGAATATTCCTTTATTAATATCTTTGCATTTTTTTAGGGCTATAGTTTTGTTTTTACAAATAAAAACCCCTTTGCCAGAAGCTAGTCCATCAGCTTTTATAACTATAGGAACATTCATTTTATTAATATAATTTTTAACACCTTTCATGCTGCTAAAAGATTTATAATTTGCTGTAGGTATTTTATATTTTTTACAAAGTGATTTTGTAAAAGATTTAGACTTTTCCAATCTTGAAGCGGCTTTAGATGGACCAAATACAAAAAAACCTCTTTTTTCTAAATAATCTTTAATTCCATTAACCAAAGGAACTTCAGGACCAACAAAAACAATTTGTGTATTATTATTTTTTAAAAAATTGGAAATACTTTTAAAATCCAAAACATCAATATTAACATTTTGAGCTATTTTACCAGTACCAGCATTTCCCGGAAGACAAAAAATTTTATTTATTGTTTTTGATTGCTTAAGTTTAAAACAAATCGAGTGTTCTCTACCACCACTTCCTATAACAGCTATCTTCATATAATAATATAGGTATATAAATTGATAATGAAAAACATTCCAGAATTTTCTGTTTCAGAAATTACATCTTTGACAAAAAATATTTTAGAAGAAAATTTTGAAAGAGTTAGAGTTAGAGGCGAAGTTTCTAAAATAAAAGAAAGCAAGGGTCATCTTTATTTTTCGTTAAAAGATGAAAATTTTGTACTAAATGCTGTTTGTTGGTCAAGTTCGGTACCAATTTTGCAAGTTTTCCCAGAAGAAGGAATGGAGGTTGTGGCTGAAGGGAAAATCACAACTTATGCCAAAAGTAGTATTTCAAGTTATCAAATTAAAGTAGATCAAATTGAACTACAGGGAGAAGGAGCACTCTTAAAGTTAATTGAACAAAGAAAGAAAAAATTACAAGCGGAAGGATATTTCAATGAAGAACATAAAAAGTCTATTCCGCTTATTCCTAATAAAATTGGAATTATTACTTCCCCAACCGGAGCAGTAATAATGGATATTATTAAAAGAGTAAAAGACAGATATCCAACTCATCTTTTGGTTTATCCAATATCAGTTCAAGGAAATAAATCAGCAGGAGAGATTATTCATGGAATAGAATTTTTTAATAAAAAAATTATTGTTGATACTATAATAGTAGCCAGAGGGGGTGGTGGGGTTGAAGACCTTCTCTCATTTAATGATGAGAATGTTGTCAAAGCTGCGTTTGCAAGTGAAGCACCAATTATATCTGCGATTGGTCATGAAACAGATTTTACATTGTTAGATTTTGTTGCCGATTATAGAGCCTCAACTCCAACTGCTGCAGCAGAAAAAGCAGTTCCAGAAAAAAATAATTTAATTGAAAAAATCTACGCATTAAAAAAACAGTTGGCTTCTAATTTTAATTTGTTTTTGAAAGAAAAAGATAAGACTATTTATAAATTAGTTAAGTCATTAAATATTAATAATTTAAAAAATTTTATTAAAGAAAAAAAAGAAAAAAATATAAATTTAGAAAAATCTCTTATTAGTTTGTTAAAAAATAAATTTAAATATTTAGAATTAAATTTAAATAATAGTTTTTCCAGATTAAGCAGCTTGGATACTAATAAAATTTTAAAGAGAGGCTTTTCAATTGTTAGAGATTTGAATAATAATATTATCTATAAAAAAGATAGAGCTCACAAAAATAACGATATTTCAATTGAATTGTCAGATGGAAAAATTAAAGCCAAAATTATTTAGAAATATTTTTTATGAAAGAAGCAAAATTAAAATTTAAACCTGGAAATTTTGAAATTATTATTCCCGGAAATTATGTGATTTGCAAAGTTTCTGGAAAAAAAATAGATTTATCTGAATTAAGATATTGGAATGTTGAATTACAAGAGGTTTACTTTTCTTATATTGAGGTCGCAAAAAGATTTAAACAGTTAAATAAGAAATAAATGCGTTATTTAATTATTTTTTTTTTATTATTTAAGTTATGTCCAGCAAATGCTTTTGATTTGAATGGAGAAATAATCCAAGGAGCTCTTATCGTTGGAAAAGAAAATCCAGAAAAATCTATATATGTAAATAAGAAAAAAATAAAATTATCAAAGGATGGTGTTTTTGTTTTTGGTATTAATTATAATCAAACAGGATCTATTGTTATAGATTCAGTAGACAAAAATAACCAAACTGCATCTACAACTTATAAAATAAAGAAGAGGCAATATAAAATTCAAAAGATAGATGGTTTGAATGATAAAATGGTTACACCAGATCAAGAATCATTAGAAATAATAAAAAAAGAAAATGATATAATCAAAAATACTCAATTAATTGACTCAGATTTTGAATTTTTTATATCTGGTTTTAGTAGGCCTGTGGATGGTGTGATTTCAGGGGTTTATGGAAGTCAAAGAGTGTTAAATGGAAAGGCTCGATCGCCTCATTTAGGAATTGATTTTGCAGCTCCTAAAGGAACAGATGTTAAATCACCAGCCGACGGCTATGTTTCTCTTGCTGAGAAAAACTTTTATTATACAGGAGGGAGTATAATTCTAGATCATGGTCACGGAGTTTCAACAATTTATGCTCATTTAGATGAAATTTTGGTAAAAAAAAATGAATTTATTAAAAAAGGACAGGTAATAGGAAAAGTAGGCGCAACAGGCAGAGCGACTGGACCGCATCTTCATTTTGGAGTGAGTTGGTTTGAAATTAAAATTGATCCAGAATTAATTATTAAATAAATTTTTTACTTCCATCTATCGTGCAACCAAAGCCAGTGTGCGGGATCTCTTTTAATAAATTCTTCAATTTTCTTATTCATTGTTAAAGTAATATTAAATACATCTTTGTTGTAATCATTGGTTTTAATAATAGACAAAGGTTCTTCAACAAAGAATTCAAAATTAATTTTATTAATTCTTTTTAACCACACAGGAACTAAAACAGCATCATATTTGATGGCTAATTGAGCTGGCGTAGTTGTTGTTGTGGCCGGTTTATTAAAGAACGGAACATGGATACTTGAAGATAGCCTTTGATCTATCATTAATGCTAATGGATTATTTTCAGATATATGTTTAATTAATTTTTTTGTTCCTTTTGGACCTTTTTCTATTTGGATAGGACAAATATATTTCTTCCTAATTAATTCCATGACAGGATTTAAAAAGATATTATTTAGAGGTCGGTAAATAGCGCCAATATTAAAATTTAGTTCTTTCAAACATTTGGCCATTAATTCAAAATTCGCAAAATGACCTGAAAAAAAAATAATTGGTTTTTTATTTTTTGTAAAGATTTCTATATATTTTTGATTATTTAATATTATTTTTTTTTTATTAATATTGTTAAGGCTAAACTTATTAATATGAACATACTCTCCAAAAATTCTTCCTATATTTTTCCACATATTGTTAAGTAATTCAGTAATTTCTTTTTCTGGCATATTTGGAAATGCAATTAGAATATTTTTCTTTGCTATTTTTTTATTTCTAAAAAAATGTCCAAAATACTTCCCGATAAATTCACCAGTTGCTGAAGATAATTTAAGACCAATAATTTTAAATATAGAAAAGAAAAATATTACTAAAATAAATTCTATAAAATATTTAATTATTTTCATTTAAATAATTCATGAAATTTTTTTTCAATTAACTCTTTCCCTATCAAAGAATGAGATAGTTTTGCATAATGAAATTTTTTTTTATATTTTGCATTAATTCTAACATAATCTTTCTCAGTGGTTATTAGTTCGCAATTATGATTTTTTGCTTGATTAAATAAGAATTCATAGTTTTTTTCGTTAAAATTAAAATGATCAGGATAAATAATTTTTTTTTTAATTTTAATTTTATGATTTTCTAAAGTTTCAAAAAAACTATCAGGGTTACCTATGCCGCTAAAGGCTACAAAAGTTTTATCTTTTAATATTTCTATATTTTCAATTTTACTTTCCATTTCAAGAACACCAATATGAGGATTAATTTCGTTTACTTCTTTTCTAATTCTTTCATTACTTTTTCCTTTAATAATTAAAAAATCTACATTCCTAATAGATGAAATTGGCTCTCTTAGCGGTCCAGCAGGAATTAAGTGACCATTGCCTGTCCAATGTTTTGAATCAAAACAAAGTATGTTTATATTTTTATAAACTGATGAATCTTGAAATCCATCATCTAGAATTACTGCTTCATAACCTAGATTTTTTATTAAATTAATTGCTTTGCTCCTATTATTTGAAATATAAACACTGCCAAATTGATTCAGTAGACGCGCTTCATCTCCAGTTTTTTCCAACGATTGTTCTTCATAATTTAATTTATCTAGATAGATATCTCTTTTATTTTTTCGGCCATAACCAGAGGTTAAAAAACATGTTTTTTTTATCCTATTTAATATTTTAAATACCTCTATTGCCGATGAAGTTTTTCCTGTTCCGCCTATGTATATATTTCCTATACAGATTATTGGTATCGAGAATTTTTGAGTAGTCGTGAATTTTTTTTTAATTAAAAGTGCAAGATAATAAATAACAGATGCGGGATATAATATGATTGATAGCAACGAGTAACTCTTTTCATCCCAAAATTTTGGTTTAATAAAATACATTATTTTATAACGTGATATATTTGTTTATTTTTCTAATTGTTTTTTCAAAAATATCGTCACCTATTTTAATTAGAGACTCTTTAATATTTGGATTCTTATAATTTACTAATTTTTCTTGTAGAATTTTAATTAAATCTGCTTCGGATTTAATCTCAAATGAAATTTTTAATTCTTCTAGTAATTTATATATTTCTTTAAAATTATAAACATAAGGTCCATGAAAAATTATTGAATTATTATATGCAACTTCTATAGGATTTTGGCCTCCGTGATTTATTAAAGAGCCACCAATAAAAACAAATTTTGATAATTCTAAAAATTTCTTTGTAAGACCATAAGTATCAACAATCATAATATCAGTGTTTTTTTCAATAGCGTTTAAAGAATTTGAAATTATCGAATTTAATTTTAATTTATTAATTTCATCTTTAATTTCCTGAACTCTGTTTACGTGCCTAGGAATAATTATTGTTAATAAGTTTGGATATTTTTCTTTTAAAAATAAATGGGCTCTAGCGCAGATCTTTTCTTCAGTTTTATGAGTACTCAGAGCTATGAATATTAATCTTTGAAGCTCTTTTTCACTGGTGTTTTTAGATTCATATTCTTTTGTTGCTACAAATTTTAAATTTCCAATATATTCAACATTATTGGTGTCAAAATAATCGAATGATTCTTTACTTTCTTTGCTTTGACAAAGGATAATATTAAAGCAGTTTAAAATTTCTTTCATATTATTTTTAAAAAATTTCCATCTATTAAAAGATCTAGGTGAAAGTCTTCCATTAAGAAGAATTATTGGAATATTTTTATTTTTTGCTTCTAAAATCTGATTTGGCCATATTTCAGATTCTGCAAAGAATACAATATTTGGTTTCCACTTAAGAAAAAATTTTTTAATTATTTGAGGTGTATCAAAAGGGGAGTATTGATGAATTATACTTTCATTTTTTTCGTATTTCTTTTTAAACACTTCATTGGAGCCAAGTGTAGATGTAGTTACTAAAATCTGAATTCTTTTATTATTTAAATAATAGTCTATAATTGAAAAAATGCTTTTCAATTCACCTATGCTAGAACAATGGAACCATATTAAAAAGCCTTCTTTTCTATTAGCTAATGATTGGCATATTTTTTCTTTATATCTGATAGGACATTCTTTTTTTCTTATTATACGTATTATTAAATATAAATTTAAAAAATAATTAATAATAAAAGTTAAAAAAAAATAGATTTTTTTCATATTATAAAACTTAATTTAGAGATTGTTTCTCATATAAGTTTTTATAAGCAATAGAGATTTTTAGTAGTTCTGAATGAGATCCTTCTTCAATAATCTTTCCATTATTTATAACGTAGATTTTATCGCAGTTAATAATTGAAGATAATTTATGACTAATAATTAATGTTGTTTTATTTTTTGTAAGATTATCTAAAGCACGACTAATTTTTTCTTCAGCATCAGAATCTAGAGATGATGTAGCTTCATCCAGCAAAATGATAGGTGATTTTTTGAGTATGGCTCTTGCAATAGAAATTCTTTGTTTTTGTCCACCTGACAATCTTACTCCATTCTCACCTACCGTGGTATTGTATTTATTATCTAAAGAATTTATAAATTCATGAATTTCCGCAAATTTAGCCGCTTGAATAATCTCTTCATCGGTTGCATTAATATTTCCATAGGCAATATTATTTTTTATTGTGTCATCAAATAATACAGTGTCTTGACTCACAATAGATATATTTTTTCTTAAAGAGGACAGTCTTATTTTATTAATATTTTGATTATCAATAAGAATATTTCCAGAAGATAAATTATAGAATCTGGGAATCAGATTTAGAATAGTTGATTTTCCAGAACCACTCGCACCCACAATGCCAGTTTTGCAACCTCCGGCAATATTAATATTTAATTTATTAATAACTTCTGACCCATCGGGATATGAAAAGCCGGCGTTGTGGAATGATATTTCCCCAGAATTAATTTTTAATTCAGGTAAGTTAGGGTCATCATTTATCTCATTCTTTTGATCTATAAGGTCATATATTCTTTTTGCTGCCGCCAATCCTTCCTGTACACCAACATTGATACCGGCCAAAGCTCTTACTGGCTGATATGCTAACATCAATGCAGCTAAAAAGGACACAAATTGGCCCATAGTTATAGCTCCTTGCATATTTCTATACCCGGCAAAAAAAACTACTAACCCAATAGCAATTGCGGTTATTACTTCCATTAACGGCCCGGCGCCAAGTCTAACCTGTTCAACTTTTCTCATTTTTTTAAATCTATCTTCAATAAATAATGAAATTCTTTCATGTTCATATTTTTCTCTTTGATATATTTTTACCAACCAAGAACCTTTAATAATTTCTGATAAAAATTTACTTAAATTTTCAGTTGCTTCTAAGCTTATGCTTGCTTTTTTCCCCATATTTTTTCCAAATTTTTTTGAGAAATAAGCTGCTAAAGGTATAATAGCTAAAGCCAGAAGACTTAGTTGCCAATCATGATAAAACATCAAAGCTATTAGCGCTAATAAAGTTAATATCTCTTTAACCGAGCTAATAACTATCCCGGATATAGTTATCAATAATATTTGAGTATCATTTATAAAGTTAGATATAAATTTTCCGGAATGTTTTCCAATAATAAAAGAAATATCTGACTCTAATATTTTTTTTGACATTAAAATTTGAATATTTTCTAGAATTTTCATTGATATTTTTACTGTAACAAGTCTAACAGCGAAGGATGAGAATCCTTTAAGTGTAAAAACTATTACAATTGCCAAAGGAACAATATAGAGCATAGTTCTGTTTTGATTGATAAATATTTCTTTTATCGCAGGGTCCAGTAACCATGCGCTAGCAGCAGTTGTAATTGCAGATATGATCATAAAAATAAAACAAATAAATATGAGATCTAAGTATTTTTTGATTTGAGTCCTAAATATTCTTTTAGCAAGATCAGCGTTATTCATTTTATCAGATTATTTTCCAGCAATACTTAAATTATTAATTTTAATCGTAGGAGAATTTATTCTTGATTTAAATTCTAAATCATTAGCTAAAATCATTTCTTTAAACATATTCCTCATATTTCCAGCAACAGTAATCTCACTAATTGGGTAAGTTATTTCTCCATTTTCTATTAAAAATCCAGAGCCTCCTTTACTGAAGTCACCAGTTACGCTATTAAATCCAGAACCAAACAATTCGGTTATATAAACTCCTTTTTTAATATCCTTTATTAAATCTGTTTTTCTTAATTCTCCATTTTGAAAATAACAATTTGTCGTACCGCCACATCTTCCATTAGATCTTTTATTTAACATTCTGCCCGAGTAGGTATCTAAAATAATCTCATTTAGTTTACCTTTTGTTATTAAATCTATTTTTTTGCAACTTACACCTTCGGAGTCAAAATTTTTTGATCCTAGTCCTTTTTTTATTAAGGGGTCATCAATAACATTGATATTTTCTTTAAACAAAATTTCTCCTATATCCCCTTTAATAAAACTTACTTTTCTAGCTAAATTATGTCCAGAAATGGATGATAATAAATTAGATAAGAAACTTGAGGATACCCTTGCCTCAAATACAGCCGGTCCATTAAAGGAATTTATTTTTTTTGGGCTTAATCTTGAGCATGCTCTTTCAGCTGCTAATTTTCCAATATTTTTTGGCCCCGGAAGATCATCAAAAAATCTTTTTGAAGAGTATTCATAATCTCTTTCCATGCTTTCATTTTCTTTAGCAACTACATCGCATGAAATATTAAAGATCGAGGACTGATACCCCCCTGAAAAACCATTGGAGTTTTTTAATAAAAAGTTTGATTTTCCCTCAACGAAAGATACTCCGTTAGAATTAAATATTTTTTTTTGACGTAGGGCTTCATGTTCACATTCCGATATGTAATTTTTTTTCTTTTCATAAGAAATTAAGGAATTATCAAATAAGTCTAGATCATTATAATTTTTTTCCAATAGTTCATTTTCTGGAAGGCCACAGTATTGATCTTCAGGAGTATTTTTTGCCATTTCGTAGCATCTAATAATTGCCTTTTTAATATTATCTTTTGTTAAATTAGAAGTAGAAATAGAAGATTTTTTTTGACCAATGTAAGCAGTAAGACCAATACTAATATTTTCAGATCTTGTAACTTCTTCAATTTTATTATTTCGTTGCAACATATCTTCAGAAATTGAGTGGCCCACAGCTATCTCGGAACTTGTTGCGCCGATTTTTTTTAATTCATCAACACAATATTCACCGAGATTATTTAAGAATGAATTATCTTTAAGCATTATAAGTTTCTATAAAGAATATTAAGAATATTAAAAAACCAAAAAAATTATTGCTGTTAAATATTTTCTGAATTTTTTTTCTATCATTGGGATTGGTACTTTTAATTAATAATACCTGGTAAATTAAAAGTACAGACGAAGTTAATATTAAGATAAAATACAGAAAAGATCTATGTGTTAAAAAACCCAAAGAAATTAATAAAGCTATTGAAGCAATGTAGCAAAAAAATAGAAAATTCTTTATATCGTTTTTAAATTTAATCGCCGTAGATTTAATTTTTATTTTTAGATCATCTCGTCTATCTTGTAGGGCATAAATTGTATCGTATCCTAACGTCCAAAATATCGCCGCCGAGTAGAGTACAATTGTTTCAATCTTTAAATTTTCAAAAAATACTGACCAGCCAAGTAGCACCCCCCAATTAAATGCAAAACCAAGAAATAGCTGCGGCCAAAATGTTATTCTTTTCATAAAAGGATAAGTCACAATTAATAACCCAGATGAAAGACCTAGTATTTTAGAAAAATTATTAAACTGAAATAATATTAGGGTTGCAGGAATCAAAAGTAACAAAATAATAATCCAAGCAGTTTTTACGGTTACTTTTTTAGAAGCTATTAAACGTTTCTTGGTTCTTTGAACTTTGAGGTCTATATTTTTATCTACGATGTCATTATAGACGCAACCAGCGCTTCTCATGATTACAGAGCCTATAAAAAATAAAATTAAGTACTTAATAACCAGATTGTTATTTACAACAAACCATTGGGTCATTGCTAAACTCCAGGCGCATGGCCAGAATAGTAAAAATATCCCAATGGGTTTATTTAATCTTAACAGTTCAGCAAGTTGGTACATTTTGTAAAAATTGAGTAATTTAGTTACAATAACAGTTATGCCTTTAAAAGTAAGAATTTATTTGAATAAAAAGTTAGAGCTGGATTTAGATTTAGTTTTAGAAAAAGAAGATACTCATTATCTAAAAAATGTGATGCGTTTGCGAGAAGGAGATAATGTTCTTTTATTTAATTCTCTGGATGGGGAATTTGAAGGAAAGATTATTAGTTCTGATAATAATAATACAAAAGTTAAACTGATTTCTAAAACTAAGAATATAAGCAAACAAGCAAAAGTATCTTTAGTATTTTCTTTAATTAAAAGTTCAAAATTAGACTATTTAATACAAAAATGTACAGAAGTAGGAGTTAAAGATTTTATTCCTGTTATTTCCGAAAAATCAGTTGCAAAGAATTTAAATACAAAAAGAGTGCAAAAAATTATTAAAGAATCATGCGAACAATCTAATCAACTATTTTTGCCAGCTATTCAAGAGATTGAAAAGTTAGAAAAAAAATTAAAATCTTTTGATAAAAATTCTTTAATTTTTTTTGCAGATATTAACTCTTCTAATAAAAAAATAGATGAAGTTTTAAAAAGTAATAAAAATCATAAGTTTTATTTATTAATAGGTCCAGAGGGTGATTTTTCACTAAAAGAAAGAGACTTATTAAATAAAATGACCAACTGTATTCCTATCTCACTAGGTCAAAATATTTTAAGATCAGAAACGGCTGCAGTTGCCGGTCTTGTTTTATTAAACGCACAAATTAATTAATTTTTAGTCCCACCAACGGTTATGCTATCAATTAAGATAGTTGGTTGACCCACCCCAACAGGAACCCATTGTCCATTTTTTCCACATGTGCCAACGCCTGCATCTAATTCTAAATCATTTCCAACCATTTTAACTTTTGTCAAAACATCAGGACCATTGCCAATAAGAGTTGCTCCTTTTAAAGGTCTCCCAATTTTTCCATTTTTAATTTCATAAGCCTCAGTGCATGAGAACACAAACTTGCCATTTGTTATATCTACTTGGCCGCCTCCAAATGCAACGGCATAAACCCCATTTTCTACAGACTTAATTATTTCCTCAGGATGATATTTCCCTGAAAGCATATAAGTGTTTGTCATGCGAGGCATTGGCATATGTTCAAAACTTTCTCTTCGCCCATTACCAGTTGGCTGAACATTCATTAATCTTGCATTCAATCTGTCTTGTATATAATTTTTTAATATTCCCTTTTCTATTAATACAGTTTTATTTGTTGGAGTTCCTTCATCATCAATAGTTATAGAGCCTCTTCTATTTTCAATGGTTCCATCATCAACAACAGTTACTTGTTCGTCAGCTATTTTTTGTCCCATCAAATTTGAGAATGCAGAAGTTTTTTTTCTATTAAAATCTCCTTCTAAGCCATGTCCAATTGCTTCATGAAGAAGAATTCCAGGCCAACCAGGTCCTAGAACTACTTTCATTTCTCCAGCTGGGGCATCAACACTTTCAAGATTAACTAATGCTTGTTTTAGAGCGATATCGCAAACTTTTTTCCAATTTAATTCAGTAATATATTCATCTATTATTTTTCTACCGCCAGTGCCATAGCTTCCAGTTTCTTTTCTTCCATTTTTTTCAACCATTACCGAAACATTAAATCGAACAAGAGGTCTTTTGTCAGAATAACTTTGATTATCTGGTCTGATAATTTCTATTTGCTGATATTCAGAGAATATAGAGCTAGAAACTTGTTTAACGTATGAATTTTTTGATCTTAAGTATTTGTCAATTTTATTTAATAGATCAATTTTTTCAGAAAAATTTTTTGCTTCTATAGGATTAACGTCCGCATAAAGATGCTTGTTAGTTTTTTGAGGTCCAGAATTTAATTTTCCAGAAAAATTCTTACTAGCGTCTAAAATTACTTTTGCAGATTTTTTTAAAGATTCTTCTGTCAGTTCATTTGAATGTGAGTACGTGGTGATGTCGTTGTTAACAGATCTTAGCCCATAACCTTTGCTAGAGTCGTAGCTTGTGTTTTTAATTTTGCCATCATCTAATACTAATGACTCTGAAACCGTCGATTCCAGAAATAGTTCACCGTCATCACACTTAAAAAGAGTATTGTTAACTATTGTTTCTGCTGATTTTCTCGAAATTGAATTTTCTTGTGAAAAAAACTCATTTAAATCTGGGTTCATTTTTAGATAAATTGTCGCAAATTTTTTCTATATATTTGTGATAATAATATAGTTAAATAACTATATTTACATAGTATATCTTTAATTAATGACAAAAAAATTATTAAACAAATTTTATTTATCTTTAGTATTGGTTGCCACGACTAATACAGCATTTAC